>OLNU01002438.1_pt1 | contig 11357 bp, 8 predicted proteins | sample 1672241 | NCBI WGS metagenome assembly OLNU01 (sample SAMEA3136663, study PRJEB25190) | human gut metagenome | biome: human gut; feature: human-associated habitat; material: faeces | place: Austria | collected 2013 | reverse complement strand
ACAACGGCGGCGGCGGTTCCAAGCGGCAGGAGGTCAAGACCCTGCTGCGCCGCCTGAAGCGCGACAACCCCAACATCGAGAACAGCATCTTCCGCAGCATCCACGCCGTGGCGCTGGACACCATGCCGGGCTACAAGTCCGAGGGTGTGGAGCACAGCTTCCTCGAACGGTTCAACGCCATGGAATCCCACGAAGAAGATTAAACCGTCCCTTTTCACCGCTCTCCCCTGCCCCTTCCGGGCGCGGGAGAGCGGTTTTGTTTTTGGCAGAATGCCGGGGAACGCGCTGCCCGTTTCGTGCAGAGCGCCAAAGATTTTTCCATTTCTTGACAGCATTCCCAAAGCGCGGTATCGTTGGGGCAGATAGGAAAGGAGTGGCACGCATGAATTCAAATCCGGCACTTGCCCACATCAGCGAGGATAAAGCCCGCACACAAACCGTCTATGAACACCTTTCCGGCACAGCTGACCTGGCCGGAGAGTTTGCCGCACCCTTCGGCGCAACGGAGGAAGCCCGCTTCGCCGGCTGGCTGCATGACATCGGCAAATACAGCACTGCCTTCCAGAAACGGCTGCTGGAAGACGGCCCCCGGGTGGACCACGCCACCGCCGGGGCGCAGGAAGCCATGAAATGCCGCCCGCCGCACCCGCAGGCGGCCTTTGCCGTTGCGGGCCATCACACCGGCCTGCCGGACGGCGGCAATCAGCGGAATGCGGACCCGGAGGACGGCACCCTGTTCGGCCGCCTGAAAAAGCCCGTGGAGCCTTACGGCGGCTGGCAGGAAGTGCCCCTGCCGCAAAGCGCCCCGCCTGCCTGGGCCAACCGCGACCTGCTGGATTTTGCCTTCTTCACCCGGATGCTCTACTCCTGCCTGGTAGACGCAGATTTTCTTGATACCGAGACCTTCATGAACGGCCGGGCCGCGCCCCGCGGCGGCGGCGAGGGCATCCCCGCCCTGCTGGAAAAGGCCCGGACACAGGCAGAGCGCTATCTCGGCGCGGAGAGCACCACCCCGGTCAGCCGCCAGCGCAACGCCGTGCTGCAAGCCTGTCTGGACAAAGGGGCCCACGGGCCGCAGGGGCTCTACACCCTCACTGTGCCCACCGGCGGCGGCAAGACCTTTGCATCGCTGGCCTTCGCGCTGGAGCACGCCGCCGCGCAGGGCATGAAGCGGGTGATCTACGTCATCCCGTATATGTCCATCATCGACCAGACCGCTGCAAACTTCACAAAGCTTCTGGGGGAGGAAAACGTCCTTGCGGATTATTCCAGCGCCGAATACAAGACCACCAACACCGAAGACCTGACACCCGCCCAGTACCGCCAGCTGCTGGCCAGCGAAAACTGGGATGCGCCGGTCATCGTCACCACCGCCGTGCAGTTTTTTGAGTCGCTCTATGCCAACCGCAGCAGCCGCTGCCGCAAGCTGCACAACATCGCTGACAGCGTGATCATTTTTGACGAGGCACAGACTCTGCCGCTGGACTCCCTCAAGCCCTGCATCAGCGCCATTGCCCAGCTGGTGCGGCATTACCACGCCACCGCTGTGCTGTGCACTGCCACCCAGCCTGCGCTGGAATCCCTTTTCAAGGAATTTGCCCCGGAACTGCGGATGCAGGAGATCAGCCCGGACACGGAAACGCTCTATGAGACCCTCCGCCGCACGACCATCCGGGACATTGGCACGCTGCCGCAGGAAGAACTGGCAGCACAGCTGGCCGCCCTGCCGCAGGTGCTGTGCGTGGTGAACCGCCGCAAGACGGCGCAGGAACTGTATGCTGCCCTGCCCGAAGAAGGCAGTTTCTGCCTGACCACCCTGCTGTGCGCCGCAGACCGCCGCCGCCAGCTGGAAGAAATCCGGCAGCGGCTGGCGGACGGCCTGCCCTGCCGGGTGGTGTCCACCTCCCTGATCGAGGCCGGTGTGGACGTAGACTTCCCCGCCGCCTACCGGGAACAGTGCGGGCTGGACTCGCTGCTGCAGACCGCCGGGCGCTGCAACCGCGAAGGCCGCCGCAGCGCGGCAGAGAGCCGGGTATCCTGCTTCCGGCTGGAAGGCTGCGCGGTGCCGCAGATGCTGCACCAGCATGTGCACGCCCTGCAGTATGCCGCCCGCTGCCATGAAAATGACTATGCGCAGCTCAACACCCCGGATGCCATCCGCACTTATTTTCAGGAGCTTTACTTTGCACGGGGTGCCGAGGCACTGGACAAAAAAGGCATTCTGGATGCGTTCCGCCACGGCATTTCCGGCTGTCAGTTCCCGTTTGCGCAGGTGGCCGCGGAATTCCAGCTGATCGAAACGCCCACCCGCACGGTCTATCTGCCCATCGGCGAAGGGGAAGCACTCTGTGCCCAGCTGCGCAGCGGCATGGTCAGCCGCAGTTTGTACCGCCGTCTGGGCACCTACAGCGTGGCCTGCTATGCGCCGCAGTTTGAAAAGCTGGACGCTGCCGGGGCGCTGGAACTGCTGCCAGAAGGCAGCGCCATCCTGACGGACCTGAACCAGTACAGCGCCAAAACCGGCCTTGCGCTGGACGCGGAGACCGGCATTGGCCTGTTTTTCTGAGAAAAAACAGCTGAAAACTGATAGAAGTCCTGTGTATCGGACTTTTGTTCCGGTAGAATACAGACAAAGAGAGAAGCGGCCGGGCAGCTTCTTCCTTTGCGGGCATCTGCGCTGCACTCCCCATTTTGCGTCACATACGCCAAACAAATTGACAGCTGTCTGCCTGTATGCCAAGATAACGCCAAAGACCTTTTTCATGAAGCTTGAAACAGAAAGGAGTGAACGTTATGGCTAAGACAAGTTCCTGCCAGACTGCACGACCGGATTCAGAAAGGAGGCGGTACCCATGTCAATGCTGATCGAAGTGTGGGGCGATTACGCCTGCTTCAGCCGGCCCGAGATGAAGACAGAGCGCGTGAGCTACGACATCATCACGCCGTCGGCGGCAAGAGGGTTGGTGGAAGCGATCTATTGGCACCCGGGCATGAAGTACCATATTGATCGTATCTACCTGCTGAACCCGGTGCGGTTCACCAACATCCGCCGCAACGAAGTCAAATCCACCCTGCTTTCCTCGGCGGCGCTCAGTGCGGCCAAGGGCGGTGCCGCGCCGGTGCTGTACACCTCGGCAGACATTCAGCAGCGGGCCGCGCTGGTGCTGCAGGATGTGCACTACGTCATCGAGTGCCACTTTACCATGACGGACAAGGCCGCACCCGGCGATAATCCCGGCAAGTTCCAGGACATCCTGCGGCGGCGGCTGAACAAAGGCCAGTGCTATCACCAGCCCTGTTTCGGCTGCCGGGAATTTCCTGCCAACTTCCGCGAGTGGCCCGCCGGGGAGCCCATCCCTGCCCTGCCCGTCACGCAGGACCTGGGCTTCATGCTCTATGACCTGGACTACGCGGACCCGGAAAACATCCAGCCTCAGTTCTTCCGGGCAAAGCTGGTGGACGGCGTGCTGGACTGCCGGAATGTGGAGGTGTTCACATGATCCTGCAAGCATTGACCGCCTACTATGAGCAGCTTTTGCGGCAGGGCAAGATCGCCGCACCCGGCTGGGACGGCCGCTTCAAGGTGAGCTATGAGCTGCGTCTGAACGATGCCGGACAGCTGGTGGACGTTGTGGACCTGCGCGTCAGCGAGACCAAGGGCAAAAAGACGGTCATCGTCCCCCGGGAGCTGCGGGTACCCGCCCACGTCAAGCGTACCGTCGGCATCGCTGCCAACTTTTTGTGCGACAATTCGTCCTATCTTCTGGGCGCAGATGAAAAGGGCAAACCGGACCGCGCCAAACAGTGCTTCGAGGCCTGTGCCCAGCTGCACCATAAATTGCTGGACGGCGTGGACGACCCCGCCGCAAAAGCCATTCTGGCTTATTTTGACAGCTGGGACCCGGCGCAGGCGGCAGAACATCCCCTGCTGAACGCAGAATGGAAAGATCTGACCGGAAACGCCAACCTGATTTTCGGTTACGAAGCGCCAGACCACCACCACATTCTCGCCAACGATGCCCCCGCCATTCAGGCGGCCTGGCAGGCCCACTATGGTGCCGCAGACGCAGACGCCGCCACGATGCAGTGCCTGATCACCGGCAAGCAGGCCCCTGCCGCATTGGTGCACCCCGCCATCAAGGGCGTGATGGGTGCACAAAGCGCCGGTGCTGCGCTGGTCTCCTTCAACGCACCGGCCTTCTGTTCCTACGGCCACGAGCAGGGCGAGAATGCTCCCGTGAGCGAGTACGCCGCCTTTGCCTACACCACCGCGCTGAACCTGCTGATCGCAGACCGGAACCACTGCAAGCGGGTGGGTGACACCACCATCGTCTGCTGGGCCGAGAGTGCGGAGCCTGCGTATCAGGATGCGTTCAGCCTGTTCCTGTTTGGTGCAGAGGAAGCTTCCGGCATCAAGGAAACGGATGTGCAGGCGGCGCTGAAACGGCTGGCCGCCGGGCAAACCGTGCCGTTCCTTGAAAAAGAGCTTGCGCCGGATCAGCATTTTTATGTGCTGGGGCTGGCCCCCAATGCCGCGCGGCTCTCGGTGCGGTTCTTCTTGCGGGATACTTTTGGAACCTTTGCCCGGAACCTGCAAAAACACGCCGACGCACTGGAGATCACCCGCCCGGCCTATGATAACCGCAAAACGCTGTCCGTCTGGGCACTGGCCATGGAGACCGTCAACCGCAAGGAACGCAGCCCCTCCCCCGCACCGCAGCTGGCCGGTGACCTGCTGCGTGCCGTGCTGACCGGCGGGCGCTACCCCGCCACACTGCTCAACGGCGTGACGATGCGCATCCGCGCCGAGCAGGACGTGACCCGCGGGCGCGCCGCCATTCTGAAAGCCTATTACCTGCGCAATTCCCCCACCGATCTGAACAAGGAGGTCTTTACTGTGAGCCTGAACGAAACCACCAATGTGCCCTACATTCTGGGGCGGCTGTTCTCTGTGCTGGAAGCAGTGCAGAGCGATGCCAACCCCGGCATCAACACCACCATCAAAGACCGGTATTTCAATTCCGCCTGTGCCACACCGGCTCTTGTGTTCCCCACCCTGCTCAAGCTGGCACAGAAACATTTGCAGAAGCTGCCGGACGGCAAGGCGGTCTTCTACAACAAGCAGATCACCGAGCTGGCCGCCCTTGTGCCGGAAAGCGGCTTCCCCGCCCGGCTGAGCCTGCCGGATCAGGGCAAGTTTGAAATCGGCTATTATCACCAAACCCAGAAACGCTTTGAGAAGAAAAACAAGGAGGAATAAACCATGTCTGAGCCCATCAAGAACCGCTACGATTTTGTCATTCTGTTCGACGTGGAAAACGGCAACCCCAACGGCGACCCGGATGCCGGCAACATGCCCCGCATCGACCCGGAGACCGGTTACGGCCTGGTGACGGACGTCTGCCTCAAGCGCAAGATCCGCAACTATGTAGAAACGTTGAAAGAGGATGAAGACGGCTACCGCATCTACATCAAGGACGGCGTGCCCCTGAACCGCAGCGATGCTGCAGCCCTGACCGCCTGCGGCCTTGCCCCGGACGAAGACCTGAAAAAGGCCAAGAGATCCGACCCGGACATCGACCGCAAACTGCGCGACTATATGTGCGCGAATTTCTATGATATCCGCACCTTTGGTGCCGTGATGACCACCTTTGTAAAGGGCGCGCTGAACTGCGGTCAGGTGCGCGGCCCGGTGCAGCTGAGCTTTGCACGCTCGGTAGACCCCATCCTGCCGCAGGAAGTCACCATCACCCGCGTGGCCATCACCACCGAAGCCGACGCCGAAAAGAAGGGCACCGAGATGGGCCGCAAGCACATCGTGCCGTACGGCCTGTACCGCGCCGAGGGTTATGTCTCGGCCAATCTGGCCCGCAAGACCACCGGCTTCTCGGAGGATGACCTGCAGCTGCTGTGGCAGGCCATCCTGAACATGTTTGAGAACGACCACAGCGCCGCCCGCGGCAAGATGGCCGTGCGGGAGCTGATCGTGTTCAAGCACGATTCCGAGCTGGGCAACGCCCCCTCCTACAAGCTGTTTGATGCCGTTAAAGTCCAGCGGAAGGAGGATGTCATCGCGCCCCGCAGCTATCAGGATTACACCGTCACCGTTGCGGACACCCTGCCGGACGGCGTGACCTGCGAGAGGTTCAACTGATGGACGCGCCGGACGACTACCTGCTGATGTCCGGCATCCAGCACTTTGCCTTCTGCCGCCGTCAGTGGGCATTGATCCACCTGGAGCAGCAGTGGGCGGAAAACCTGCGCACCACCGAAGGGCAGCTGGACCACGCCCGCTGCCACGACGACACCCAGACCGAGCGCCGCAAAGATCTGCTCATCACCCGTGGAATGCGGGTGGTCAGCCATCGGCTGCGGATGTCCGGCAACTGCGACGTGGTGGAATTTCGGGCCAGCGAGGCGGGCATTTCCTTGCAGAGTGCCCCCGGCTTCTGGCAGCCATATCCGGTGGAGTATAAACACGGGCACGCCAAGGAGACCGACGCCGACCGGCTGCAGCTCTGCGCCCAGGCCATGGCGCTGGAGGAAATGCTGGTGTGCCGCATCCCGGAAGGTGCGCTGTATTACTGCGAGACCAGGCGCCGGGAGGTGGTGCCGTTCACGGAAGAACTGCGCGCCGCCACCCAGCGCATGGCCGACGAAATGAACCAGTATTTCGCCCGCGGCTACACCCCCAAGGTGAAGCCCGGCAAGCACTGCAACGCCTGCTCGCTGAAGGAGCTCTGCCTGCCCGTGCTCTGCCGGAACGCGGACGCAAAGGCCTATCTGCGAAGCCATCTGGACGAAGCGGCCACGGAGGTGACATCATGCGGCAATTCCTGAACACCCTGTTCGTGCTGAACGAAAGCGCCTACCTCTCGCTGGACGGCGAAAATGTGGTCGTCAGCTGCGACAAGGCCGAAGTCGGCCGAGTGGCGCTGCACACGCTGGAAAGCATCCTCTGCTTCAGCTACGCCGGTGCCTCCCCCGCCCTGATGGGCAAGTGCGGCCGTCTGGGCATCGACCTGTGCTTTTTCTCACCGCAGGGGCGCTTTCTGGCCCGCACGGTGGGCGAGGAACGCGGCAATGTTCTGCTGCGGCAGACGCAGTATGAAGTTTCTGCCAGCGAGGCCCGCAGCTGCACCTACGCCCGCAATTTCATCCTGGGCAAGGTTTACAATGCCCGCTGGGTGCTGGAGCGTGCCACCCGCGACCACCCCCAGCGGGTGCCGGTGGAGCAGCTCAAGCAGACCAGCGCACAGCTGGCCGCCGCACTGCCGCTTTTGGAGACCTGCGAAGATTTAGAGCAATTGCGCGGTCTGGAAGGCGAGGCGGCGCAGCGGTATTTCGACCGGTTCCATGCGCTGATCCTGCAGCAGAAAGAAGATTTTGCTTTCACCTCCCGCAGCCGCCGACCGCCGCGGGACAACGTGAACGCGCTGTTGTCATTTGCGTATTCCCTGCTGGCCAACGACTGTGCCGTCGCGCTGGAAGGGGTCGGACTGGACCCTTATGTGGGCTTCCTGCACCGCGCCCGCCCCGGACGGCGCAGCCTGGCGCTGGACCTGATGGAGGAACTGCGTGCCGTCTACGCGGACCGGTTCGTGCTCTCCTGCATCAACCAGAAGGTCGTAAACGCGAAACAGTTTGAAAAGCAGGAAAACGGTGCCGTTCTGCTGACCGAGGATGGCCGCCGCGCCTTCCTGCACGCCTGGCAGCTGAAAAAGCGGGAGGTCATCACTCACCCTTTCCTGAAAGAAAAGCTCAGCTGGGGTCTTGTGCCCTATGTGCAGGCGCTGCTGCTGGCACGGACTTTGCGGGGCGATCTGGACGTATATCCGCCGTTTTTCTGGAAGTGAGGTGCTGTTCATGCTGGTTCTCATCACCTACGACGTCAACACCGAAACGCCTGCAGGCCGCAAGCGCCTGCGCAAGGTGGCGAAGAAATGCGTCAACCACGGCCAGCGGGTGCAGAACTCGGTGTTCGAGTGCCTGCTGAACGCTTCGCAGTACGCCGTTTTGAAGGCCGAGCTGACCGCGCTGATCGACCCTGCACTGGACAGCCTGCGGTTCTATCAGCTGGGCAACAACTACCAGAGCAAGGTGGAGCATGTCGGCCTGCACCCCGATTTTGCGCAGGATGACGTGTTGATGTTCTAGCATCCCCCGCCGTGCGAGGCACAAGCTCCCATGGTTTCCCCGGGCGCTTCGCACTGCAAAAAACGCCGCTCTGGCACGATTTGTCTTTCATTTCGCCGGAGCCTTCGTAAAGTTCCTTTTCAAATTGTGCACAAGCGTGTATAATGGAACAAAAGCATTGGATTTTTTCGCTGCTTTTGCTGTCGCCCTCCTCGCGGAGGGCGTGGATTGAAATAAAAATTACCCCTCAGAACAACACCGAGCTGGAAGTCGCCCTCCTCGCGGAGGGCGTGGATTGAAATATCACCATTTCGTGGTACGGGGAACGCTATATCGGTCGCCCTCCTCGCGGAGGGCGTGGATTGAAATCCGCCGGGCCAGCTCCTCCGCCGTGTAGCGGATGGTCGCCCTCCTCGCGGAGGGCGTGGATTGAAATTTACAACCTGAAGGAAGGGTGGATACAAAACGACGTCGCCCTCCTCGCGGAGGGCGTGGATTGAAATATGGTTGTTATCAGCGAGTATGAAGCGCCAAGTGGGTCGCCCTCCTCGCGGAGGGCGTGGATTGAAATGCTATGCTGGGAGACCAGAGCGGCATAGAAGCCCGTCGCCCTCCTCGCGGAGGGCGTGGATTGAAATCATGAAGAAGCGCTTCGAGGAAGAAGACAAGCAGTCGCCCTCCTCGCGGAGGGCGTGGATTGAAATCTCCAGCGCCTTGTGCCGGTCACCCACAGTCTTGGTCGCCCTCCTCGCGGAGGGCGTGGATTGAAATTCTGCGACAGTCAACAAGGCCAAGGACTCTTGAAGTCGCCCTCCTCGCGGAGGGCGTGGATTGAAATCTTGTAAAAAACACCACCGTGCGACCTATGCCGAGTCGCCCTCCTCGCGGAGGGCGTGGATTGAAATCAGTTGCCATTATCAGCCCCCCTTAGAACGGCAGGGTCGCCCTCCTCGCGGAGGGCGTGGATTGAAATCTGAAGAATCTGGCGGCCGACAATCAGGCATCCGGTCGCCCTCCTCGCGGAGGGCGTGGATTGAAATACTTTAGGTCTATCAGCGGGTACACCCAGCAGCAGAGTCGCCCTCCTCGCGGAGGGCGTGGATTGAAATAAAATGGCCTGACCCGGTATGTCAAGAAAAAGACGTCGCCCTCCTCGCGGAGGGCGTGGATTGAAATCAGAAGCAGGCAGATGCAGACTGCTGGATCGTCAGTCGCCCTCCTCGCGGAGGGCGTGGATTGAAATCGTTCAAAGTTTACTGTTGTGTGTCCGCGCCAAAGTCGCCCTCCTCGCGGAGGGCGTGGATTGAAATCAACTCCATCTATGGCGCATCCAATACTGTTCAGCGTCGCTCTCCTCGCGGAGGGCGTGGATTGAAATTGGTTGGTATCAATACGACTACATGACATGGAACGGTCGCTCTCCTCGCGGAGGGCGTGGATTGAAATTTAGAGGATATAAGAAACAGCATTGATAAAGAGTGTCGCTCTCCTCGCGGAGGGCGTGGATTGAAATGGCTTGCAATGATAGTGCCCCCTCGTGAGTTGGAGTCGCTCTCCTCGCGGAGGGCGTGGATTGAAATACCGTGCGGCTGTCGATGACCTGCGGCACCTGCCGGTCGCTCTCCTCGCGGAGGGCGTGGATTGAAATTTTGCTTTATGCCTTGGCAGATAAGGAGTTAAACGGTCGCCCTCCTCGCGGAGGGCGTGGATTGAAATCTGCAAAACGCAATGCAGGTGATCAACAACGCAAAAGTCGCCCTCCTCGCGGAGGGCGTGGATTGAAATTTGAAAAGCACCGACGACGCGCCCTACGGCACCGGGTCGCCCTCCTCGCGGAGGGCGTGGATTGAAATTGGCGTTTCCGTGTCGGCAGACGGCACGATCTCCGCGTCGCCCTCCTCGCGGAGGGCGTGGATTGAAATTTCCAGGGCATAACCGTACACAGCAGCCGGTGAAGTCGCCCTCCTCGCGGAGGGCGTGGATTGAAATATGTTGACGTGGTACCTGCCGCCGCCCAGATATTCGTCGCTCTCCCCACGGAGGGCGTGGATTGAAATCTTTGCATCAATGCCGTGGTCGTCTCCCTCAAACTTGTCGCTCTCCTCGCGGAGGGCGTGGATTGAAATAAGATCGGCAACAAAGACGATCAAGCCCGTCTTGGTCGCTCTCCTCGCGGAGGGCGTGGATTGAAATCAGACGCCAGTGACGGTCAGGCCATCAAGGCTGCGTCGCTCTCCTCGCGGAGGGCGTGAGTTGAAACGCTCCCCGCACAGATACGTTGCATGGCATCGTCCACCGCCTGTTCCGGGCCCATTCGGGGCGGGCGGAAAGGCCTTCACGGGCAAGAAAAAACCACGGTGCAGAGATGCACCGTGGTTTTTTTGGCGGCGGCATATTGAACTGCCGGGCGTATGAATTTTGTTTTTCTGTTCTCTGCTGTGTCCGGCAATGGGCTTTCGTCTGCGATCAGCGCTTCTTCTGGGTGCCCTTGCCCACCGGGCCGCGGGGGCGGCGCTCGGCGGCCTTGGACTGCACTGCGGCACTGCGGGTCTGGGCGCGGCCCTTGGCAGCGGCGGCGCGCAGGCCATTGATCTCGGCCTTGGTCAGCTCGCGGTAGGTGCCGGGCTTGAGCATACCCAGCTTGACGACACCCTCAGCGTTGCGCTTCAGGCGCACCACCTCAAGGCCCACGGTCTCGCACATGCGGCGGATCTCGCGGTTCTTGCCCTCTTTCAGGGTCATTTCCATCACGGTGCGGCCCGGCTCATCGGTGACCACATTGATGGCACAAGGCAGGGTCTTGGTGCCGTCGTCCAGCACCACGCCGCTGCTCATCTTAATGATCTGTGCTTCGTCGGCACGGGGCTGCACGGTCACGCGGTACAGCTTGGAGATGCCGCCCGACGGATGGGTAACTGCCTGTGCAAAGGCACCGTCGTTGGTCATGAGCAGCAGACCCTCGCTGTCCTTGTCCAGGCGACCCACCGGGTACAGGCGGGCGGGGATATCGCTCACCAGCTCCATGACCGTCTTGCGGCCCAGCTCATCGCTGGCGGTGGTGACATAGCCGCGGGGCTTGTACAGGGCCAGATAATACAGCTGCTGATCCTTCTGGATGTAGATGCGCTGATCGTCTACATGCAGCACATCACGGTGGGGGTCCATCTTGTCGCCCACCTTCACGGGGTGGCCGTTGACCTTGACGCGGCCCTCGGCAATGA
>OLNU01002392.1_pt1 | contig 11620 bp, 10 predicted proteins | sample 1672241 | NCBI WGS metagenome assembly OLNU01 (sample SAMEA3136663, study PRJEB25190) | human gut metagenome | biome: human gut; feature: human-associated habitat; material: faeces | place: Austria | collected 2013 | reverse complement strand
GAGAGCATCTGCCTTACAAGCAGAGGGTCACAGGTTCGAGCCCTGTAGGTCCCATATACTAATTAAATATGGCGGGATAGCTCAGTTGGCTAGAGCACACGGTTCATACCCGTGGTGTCGCTGGTTCAAATCCAGTTCCCGCTACTATAACGAAGACTGCGTGCTTAAGAAATTAGTACGCAGTTTTTTTACGCAAATTTACTGGTTACTGCTTATATCAAGCAAAGAAATAATAGTATTAAGGAGCAACTTGTGGTAATATAACAGATAATGATATAGAAAAAAGTTGTTGTCTTTCGTTTATATTTTAAAACGTGGCCAATAACAGAAATACGGAGGAAACAAGATGAATAAGAAAAGCGGATATGCGCTCAGAATAGTACTTGGAGGTTATCTTACCTACCTGGGTATCAGAATCTTAAGTGAGATGATCCAGCAGCGTCCTAGCAATATGACACTTATGTCAGTACTGGCAGTTGTATTTATCCTGGTTGGAGTTGCTTATGCAGGGAATGCCATCTGCAAAACGTTTGAAATTGATATCAAAAAGCAGATTGCGAAGATGATAGCAAAGAGAAAAGCGGAGCAGAAACGAAAAGCAGAAGAAGCGGCAGCGGCGAAGAAAATGTCACAGGTAACAGAGAGCACAACGACAGAAGCATCAGAAGACGAAAAAGTATCAGACAATACAATGCCGACAATGCTTTCAGAAGAAGACAGGAAGAAGCTGGAAGACGCAGTGTCTAAGGCGGATTCCGAGGAAAAAACAATGCAAGACAGCAAGGCTGAAGTTATAGAAAAAACAGCAGATTCAGATTCAACAGAAAACGAAGCAGTGGAAAAAACAGCATCAGAAGAAAAAGCAGAATCAGTAGAAAAACCGGTGACTACAACAGAATCAGAGGAAACACCGGACGAAGAAATAAAAGCTGAAGGAACACCAGTTGAAGAAACTCCAGCTCAGGAAGAAGAACTGACAGACACAAGAGTGGTAGATATTTTTGCAGAACTGAATGAAGAACCTGTTTCAGAAGATGCTGAAAATGATTTTGAGGAGAAATAATTATGCGTGTAGGTATGGGATATGATGTTCATAAGTTAGTTGAAGGAAGAAAACTGATCCTGGGTGGAGTTGAGATTCCTTACGAGAAAGGTCTCTTAGGACATTCAGATGCAGACGTTATGCTGCATGCCGTAATGGATGCACTGCTTGGAGCAGCAGCACTTGGAGACATTGGCCTTCATTTTCCGGATACAGATCCGAAATATAAGGGTGCATCCAGTATAAAACTGCTTGAGCACGTAGGCGGACTTTTGGAAGAAAATGGTTATGTGATCGAGAATATTGATGCGACGATCATAGCGCAGCGTCCAAAGATGCGTCCGCATATTGATCAGATGCGGGAAAACATGGCGAAAGCGCTTAAAATTGACGTTGATCAGATCAATGTAAAGGCTACAACAGAAGAGGGCCTTGGCTTTACCGGAAGCGGCGAAGGAATCTCATCCCAGGCGATCTGTGCAATTGAAAAATTTACGAATTACAGTAGCGTGGATGTGATGGAGAAGCCTGCAGGATGTGGTGGATGCTGTGCGGGGAAATAAGATGAAGATTCGAAAGCTGGACCAATCAGAGCATGGGAAAACCAGGAGCTTGTGGGAACAGGTATTTTCAGAAGACAGTCAGGAATTTGTTGATTATTACTATTATATCAAGACAAAAGACAATACGATTTATGTAACAGAGGAAGACAATGAGATACGTGCGATGCTGCAGCTGAACCTTTATCAGGTAAAGTTACAGGAAAGTGTCGTTCCATCGGATTATATCGTGGGAGTTGCCACGCAGGCAGAATATAGAGGCAGAGGATATATGAGAAATCTTCTGATTCATGCATTACAGGATCAGTATTCGCAGAAGATGCCATTTACCTTCCTGATGCCGGCGGCAGAAGCAATCTATTATCCTTATGATTTCCGATTTGTTTATGAACAGAAACAAATCGAGCTTGATGAAGCATTTTTTTCTGCAAGAAAAGAATATAAAAATGATGAATATAGAAATATATCACAAGAGCGGATTGTAGACCGTGATGCAAGATTTATGGATGCAGGGAAGATGGCGGCATTTGTTGAAGAGAATTTTTCGGATTGCTGGAATGTTGTTGCTTTAAGAAATGCACAATATTATCAGACACAGATTCTCGAACAACAGAGCGAGTTTGGCGGGATGCGGCTTGTCTTTGAAGAAGAGAAGCTGGTTTGTATCTATGCATATGCGAAAGAAGAGGGGCTCGAGATCAGGGAACCACTTTATCTGGAAGGGAAAGAAAATATCTTCTGGGCGTCGGTGGATGGTCTTAGAGAACCGGAAGAAAAGGTTTCGGTTTATGGGCTTAAGGAAGCACCTGACTGGCCAGATGATGAAACGTCTGCATATAAAGAAAAACCGCTTATTATGATCAGGATCGTTCATTTACAGGAACTATTTTCTAAAATGAAAATCCCGTCAGAATGTGAGATCCATTGCTCTTTTGCGGTGATCGATCCGATTCTTCATAAGAACAGCAGGATCTGGAAACTCAGTAGCTCAAAAGGAGAAGAAAGCCTGAACGTGTCTGAAACGGAAGATTCACAGGGAGTACTTTCCATTGCAGCATTGACGGAAATATTGTTTGGATACAAAACTCCTGAAGAAATACGTGCAGAGGAAAGCGTAATTCTTACAGAAGAACTAGAGGAAGAACTGAGGAAACTTCAGAACTTCTGTCCAATATTTTTGAATGAGATTGTCTGAATAAAATGTTAAAATGCAGTTGATCGGCAGAGATAATAGTTGACAAAAAATGATTTTTTGCATAAGATAATAGAGATGTTGAAAACAATAAATATTGGTAATAGAATTGAGAAAGACAAAGAACGGGAAGAGTAACAGAGATTTGGACTCATAGAGAGAAGGTGTCACCGGCTGAAAGCACCTTTGAGAGAAGAAACTGTGAAGTGCCCCCGGGAGTCGATCCTGTGAATGGAGTAGCAGGGTACGTCAGGCACACGTTACGTGCGTGAAAGTGAAAGAAGTTATACTTCTTTTATTAGAGTGGAACCGCGGATAGAACTTCGTCTCTAGATTGAGACGAAGTTTTTTGATATACAAAACAATCCGTTTAGGGTGTTAAGTGCATTCTTGAATCAGAAAGGAATGATAAATATGGGAATGATATCTTATGTCAAACAGGAGATCGAGGTGATCCGAGAGCGAGATCCTGCGATCAAATCAAACATGGAAGTATTTTTGTACCCAAGCTTTAAAGTAATCTTAAGCTACAGAGTGGCGCATAAGCTTTACCTGAAAAAGCATTATTTCTGGGCACGCTGGATTTCTCAGAGAGCAGCGCGTAAGACAGGGATTGAGATCCATCCGGGTGCAACAATTGGAAAGGGACTTTTTATCGATCATGGAACAGGTGTGATCATCGGAGAAACTACGATCATCGGAGATAATGTAACACTGTATCAGGGGGTTACGCTTGGCGGTACCGGAAAAGAACAGGGAAAACGTCATCCAACGTTGAAAGATAATGTTATGGTGAGCGCCGGCGCAAAGATCCTGGGTTCTTTTACAATCGGAGAAAATTCTAAGATCGGAGCTGGTTCTGTAGTACTTGAAGAGGTTCCACCGAACTGTACAGTTGTCGGTGTGCCGGGACGAATCGTCCGCATGGACAACAAGAAAGTCCCAAGAAGTGATATGGATCAGGTACATTTACCGGATCCGGTACTTACAGATATTCGAGAACTGCAGGAAGAGAATATAAAACTTCACAAACGTTTGGAATCTATGATAAAATATATGCGATGTGTGGAGAAAGAAAATAAGGAGAGTAAGAACGATGAAGATTTATAATACAATGTCAAAAAGAAAAGAAGAGTTTGTTCCTCTAGAGGAAGGAAAAGTAAAGATGTATGTATGCGGTCCGACTGTATATAATTACATCCATATTGGAAATGCAAGACCAATGATTGTGTTTGATACTGTCCGCAGATATTTTGAATACAAGAATTATGATGTGAATTATGTATCTAACTTTACGGATGTCGATGACAAGATCATCAAGAAAGCAAACGAAGAAGGCGTTACAGCAGAAGAAATCTCACAGCGTTATATTGCAGAGTGCAAGAAAGATATGGATGGCATGAATATTGAGCCGGCAACAAAGAATCCGCTTGCAACAGAAGAGATTGACGGTATGATCAGCATGATTGAGACACTGATTGAGAAAGGCTACGCATACGAGAAGAACGGAACGGTATATTACCGTACAAGAAAGTTCAAAGATTATGGTAAATTATCCCATAAGAACCTTGATGATCTTCAGTCAGGCGGACGTACCCTTCTTGTAAGCGGTGAGGATGAGAAAGAAGATTCTCTGGATTTTGTTCTCTGGAAACCGAAAAAAGAAGGCGAGCCTGCATGGGTTTCCCCATGGGGTGAGGGACGTCCGGGATGGCACATTGAGTGCTCAGAGATGTCCAAGAAATATCTTGGTGAGCAGATCGATATTCATGCAGGTGGGGAAGACCTGATCTTCCCACATCATGAAAATGAAATTGCACAGAGTGAAGCAGCGAACGGAAAAGAGTTCTCCAGATACTGGATGCATAACGGGTTCCTGAACATTGATAACCGTAAGATGTCCAAGTCTCTTGGAAATTTCTTCACAGTTCGCGAGATCAGTGAGAAGTATGACCTTCAGGTACTTCGTTTCTTCATGTTAAGCGCACATTACAGAAGTCCACTGAACTTCAGCGCTGAATTGATGGAAGCAGCAAAGAGCGGACTTGAGAGAATCATTACAGCAGCTGATCGTCTGAAATTCCTTATGGGAAGCGCGAAGACAGAAGACATGGCAGAGACAGAAGCAGAGAAGTTTGCAAAGTCAGCAGAATATGTTGGAAACTTTGAGAGTGCTATGGATGATGACTTCAATACAGCAGATGCGATCGCTGCAGTATTTGATCTTGTAAAATTCATTAATACGATGACAGACGAAGACAGTTCCAAAGAGTATCTTGAGAATCTGTTTGACCGTCTGGTAAGACTGACAGAAGTACTTGGAATTATTGTTGATAAAGAAGATGAGATTCTTGATTCTGACATTGAAGCATTGATCGCTGAGCGTCAGGCAGCAAGAAAAGAGAAAAACTTTGCAAGAGCAGATGAGATCAGAGATGAGCTTCTTGCGAAAGGTATCGTTCTGAAAGATACAAGAGAAGGAGTACAATGGAAAAGAGCATAACAGCAGGTTTAGAAGAGTATATCCGGACAATTCCCGGTATGAAAGAGATTGATGCAAAGCAGTGTTCCCCACTGGTTCTTGCTTATGTGGGAGACTGTGTTTATGATCTGATCATTAAGACGATGGTGGTCGGCCGTGGAAACAGGCCGGTCCACCGTCTCCATGAAGAGACAAGCCAGTATGTGCAGGCATCAGCACAGTCCTTTATGATGCGTTCCATGCAGGAGCATCTGAATGAGGAAGAACATGGAGTTTACCGGAGAGGAAGAAATGCACGATCTGTGTCTCCGGCAAAGAATCAGTCAATTACAGATTACAGAAGAGCGACAGGTTTTGAGGCATTGATCGGACATTTATATCTGACAGGTCAGTATGAACGACTGACAGAGCTTGTAAGTATCGGACTTGAAAGCATTGAAAAAGAGATAAAGGAAAAAGGAGCAGAACATGCAGGAAAATAGAGAACAGGGAACAGAGACATTTGTAATTGAAGGAAGAAATGCTGTACTGGAAGCATTTCGTTCCGGACGTACGATTGACAAGATTTATGTTCTTGACGGATGCCAGGACGGACCGGTAAGAACAATTGTACGTGAAGCGAAAAAACACGGATCTCTGATCAATTTTGTGACAAAAGAAAGACTTTCCCAGCTCTCAGAGACAGGGAAGCATCAGGGCGTGATCGCGCATGCGGCAGCATATGAATATTCTACGATCGATGATATGCTTAAGCTGGCAGAAGAGAGAGGCGAAGCTCCGTTTCTGATTCTTTTAGACAATATTGAAGATCCGCACAATCTTGGCGCGATCATTCGTACAGCGAACCTTGCAGGTGCACACGGAGTCATTATTCCAAAGAGAAGAGCAGTTGGTCTGACAGCGACAGTTGCGAAGACATCTGCCGGAGCTTTGAATTATACACCGGTCGCAAAGGTGACGAATCTTGTGAAGACAATGGAAGAACTCAAGGAAAAAGGACTCTGGTTTGTATGTGCTGATATGGATGGTGAGCAGATGTATGACCTGAACCTGACAGGACCGATCGGTCTTGTGATCGGAAATGAAGGTGAGGGCGTTGGCCGCCTTGTGAAAGAAAACTGTGATTTCGTTGCAGGAATTCCAATGAAAGGTCAGATTAATTCTCTGAATGCATCTGTGGCAGCAGGTGTTCTTGCTTATGAGATCGTAAGACAGAGGATTTCGCAGAAATAAATATGAGTATTGCTCGAAAAAAGAGTGATAACAGGTGATAATCGGATGAGTAAGTATGACAGAATGACAGATGAGCAGCTTTTATGTGATTACAAAAATGGAAATCAGGAGATTATGGATTACCTGATGGTGAAATATAAATCCATGGTAAGGAAGAAAGCGCGTGCAATGTATCTGTTGGGTGGAGAGAACGAGGATCTGATCCAGGAAGGAATGATCGGTCTGATCAAAGCAGTGCGGGATTTTGATGTAACGCAGAAAACATCATTTTCAAGTTTTGCAGAACTTTGTGTCTCCAGACAGATGTACTCGGCAATTGAGGCATCAAATCGAAAAAAGCATCTGCCTTTGAATTCTTATGTTTCGTTATATGAAGACAGTGAACAGGTAGGAGAGGGGAGAAGTCTTCCTTTGATTGACACGATAGAATCATCGAAGGAGAATGATCCGGAAGTTCTTTATTTTGGAAAAGAATATACAGAAGCTTTTGCGGAGCAGCTCAAAGAATTGCTCAGTCCATTAGAAAATCATGTTCTTTATCTGCACTTGATGGGAACGGATTATCGGACGATTGCGGAATTACTTGGAAAGAGTCCGAAGTCAGTGGACAATGCACTTCAGAGGATCAAGACAAAAGCACAAAAGATTCTGCCGTAAAGGAGAAATACGGATGAAGAAAAAATACAATTACCTTTTGGCACTTGCAGTCTTTCTGGTGATCATGATCTGCTTTAACAAATTCGGATACATCATTTCTTATCTGGCCGCAATTGGCGGGCCTCTGGTTATGGGAAACAATGGAACAATGGTGGTTTATGAGTTCCTGATGAGTCATTTGAATCTGGTATCGGCAATTTTGTACCTTATGGTTCTGCCTATTCCTGCTTTATGGTATTATCTTGCTTTTCAGCTGCGTGAAGGAGGAATCCGTGCAATCCCAGGCAAATGCAGAAGAGTCGGATTGGACGGATGCGTTTTAATCGGGCTGTTTACTTTTGGCATGATACACGTGACCAGTATTATACTGGCAATTGTAGCACGGTCACTTCCGGATGCGATGGATAATTATCAGAATCTGATAGAAAATTCCGGTCTGACAGAATATTCGCTGATGTGGGTTTTCAGTACATTGATTCTTCCACCTCTTGTGGAAGAAATGATTTTCCGGGGTTTGATCCAGAAATATCTTGAATGTGCCGGAATGCATTGGATCCTGGCGAATGTTGTACAGGCGGTTCTGTTTGGAGTGTTCCATCAAAATCTTGTACAGGGAATTTATGCGGCACTTTTGGGGTTTGCACTTGGATTTGTGGCGCATCGCTATAACACCCTGGCGGCATCCATGCTGATGCACATGTTCTATAATCTGATGGGAACGCTGATCGTAGATCTTGAGAGCAGATTCCTTCCGGCAATAGTAATGGGAATGATTATTCTGATCAGTATTCCGATGACAGTGAGTGCTGTGACGTTGATTTGTCTGACAACAAATAATAAAAAAACAGAGGTTTGAGAAGATGAGATTTGTAATACAAAGAGTAACAGAGGCATCTGTTACGATTGATGGTGAGATATCAGGAAAGATTGGAAAAGGGTATCTTGTTTTGATTGGAGTAGCAGATACAGACACAAAAGAGATTGCAGACAAAATGATACGAAAAATGATCGGACTTCGTATTTTTGAAGATGAACAGGGAAAAACAAACCTTTCGCTTGCTGATGTGGACGGAGGTCTTCTTCTGGTTTCACAGTTTACGTTATATGCAAACTGTAAGAGAGGAAACAGACCAAGCTTTATTGAAGCAGGAAAACCGGATATGGCGAATGAGATGTATGAATATATCATTGAAAAATGCAGGGAATCAGTGGATGAAGTACAGACCGGAGAGTTTGGAGCTGATATGAAGGTTCAGCTGCTCAATGACGGGCCATTTACCATTTTGCTGGATTCAGATCAGCTTTAACTTGACAATCAAACTCAAGTAGTGTATATTTAATTTTGCGTTCTGCTGGAACGCAATAAGCTGTCTTGGCGCAGTCGGTAGCGCGTCGCCTTGGTAAGGCGGAGGTCGGGGGTTCAAGTCCCCTAGACAGCTTTGAACTTTTCCCCGGAATCGCCCGTGAATGCGGTGTTTCCGGGGTTTTTCTTATTTCAGCAGATTCGCGTTGCAGATCTTCAAATCTTCATAGATTCCAAAAGAAATCTCATTGCAGATTTTCCTATAGGTTTACGGGTTTGAAGAAAAAATGCAATTCCTTGTTGAGAATTCTTTCACTTGTCATGAAATATGTTATACTGGATTTGATTGAAGTGGTGGTTCAAGGTGACGGGTTCTGCATAAGGGGAAGCCGTATGAGCGAAAAGAATTATGAAACAAGTGAATTAAAAGAACTGAAAGATGTGTTACAGACGTTTACGGAGTTTGTATGGGAGATGGAAGAATATCTGCCGGAATTTTATCATTTTTTTGATGCGATGAGGCAGAACATCGAGATTTTTCTTCGGGTCGGCGAAGAAGATGAAGAACAGATTCATGAGATTCTGGAACGGGATTGGGAGAAGGCACATGCGCCGCTTGTGGGAGTACAGTGTTATGATTTTCAAGGATCACATCCGGAGGCAGAAGCAGGAACTTGTGTTTATTTTGCGAATCTTTTGACAGAAATCGGTCGTTTTTTTGAACCGATGAGTATGTTGGGAGTGCTTTGAAAGAAGTGAAAGGGAGAGATTGATATGGCATCATTTTTAGAAGACATCACACCATTTTATGGGACAGGAGAACGGAATGGGAAAGGACAGACACTGGAAGAATTTCTGGAAGAATATGATCCATATCGATATAAAAATCCGTGCTGTACAACAGACACAGTTGTTTTCTCTTATAAAGATGAACAGGCACTGAAAGAAGGACGATTAAAGGTGCTTTTGGTTAAGAGAGGAAATCATCCCAGTATTGGCTGTTGGGCTCTTCCGGGAGGATTTGTAAATTTGCGGGAGAATCTGGAGGATACAGCAAGACGGGAACTGCAGGAAGAGACCGGAGTCAGCGGACTTCCGGTGGAACAGTTTGCCTGTTATGGAGATTATCAGAGAGATCCGAGAGCAAGGATTATTACAAGCGCGTATCTTTCTATCGTAAAGGAGTCGGATGTAAGTGTAGAGGCCGGAGATGATGCGGCAGATGCAGCATGGTTTGAGATAGAGATGGAACCGGAGACAGCATATGAAGAAGATGGATGGGAAAAGACGGAATATCATCTGACAATTCAAAATCAGGATCAGAAGAGAAATGCGGTTATCCTGAAAAAGGAGCGGACAGGATTGGTCAGAGAAAAATACTATGTTGTAAAAGAAGGTGGAGGAATTGCAGTGGATCATGCAGCTATTCTGGCACAGGCTTATGAATTGTTAAAAGGCAGACTGTAAGAGGAGACGAAAAGAATCTCTTGTGGTTGTTCTTTTTATGTGATAAGATATTGAGCATGAAAACCTGTAGGATAAATCACACTTCCGAAGGAATGTGACAGATCATCCGGATGGTACTTATGGTTAGTAGGAGGAAGATATGGAGAACGAAACAGTTTCAAAGAATTTTATTGAACAGGAGATAGATAAGGATCTGGCAGAAGGAGTTTACGATCATGTATGCACCCGTTTCCCACCGGAGCCGAATGGATACCTTCATATTGGTCATGCGAAGTCTATCCTTTTGAACTATGGACTGGCAGAGAAGTATAATGGTGAATTCCATATGAGATTTGATGATACGAACCCGACAAAGGAGAAGACAGAATTTGTTGAGTCTATCAAAGAGGATATTAAGTGGCTGGGTGCTGACTGGAAAGATCATCTTTATTTTGCATCCGATTATTTTGATCAGATGTATGAGTGCGCTGTGAAGCTGATCAAGAAAGGAAAAGCATTTGTCTGTGATCTTACAGCAGAACAGATGCGTGAATATAGAGGAACACTTACAGAACCAGGAAAAGAAAGTCCATATAGAAATCGTTCTGTAGAGGAGAACCTTGAGCTTTTTGAGAATATGCGTGCCGGAAAGTATGCAGACGGAGAGAAAGTGCTTCGTGCAAAGATTGATATGGCATCACCGAATATCAATATGCGTGACCCGATCATTTATCGTGTTGCCCGCATGACACATCACAATACAGGTGATAAGTGGTGTATTTATCCGATGTATGATTTCGCTCATCCGATCGAGGATGCAATCGAGGGAATCACACATTCCATCTGTACACTTGAGTTTGAAGATCACAGACCGCTTTATGACTGGGTTGTGAGAGAATGTGAATTCGAGAACCCACCGCGTCAGATTGAGTTCGCAAAACTGTATCTTACGAATGTTGTAACAGGAAAGCGTTATATTAAGAAGCTCGTAGAAGATAAGATTGTTGATGGATGGGATGATCCAAGACTGGTTTCTATCGCAGCGCTCAGAAGAAGAGGATTTACACCGGAGTCAATCAAGATGTTTATTGATATGTGTGGTATTTCCAAGAGCCAGAGCTCTGTTGATTATGCGATGCTTGAGTACTGTATCCGTGAAGATCTGAAGATGAAGCGTTCCCGTATGATGGCTGTACTTGATCCGATCAAGCTTGTGATCGACAACTATCCGGAAGGAGAAGTTGAATATCTGGATGTTGCGAATAATCTGGAGAACGAAGAACTCGGACAGCGTAAAGTTCCGTTCTGTCGTGAACTTTACATCGAGAGAGATGACTTCATGGAAGAACCGCCAAAGAAATATTTCCGCTTGTTCCCAGGGAATGAAGTTCGTCTGATGCATGCATATTTTGTGAAATGCGAAAGCTACGAAACGGATGAAAACGGCAATGTGACCACCGTTCATTGTACCTATGATCCAGAGACCAAGTGCGGCACCGGATTTACCGGACGGAAGGTAAAAGGAACCATCCACTGGGTGGAGGCGTCCCATGCAAAACAGGCTGAAGTCCGGCTGTATGAAAACCTGATCGATGAGGAAAAGGGCGTATATAATAAAGAAGACGGATCTTTGAACCTGAATCCGAATTCGCTGGAAGTACGTACCTGCTGTTATGTGGAAGACAGCTTTGCAGAGGCGGGGGCA
>OLNU01002385.1_pt1 | contig 11656 bp, 10 predicted proteins | sample 1672241 | NCBI WGS metagenome assembly OLNU01 (sample SAMEA3136663, study PRJEB25190) | human gut metagenome | biome: human gut; feature: human-associated habitat; material: faeces | place: Austria | collected 2013 | reverse complement strand
GGAAAGACTCCATGTATGAACAGAATTGATTTATCATAGATGGAGGATGATATTATGAAGAAACGGTTTGCACTGCTCAGAAGAAAGCTGAAGTCTGTCCGAGAAGAAAAACTGCCGGGAAGAGCAGTGATTTTTTCAGTGGCAGCGGGACTTCTGATCGCTGCTTTCTTCACAGGAATGATATATACAAAACAGGAATTATATGCACAGGAAGAAACGCAGAAGCATCTGGCACAGGAAGTGTTTCGCTTCCATGTGTTAGCGAATAGTGACAGCGAAAAGGACCAGAATCTGAAATTGCAGGTAAGAGATGCAGTATTGGATTATATGAAAGAAGAATTGTCAGAAGAACCGGAAGAGAAACAGTGTCTTAAGCAGACTGTGCAGTGGGCACGTACACATACAGATGAGATCCGTGCAATCGGAGAAAAGACAGTTGCGGCGGCAGGAGAAGATCAGAGTGTGAATGTGGCTGTAACAACCTGTTATTTTCCTGACAGGACTTACGGTGATATGACATTTCCTGCGGGAAATTATCAGGCACTGCGGGTAGAACTGGGAAGTGCAGAGGGACATAACTGGTGGTGCGTGCTTTATCCGAATCTCTGCTTTCTGGATACAACGAATGCGGTGGTTCCTGACAAAGGAAAGAAACAATTAAAACAGGTACTGACGGAAGAAGAATATTCCAAAGTGACAGCAAATACAAAGTTTAAGATTGGCTGGTATTTTTGGAAATAAGAAATAAAAGAGGTTAAGAAAATGTATGAATTTGACAGCAGAGTACGTTACAGCGAGGTAGATCACCACGGTACGATGACAGTTCCGGCGTTGATCAATTATTTTCAGGACTGCAGTACCTTCCAGTCGGAGGATCTTGGAATTGGTACAACGGTTCTGAAGGAAGAGAAAAGAGCGTGGCTTTTATCTTACTGGCAAGTGATCCTGAATCGGAAACCGGAGCTTGGTGAGAAGATCACAATCGGAACATTTGCAACAGAATTCAAGGGATTGTTTGGAAACAGAAACTTTTATATGAAAGATGCAGATGGAAAATATCTCGCCTGTGCGAATTCAGTCTGGGCATTTATTGATACAGAGACAGGAAGACCAACCAGGCCGCAGCCAAAGGATGTTCAGTTGTATGGAGTAGAAGAACCACTTGATATACCATATGAGGGAAGAAAAATCCGACTTCCGGAAGAGACAGATGATCTGGAAACATTTCCGGTCAGAAAGCATCATATTGACACAAATGAGCATGTGAACAACTGTCAGTATGTGCAGATGGCATTGGAATTTCTTCCGGAGGATCTTCAGATTGCACAGTTGCGTGTAGAGTATAAAAAGGCAGCTGTACTGGGGGATATGATTTATCCGAAGCTGAGTAAAGAAGCAGACAGAATCGTTGTGGAACTCTGTGACGAACAGGCAAAACCATATGCAGTTCTGGAATTTAAAGAAGAAATATAAAAGAAGAGATAGAATAGAAAAACTCCCGGATGTTCCTACAGAAATTTCTGTGAACATTCGGGAGTTTTTTGTTGCGAACAAGTAACGTTCGCAGGTGATATTTACTTATCAAGACTTGCCAGGACATCTTCCAGAACATCCTCAACAGAGTCAGTTACTTCATCCGCATAGTAGGATACACCAGGTGCACTGTTTGACATTGCGTAGCTGTGACCGACCAGTTCCAGCATTTCCAGATCATTATACTGATCTCCGAATGCCATACATTCTTCCGGCTTTACATGGAATAATTTCATCAGGTTAGAAAGAGCAGCACCTTTATTTGTTCCCGGAGCAATGAAGTCAATCCAGATATTTCCGGAAGTAACAACCTTAATCTCTGCACCGAACATTTCCTGTAAGTGTTCTAAATATTGCATGATTACTTTTGTGTCATCAATCATATTACAGATTGCAATCTTGAGAAATGGACCTTCGATTTTGCTTAGGTCGTCTACAATTTTTGTTGTGTTCTGCATGACATTTACAATATGATTTACAAAAGCTTCATGATTATCTTCAATCAGACAAGCATCTTCTCTGGAGATAAGAATATCAAAATTCGGTGATTTTTTCACTTCATCTATAATGCGGCAGGCAAGGTCATCTGCAATTATTCCGCGAGAGATTACCTTTCCCTGATGAATACAGATGGAACCATTTTCTCCAATATAGGAAATCTCGTCCTTAATCTCAGAAAACAGTCTGCGCTCATTATCATACTGGCGTCCGCTTGCAGCAACAAAGTGAACCCCTTTCTGTGTCAGTTCATGGATCAGTTCTATGGCACGAGGAGTCAGTTTCTGTGCTCCGTTATGAAGAAGTGTACCATCGAGATCACTTGCAATTAATTTTATCATATATAAAATCCTCCTGATTTTTCAAACTCTGTTTACGCAAAAAAGTTTAACATCATCTTTCGAAAGAATCAAGAAAGTTATTTAACGACATTTTTAAAATTATTCTGCAATAACTTCTTCAGCACGTTTCAGTGCAGCGCTGATATTCGGCTGGAAGTTCTCTTTTCCAACCAGTTCTGTGAATCCGGCTTTCTCCATAACTTTCATTGGCTGTTCGTTAACGTGGGAGAAGACAACCGTAATTCCCTTTGACTCACAGACTTCTACCAGATCAACCAGAGCATTCATAGCAGTACTGTCCAGTGCAGGAACGCTTCGCATACGAAGAACAAGGCAGGTAGTAAAATCTTTTACGACAATGTGTTCAATCGCACTTGCTGCTCCGAAGAACAGAGGTCCTGAGATTTCGTAGACACGGATCTGAAGTGGAAGTTTCTGAAGGCGTTCATCGACATCCGGGGTATCATCATCCACATAAGTCCAGCTGTTGACGTGTGTTTCTTCGCTCATACGCTTGATAAAGAGCAGGCAGGCAAGAACCATACCAATCTCAATTGCTACGACCAGGTCGAAGAGTACTGTCAGGATAAAGGAAGCAAAAAGTACAATGATATCACTCTTTGGAGCAGTCTTGACCAGTTTTACAAAGGTACGCCACTGGCACATATTATATGCAACGATAAACAGGATTGCTGCGATTGTTGGCATTGGAATCATTCCGGCATATGGCATCAGTACGACAAGTACAATGACCAGTGTAATGGAATGAACGATTCCGGCAATCGGAGTACGTCCGCCGTTTTTAATATTTGCAGCAGTTCTTGCAATAGCTCCTGTCGCAGGGATTCCGCCGAAAAGGGCAGAAGCAATGTTGCCGGCTCCCTGGGCTACAAGTTCCATGTCGGAACGGTGTTTACCGTTGATCATTCCGTCTGCGACAACACAGGAAAGCAGAGATTCAATCGCTGCGAGAACAGCAATTGTAAATGCGTTCGGAAGTGCATTTTGAACAACTTCAAATGATACAGCCGGAAGATGGAAGGATGGGAGAGAGTTGCTGATCGTATAAAGATTTCCAATTGTAGAAACTTTTAACGGCAGGAACTGAACCATCAGGATTCCAATGATAACTGCGATCAAAGATCCAGGGATTCTTTTGAAGATGTATGGAGCAATGATCAGAACAGCAAGACTTACTGCACCGACAATCAGTGCATCAATATTAATTGTAGAGAAGTTTTCAACAACAGCACGGAATTTCTCTGTTGTCTCGATCGGTTTTACCCCATCCGGATAGGTGAGTCCGAAGAAATCTTTCAGCTGTCCGATTACAATTGTAACAGCAATTCCGGAAGTGAATCCGGTTGTGATCGTAAATGGGATGAATTTGATCAGACTTCCGAAATGGCACAGTCCCATCAGAACCAGAAAGATACCGGCGAGGATTGTCGCAATGACAAGTCCATCCATTCCGTCTTCGGCAACAATGCCGGCGACGATTGTTGCGAATGCAGCCGTTGGTCCGGCAATCTGTACACTGCTTCCGCCAAGTGCAGAGATGACAAATCCGGCAACGATCGCAGTGAAGATACCAGCTTCCGGTCCTACACCGGATGCAAGTGCCAGTGCGATTGACAGCGGCAATGCAATAATCGCTACAATGATTCCGGCAGTCACGTCTTTGATGAACTGAGAACGATTGTAGCTCTTTAATGATGTAAGTAACATCGGCTTCAATGAATTCATTTGATAGATTAATCCTTTCTTTTATGATAACTATAAAACATAACCTTTCAAGTATAGCATAGAAAAAGGGACACTGAGAAGAGGAAACCGTGTATGTTTTTAAAGACATAATGAGGAATGTTAAGAGAAAAAAGCTTGTATCTGATTTATAAAGGTAATATAATAGGAATAACTTGTAAAGCATGTCTTATATAATAAAAATATGTTTTACGGTAGCAAATTTGTGAATAGATCTGATAACAAAAGGGTATCACAAGAAAGAAAAGGAAGATTATTATGGGAAAATATTTTGGAACAGATGGTTTCCGTGGTGAGGCGAATGTAGTTCTTACAGTAGAGCATGCATTTAAAGTAGGACGTTATCTTGGATGGTATTTCGGACAGGACCACAAGGCCAGAATCGTAATCGGAAAAGACACAAGAAGAAGCAGTTATATGTTTGAGTATGCACTTGCAGCAGGATTGACAGCATCAGGAGCTGACGCTTACCTTCTTCATGTGACAACAACACCAAGTGTTTCATATGTAGTAAGAACAGAAGATTTTGACTGTGGACTTATGATTTCAGCGAGCCACAATCCATACTATGATAATGGTATCAAGGTAATCAACAGCGAAGGTCATAAGATGGAGGCTGAGGTTGAGGCAAAGATCGAGGCTTATATCGATGGGGAGATTGATGAGATCCCGCTGGCAACAAAAGAGAGCATTGGCCGCACAGTTGACTATGCAGCAGGAAGAAACCGTTATATCGGTCATCTGATCTCTCTTGCAACACGTTCCTTCAAGGATATGAGAGTTGGACTTGACTGTGCGAATGGTAGTGCGTCAAGCGTTGCAAAGAGTGTATTCGATGCACTTGGAGCAAAGACTTATGTAATCAACAATGAGCCAAATGGTGTGAATATTAATACAAACTGTGGTTCTACACATATCGAAGTTCTGCAGGAGTATGTAAAAGAGAAACATCTGGATATCGGATTTGCTTATGACGGAGATGCTGACAGATGTATCGCAGTTGATGAGAATGGAAATGTTGTAGATGGAGACCGCATTATGTATGTATGTGGTAAATATCTCATGGAGCAGGGAAAACTGAAAGACAATACAGTTGTTACAACAATCATGTCTAACCTTGGACTTTATAAAGCTTGTGATAAGATTGGTATGAAGTATGAGCAGACAGCAGTTGGTGACAAGTACGTTTATGAGAATATGCTTAAGAATGGATATGTTCTTGGTGGAGAGCAGTCCGGACACATCATCTTCAGCAAGCATGCACGTACAGGTGATGGTATCCTGACATCTCTTATGGTTATGGAAGCAGTTATTGAGAAGAAGCAGACACTTGGAACGCTTGCAGATGAAGTGAAGATCTTCCCACAGCTTCTGAAGAATGTTCGTGTAAAGGATAAAAAGACAGCACTGGATAACGCAGCAGTTCAGGCGGCAGTAGAGAAAACAGCTGAAGAACTTGGAACAGACGGACGTATCCTTGTTCGCGAGAGTGGAACAGAGCCGGTAATCCGTGTTATGGTAGAAGCAGCTTCTGACGAGATCTGTGAGAAGTATGTAGACAGCGTAGTGAAAGTGATCGAAAGCGAAGGTCTTTGCGAGTAAATAATTAAGAATGGAACAGAGTTGTTGGATAACAGCTATGAAAAGGACATCTTGCGGGAGTAAATCTCTGCAGGATGTCCTTTTTCACTAAAAAAGAAGAGAAACATTTCGAAAAATGAATCCCTTCTTTCAATATCTGATCGAAAATTCTTATCTGATTTAAAATCAGTCGATATATTTCAGCCATCCTTCCGGTGCTTCGATACGTCCCATCTGGATACCTGTCAGTGTATCGCGAAGTTTTGCGATTGTAGGTCCCATCTGTTCCATTCCACTAGGGAAGCAGATTTCTTCTCCGTGGTTGACAATCTTACCAACCGGTGAGATAACAGCGGCTGTTCCGCACAGACCACATTCAGCGAAGTCTTTTACTTCATCAAAGTAAACATCTCTTTCTTCTACTTTCAGTCCGAGATAATGTTCAGCAACATACATCAGAGAACGTCTTGTGATAGACGGAAGAATTGTTGTGGAGTGTGGTGTAACTACAGTGTTATCTTTTGTTACGAACAGGAAGTTTGCTCCACCTGTTTCCTCAACTTTTGTTCTTGTAGCGGAGTCAAGGTACATATTTTCATCAAAACCATTTGCGTGAGCTGTAACAATTGCGTGAAGGCTCATTGCATAGTTCAGTCCGGCTTTGATGTGTCCTGTTCCATGCGGTGCGGCGCGGTCAAAGTCTGATACGCACAGTGTCAGTGGTTTCACGCCGCCCTTGAAGTACGGTCCAACCGGAGTGGCAAATACACGGAACTGATAGTCAGTAGCCGGTTTTACACCAATTACGGGATTGATTCCGAACATATAAGGTCTGATATAAAGTGTTGCTCCTGTTCCGTAAGGTGGAACGTAAGCTTCATTTGCCTTTACTGTCTGAACAATAGCATCAACGAATTTATCTTCCGGGAAAGGCGGCATCTCAAGACGTTTCGCTGAGTCGACCATACGCTTCGCATTGAGGTCCGGACGGAAAGTGACAATGTGTCCATCCTCTGTTGTGTAAGCCTTCATTCCTTCAAATACTGTCTGTGCATACTGAAGAACTCCGGCACATTCATTCATGACGATGTTAGGATCTTCTGTGAGACCACCTTCATCCCATGCTCCATCTTTATAATTAGCTACAAAACGCTTATCTGTAGGGATATATCCGAATCCGATATTTTCCCAGTCAATGTTTTTTTTCTCCATTGTAGTAAATCCTCCATTCCTTTATGCGGCGAAAGACCGTATGATTTCTAATTAACGCTATTATAATACCGTCAATTGAAAAAATCAAGAGTGCGCTCTGTTTTTTAAAAATGTTTTTACGGACATGTAATAGTCAGAATCTAAATCCTGCAACTAAATAGTTACAATAACTGTCTGATATCCGGCACGCTTCAACCGGCGTTCCATTTTTACAGCTTCGTCAAGCGTATCGTATTCTCCGACCGTTACCCGGAATAAACCATCCCCTTCTGTCAAAACAGCAGGAAAATTCAATTCAGTTAATTCATTCAGGAGTCGTCGGGCATATCGTTCACTGCGGAAAGCCCCGGTCTGCACTGCATAGTGAGGGAGAGAAGAAGCATTGCTGATTTCTCCGCTTTCTTCTAATGTATCAAGGATTCCCTCAGCAATCGCAAGCGCAATATCATCAAAGTTATTATCAAAGAGCCGGTTATCAGTGTCAGAGTTGATAAATCCGACCTCTACCAGAACCGCCGGCATCTGTGTACGGCGCAGAACGACCAGACCGGGGCGTTCTTTTACGCCGAGATTGATGAAGCCGAGAGCTTCCAGGCCTTCATTAATATTTTGAGCCATTGTGTACTTCAGACCGGATTTGTTGTAAACTAGAGATTCTACGCCGGATACGGTATTATCTGTTGGATAAGAATTACGGTGAATAGACAGAAAGAAGTCTGCACCGGCTGCATTTGCTTCCAATGCTTTCTGATAGGGAGATTCATAAATGTCTGTTGTGCGTGTATAGAGTACATCAATCCCATGTTCCTGCAGCAGTTCTCCAATGGCAAGCGTTAAAGATAAGGTGTCATCCTTTTCCCGGCGGCCGTTATAGACAGCTCCGGGATCACGACCGCCATGACCTGCATCAAGCATGATAGAATAAGACATATAATCACCTCATTATTTTTGTGTTTCTATATATTATATGATGTAAGTGTCAAAAGTATAAATTGCGTTTGTGCTCGCACAAATAAGCAATTTATACTTATTGACACGCCGAACACCGAAAACGGAATAAAATGGTGTGAATACGCCATTTTATGGGAGTTTGAGGTGTTCGAGGATTGCGGGAATTGCATAGCAATGGAGCAATCCGGTTACATCAGTGAGTGGCAAAATTTACTTTTGACACTCACATCATTATATGAAAGCGTGCATTGCCTGTGAAACGTCAAAAAATGCCGGCTGCGATAATGCAGCCGACATTTCAAAAAGTTCTATTCATGTAAGTGTTTGTCAGTTTCAGAAGGATCTGAATTCTCTTCATCCGCTTCTTCCTCTGTATCTGCTCTTTCAGGAAGATAAACATGTACCATTTCTACGCGGTTCTTATCCAACTTCTCGACCACCAGACGAATTCCATCTTCAGTGACAACTTCATCACCCATCTGAGGTAAACGGTCCAGATGTTCGATGATCAGTCCTCCGAGAGAATCATAATCTTCAGAGTTAAGTTCTGTATGTAAGTGATCGTTCACATCATCCAGACTCATGGAGCCTTCGATAATATATTCATGATCAGAAATCTCTTTGATCAGTTCATCTTCATTCTCATCATATTCATCATGGATCTCACCAACAATCTCTTCCAGAATATCCTCCAAAGTGATGAGTCCTGCCATCTCACCGTATTCATCCAGAACAATTGCAATATTAAAAGTAGAATCTCTCATCTCTACAAGAAGTTCGGAGATATCTTTGAACTCATAAGTGAAATGAGGTTTTCTTAAGAAATCCCGGATATTGAACGGTGTATCATGATCGTAAAGAAGCAGATCCTTCATGTTAATAATACCGACAACATTATCCTGTGTCTCTTCGTAAACAGGAAGTCTTGTGAATTTGTCTTCACGGAAAATATCAATCAATTCATCGAAGGTACTATTGACATCAGCAAATGTAACATGTACGCGAGGAACCATAATGTCTTTCGCCTTGGCATCGCCGAGATCGAATACGTTGTAGATCATCTCTTTTTCATCAGACTCGATTACACCATCTTCATGGCTGACATCCACAATGGTACGAAGTTCTTCTTCTGTCATAGCTTTGTTCGCTGCATCTGGATCTACGCGAAGGATCAGCATGATTCCGCGGGAAAACAAGTTAATGATGAAAATAACCGGAGTCATGACCGTCATAAAAAACTTGATGACCGGAATATAACGAAGCGTAAGTTTCTCAGCGTTGATCGTTGCATAATTCTTCGGTGTAATCTCTCCAAATACAAGGATTGCCACTGTCAGAATCAGTGTAGCGATGCTGACCATGTATCCGCCAAATGAATAAGCAAGGGTTGTGGCAAGAGAAGATGCTGAAACATTCACAATATTATTACCGATCAGAATTGCACTGAGCATCTTTGCTGTGTGATTCTCTGTGATATCAAGAGCCAGAGCCGCCCGTTTGTTCCCACCGTCTGCGAGAGAACGGAGTTTAATCTTATTCACTGACATCAGCGCAGTCTCGGTTGATGAAAAAAATGATGAAAACAATAGTAAAATTAACAGTATAATTAATAGGTACGTGTCACCTGCGTCCACTTTAAATATTCACTCCTTTGATTAAAAAATGTGCCTCTAAAGAGGCTTGGTTAATTTTAGATATACGCATTCATTATACATGGTTTATTAGTGTTTGGCAAGGCAATATACTTTACTTTATGAAGTGGGTGGTGTATGATGTTGATGACTGATAAGAATATTTAATACTATTATATAGAAGAAACGGAGTATAGATATGGAATTATACAATAGATTGTGCACTATTACAAAACAGGAAAATGTAATGAAAGATGAGCCGATGAAGAAACATACAACATTTCGTATTGGTGGTCCGGCAGATTATTTCGTGACACCTGAATCAAAGGAAGAGATCCAGGCAATTGTTGAGTTATGCAAAAAGGAGGAAATCCCATATTCCGTGATCGGAAACGGAAGTAATCTTCTTGTTGGAGATAAGGGATATCGTGGCGTAATTCTTCAGATTTTTAAGAAAATGAATCAGATCAGGGTAGAAGAGAACAAGATTTATGCCGGTGCGGGCGCACTTCTGTCGAAGATCGCGGCAACAGCACTGTCAGAATCTCTGACAGGTTTTGAATTTGCTGCCGGGATTCCGGGAACATTAGGCGGAGCCGTTCGCATGAATGCAGGTGCATACGGTGGAGAGATGAAGCAGGTACTTGAGAGTGTGGAAGTGATGACAGCAGATGGAGAATTTCTCACGATCCCGGTAGAAGAGATGGGGCTTGCTTATCGGACAAGTGTGGTAGAACAGAAGAATTATATTGTTCTTGAAGCAGTGATTTCTCTTGAAAAAGGAAATCCGGAGAAGATCAAAGAAGTGATGGATGATCTGAAAGAAAAAAGAGTGACAAAGCAGCCATTAGAGTATGCAAGTGCAGGAAGTACATTTAAGCGTCCAGAAGGATATTTCGCAGGAAAACTGATCGGAGATGCAGGACTTCGCGGATTCAGGGTCGGAGATGCACAGGTCTCTGAAAAGCATTGCGGTTTCGTGATCAACAGAGGAAATGCAAGCGCAGCAGAGATTATGGAACTGATGCGTCAGGTAGAAGATAAAGTAGAAGAAAATTCAGGAGTCCGCCTGGAAGCGGAAGTAAGAAGAATAGGAGAGTTTTGATATGCGTTTTGTTATCGTAACAGGGATGTCAGGAGCCGGAAAAACAACAGCACTTAAGATGCTTGAGGATATGGGATATTTCTGTGTGGATAATCTGCCAATCGCAATGTTTCCTGGATTTGTGCAGATGATCGAGAATTCAGAAACTCCAATGAAGAAAGTGGCATTGGGAGTCGATGTGCGAAGCGGACAGGATATTTCCGGATTAGAGAAAGATCTTGAGCAGATGGATCAAAAGGGGATCAAATATGAGATTCTGTTTCTGGACGCAAAGGATTCTGTACTTGTAAAGCGATACAAAGAAACGAGAAGACAGCACCCTCTGAGCGGATCGGGACGTGTGGATACCGGTATTGCGAAAGAACGTGAGAAGACCGCATTTTTGAAAATGAAGGCAACGTATATTCTTGATACAAGTAAGATGCTGACAAGAGAACTGAAGATTGAACTTGAGAAGATTTTTGTGAAGGGACAAAACTTTTGTAATCTTTATATTACAGTTATGTCATTTGGTTTCAAGTATGGGATTCCAAGCGATTCGGATCTCGTATTTGACGTGCGTTTTTTGCCCAATCCTTATTATATAGACGGACTTCGGGAGAAGACGGGAAATGATCCGGAAGTTCAGGATTATGTAATGGGAAATGAAAAGGCGGAACAGTTTTTGGACAAATTAAAGGACATGACAGAATTTCTGATTCCGAACTATATTCTGGAAGGTAAAAACCAGCTTGTTATTTCGATCGGCTGTACGGGAGGAAAACATCGTTCCGTAACGTTGGCGAACGCGTTGTATAAAGTTTTGGAAAAACAGGAAAATTACGGGGTGCGTATTGAACACCGCGATATTGAGAAAGATACAATTACAAAAAGGAAGTGAGACGATGTCTTTTTCGGGAAAAGTCAGAGAAGAACTTTCTGAGAACATCAGTCAGGCGAGACATTGCCGGATCGCAGAACTAGCTGCGTTTATCGGCATGTGCGGAACAGTATCGATTGACAGTTTTGACAGATATCATATTAAGATTCATTCGGAAAAT
>OLNU01002371.1_pt1 | contig 11716 bp, 10 predicted proteins | sample 1672241 | NCBI WGS metagenome assembly OLNU01 (sample SAMEA3136663, study PRJEB25190) | human gut metagenome | biome: human gut; feature: human-associated habitat; material: faeces | place: Austria | collected 2013 | reverse complement strand
GTTGTCGAGCACGCCTCTCGCGTCGAGGGGACGAGCGACTACGAGTTCGTCTTCGCCGACACCGGCTGCGGCATGGCGCCTGAGTTTCTGGCGCACGTCTTCGAGCCCTTCGCGCGTGAGCACGACTCGCGCACCGAGTCCGTGGAGGGCACGGGGCTGGGGCTTTCCATCGCCCAGTCCGTCGTCTCGCTGATGGGCGGCACGATTGATGTGGAAAGCGAGCCGGGTCGCGGCACGGTGTTCACGGTGCGGGTGAGCATGCGCTATGTGGAAAGGGACGCGAAAGGCTCCCTCGAGGAAAGCGACGACGCCGACGCCCTGTGCGATGTGTCGCAGGGGGATGCGCCCGCGCCGAGGGACGCCGATTTGAGCGGCGTGCGCGTGCTGCTTGTGGAGGATAACGAGCTTAACAGCGAGATCGCCGTGGCGCTGCTGGAGTCCCTCGGCGCGGCGGCCGAGACGGCGGCCAACGGCCAGGAGGCCCTCGATGCGCTGGACGCGAGCGAGCCGGGCCATTTCGACGTGGTGCTCATGGATATCCAGATGCCCGTCATGAACGGCCTCGAGGCCACGCGCCGCATCCGCGAGAGCGAGCGCGATGATTTGCGCGCGCTGCCCGTCGTGGTGCTCTCGGCCAACGCGTTCACCGAGGATGTGCAGGAATCGAAGCGCGCCGGCGCCGACGACCATCTCTCCAAGCCCATCAGCGTGAAGGACCTGGCGGCGACGCTGGGCGGAATCCTCGGGCGCTCCTGATCCTTGCGGCGCTCGCGTCCCTCGCGACCCTTGCTGCCCTGGTTCCTCACGGCCCCGCGTCATCACGCGCCTACGGCGCAGCGCGGAGTCGAAGGATCGTGCGGCCCTTCGCTGTGTTAAGATAGCCTGCACGCAACAACCCTAAAGGGGAGCGGTGGTGTCATCGGCCGCCTGCGCCCGGAAAAGGAGTCTTACCCGTTATGCCTAAGGGAACCTTCGGCGTCACCACGCCCATCTACTACATCAACGCCGCGCCGCATCTGGGTACCGCCTATACCACGGTGGCCGCCGACACCATTGCTCGCTACGAGCGTATGAACGGCTACGACGTGTCGTTCGTCACCGGCACCGACGAGCACGGCCAGAAGATCGCCGAGACCGCCGAGAAGAACGGCATGACCCCGCAAGCCTGGTGCGATTCCCTCGCCCCCGCCTTCACCGATGCGTGGAAGACGCTGGATATCGACTACACCAACTTCGTGCGCACCACTGAGGATCGCCAGACGCGCGCCGTGCAGAAGTTCTGGACCGATTTGTACGAGAAAGGCTGGCTGTACAAGAGCGCCTACGAGGGCTGGTACTGCGTCCATGAGGAGACCTACTACGCCGAGAGCGATCTGGAGAAGAACGAGGACGGCGAATTCGTGTGCCCCGACTGCAAGCGCCCGGTGCGCTACGAGTCCTCGGGCGAGGAGAACTGGTTCTTCAAGCTCTCCGAGTTCCAGGACAAACTCCTCGCCTTCTATGACGAGCATCCGGACTTCATCCGGCCGGTCAGCCGTCGCAACGAGATCGTCTCCTTCGTGAAGGGCGGCTTGCAGGATCTGTCCATCTCCCGTTCCAGCTTCGACTGGGGCGTCCCCGTGCCGTGGGATGAGGGCCACGTGTTCTACGTGTGGGCCGACGCGCTCATCGCGTACCTCACGGGCATCGGCTACGGCGACCCCGAGCGCGAGGCCGAGTTCGATCGCCGCTGGCCCATTCAGTACCACTTTGTGGGCAAGGACATCACCCGCTTCCACTGCGTCATCTGGCCCGCGATGCTCATGGCCGCTGGCATGCCCATCACCCACACGGTGTTCGGCCACGGCTTTCTGCTCACCAAGGGCGAGAAGATGTCGAAGTCGAAGGGCAACGGGCTTATGCCGGCCGACCTGGTGCGCGTGTTCGGGGTGGACGCCTACCGCTATTACTTCATGAGCGACGTGCAGTTCGGCCACGACGGCTCCATCTCCATGGAGCGCATGGTGCAGGTGTACAACGCCGATCTGGCCAATACCTGGGGCAACCTCGTCTCCCGCGTGACGAACATGACCACGAAGTACTTCGAGGGCCGCGTGCCCGAGGCGCCTGCCGGTTCCGAGGACAACCCCCTGCGCGAGATCGCCGACACCCTGTACGCGGAATACGACGCCTGCATGGCCGAGGTGGACTTCACCGGGGCCGCGGCGGCGGTGCAGAAGCTGGCGAGCCGCGTGAACCTGTACGTGGAGGAGAGCGCCCCCTGGACGCTGGCGAAAGATCCCGCCCGCGCCGATGAGCTGGCCGGCGTCATCTACAACTGTCTGGAGGCCATCCGCATCATCGCCCTGTACATGGCGCCGTTCATGCCGAACACCTCGGCCGAGGTGTTCCGTCGCCTGGGCCTGGGAGAGATCGCCGGCGTCACCGACATCCAGGAGGCCACGGCCTGGGGCCAGCTGCCCGCTAGCGTCGCCGTGGAGGTGGGCGACCCCCTCTTCCCGCGCCTGGATGTCGACAACTTGCCTGAGCTATAGTGGGAGAAAGGAAAAGACCAGCGGTAACTGGTCTTTTCTGGATCAAAACAATCCGCGCCGCCCGCCAGAGTTTACAGCTTCGGGCTTTGCTGGTGCTTCCATTGTAGCAGCCCTGTTTAGAAGATGCTAGAAGGAATCATGAGAGACCAAGATCCTGTTTTCTACGACGCGCTGTTTCGCCAGAAGCGCAAGGGGGGCAAGTGGCGCGTGATGCCCTCGCCGGTGCTCGAAGGCCCGGTGGCCGACACCCACGCGCACCTGCAGATGCTCGCCGATCCGGCCTGCGAGTTGGCCCGCGCCGGCGCCCACGGCGTCGCTTTTGTGGAGACCATCGTCGATCCGGCCGAGGACGGCTTCGCCACCTTCGACGACCTGCCTCTCTGGCTCATAGAGGCCGCGCGCGATCTGAAGGTCATGGAAGAAGAGGACGACGGGGCGGCTGGCATTGTCGCTGCCCCGGCGGTGCCCCACGTGCGCATCGCGGCCGGCGTGCACCCGCACAACGCCAAGGACTGGACGCCGGAGCTAAAGGCCGCCCTGCTCGAGTGTTTGCGCGACCGCCGGGTGAGCGCGGTGGGGGAGATCGGGCTCGACTACCACTACGACCTGTCGCCGCGCGATGTGCAGCAAGACGTCTTTCGCGCCCAGATCCGCCTGGCCAAGGAAGCGGGGCTGCCCATCGCGCTGCACATGCGCGAGGCCCACGACGACGGCTTCGCCATCCTGGAAGAGGAGGGCTTCCCCGAGGCGGGGACTCTTCTGCACTGCTTCAACCTGGACGCTGCGGAGGTAGCGCGTTGGGTGGAGGCCGGCTGCTACATCGCCTTCGGGGGGCCGCTCACCTTCAAGAAGGCTGATGAGGTGCGCGAGGCCGCCGCACTGGTGCCGGCTGACCGCCTGCTCACCGAGACGGACTCGCCCTATATGACTCCCGAGCCTGTGCGCGGCACCGACTGCGGCCCGGCCCACACCATCTACACCGCCGATGTGCTCTGCGAGGTGCGTGGCGCCGACACCCCCGAGGCCCGCGCCGTCCTGCTCGCCCAACTCTACGAGAACGCCCAGCGCCTTCTTAACCGCCCACCCACCCCGTGGCAGAGGGAAAACGCCTAGGAGAAGATTAAAGTAAGCGCCATAACTGCTGCGTCTTCAGCTTGATCTAGCACCGCGGGACAATGCCCCCAGTCAACGAGAGATTGGGGTTGCGATGACGATGATGAAGCCAGACGAGCGCCGGGCCATGCGCCGGCAGCAGATCGAGCAGTTCCTCGCCAGCGACACGGGCGTGATGGAGTGGACCAAGCTCAACCGCATGAGCACGTCGACCTTCTACCTGTGGCTGCACAGGTTCCAGGACGAGGACCCGGAGACCTTCGGGCGCCGCGAGCCCAAGGGCGGCGGGTGGATCGAGCTGAGCCGCGCCGAGCTCAGGGACAGCGTCGCTCTCGCAAAGGCGGACGACCCCGCACCAGCAGCGCCTGTTGTCGCGGCCGCCGCGCCCATCCCGGCACCGACCCCGACCATCGCCCCGCCACATGTGCCCCATCCGGGGCAGCGTCTCGCCCTTCGGGTCGGTCACGAGGTGGTTCGAGTTCAGCTGCATGATGTTGGGCTCGAAGAACCCCCTCGTCTTCCCGGAGCCGGAGCCGCCCACCACGAGCACGTTCCGGTTGCGCTCGAAGCGTCGGTCGTGGTCGGGCCGGTCCATCGCCATCCCAAAGTGCTTCGTGAGGACGATGTTTCTGTCGGGGTCCTCGAGGTTCATGAATCGCCTGCCCTCACGGACGGTGCCCCAGCGGGCGCTGCCGTGCTCCTCGCCCTGCCGCTCCGGGTTCCCGTGCGTGAGCGACCACGCCCAGGCGCACCACACGGCGCAGGCGGCCACGAGCCCCGTCGCGAGCGCGGCAGCCTCGAGCGAGAGGGGGCCGTGGCCTAGCAGAAAGGAAGGAAGGCGCTTGGCCGCTTCCGTGAGGTTGACCGCGGGACTGCCCGGAAGCGAGAGCAGGCATGCGGCGTACGAGTTCCCGAGGAGGAAGGCGGCGATGGAGGCGAGGGCTGCCGCCATGATTCGTGCAGTCGTCATCTCGCCCGCACCTCCTGCATGCGGGGTCCCCGCGTTGCAGCGCGCGTGGTGGCGCCCTCTGCCTCGAGGGCCGACGGCGCCGCGCGGGCCTGCCTGGCGTCCGCGACGCGGAACAGAAGGTGCTCCCTACCCGTGGCGGGCTCGACGAACCACGCCGAGTCGACGGCGTGCGCCCTGAGCTTCGCCTCGATGATCCCCTTGATGCCGGCATAGTCCTCGATCTCCTGAAACTCGGCCATGTCGAGCTTCGCCCATTCGGCGGGCTTCTCGCGGGCATCGCCTTCCCCCGCGGCTCCGCGCGTCGCGGCCGTGGCGTTCTCGAACGCGCTCCGCATCCGCCTCGCGCGGTCGTACATCGCCCTCTCGCCCATGCGCTCCCCGAAGCGCGAAGTCCTCTATCATCTTCTCTCCGGCGTCGTCGCCGTAATCGCTCGCCATTCTCGGCCCCTTCCGCATCGGCGGAAGGTCGCGCCTCCCGCTTCCTCAAACAGATTGCTCGCCATGCCTCGGGCATGGCGAAGGCGGTGGGAAGGCCGATGGCGCGAAAATGCAGGGCAGGGCTATGAGTGCCGAGAGGGCGGCGGTCCGGGCGGTATGCCTAGCGGCGCGGTCCATGCGGCACCTCCTCGCTAGAATCGGAAAGGGCCCGCATGGCTCGCCGGCCCGTAGTCCTCCACCATCCTCCTGCGTGTTTCGGCCAGGTCGCTCGCCTGCTCCTTCGTGAGGAAGCAGGCGAGGCTCATGTCGCGCCCGCTCTATCCTTGCGACTATGAGATTGGCCTGGTTCATCCGCTTCCCCGCTCTGAAAATTTCTTTCGTGTGTCGGAAAACTCGGATTGCCAATTCTTCCGAATTTCTGTGAACCTTATCAATTGACCTATGCATCGCGGAGAAAAAGGCCTGTTTCGAGGCCTTTTGTCTCCATTCTGGGAATATATCCTGCTCATTTAGGGTTATTCGCGCTGAAAGATTTTGACTAGCTTGGTGTCCTTTATTTCGTAAATAATGTCTGCGACGTTCTCGACCAGCCTCTTATCGTGGGAGACGAACACTATCGTTCCGACATAGGCGCTCATCATCTGCTCGAGGGCTTCGGCGCTCTTGATGTCCAGGTAATTTCCAGGCTCGTCCATGAGCAAGATGTTGTATCTGCCCAGCAGCATCTTCGCGAGCAGCAGCTTGATGACTTCGCCTCCCGAGAGAACGCCAACGTCCTTTGTCAGGTCACGCGGTCCGATTCCCATAGAGGCGAGGATGCTTCGGATTTCGGTCATGCTGTACTCGCAACCATCCTGCATGAACGAGATCGCAGACTGACGGGCGTCGAACTTGTAGCCTGTTTGCTCGAAGTAACCGATCTCTGCCTTGGGAGAGATGTTGATACCGTCGGCGCGTCGAGCGATTGCCTTCAGCAGGCTGGTCTTTCCTGTACCGTTGCCACCGGTGATGGCCACTTTGGCACCGAGCGGTATCTCGAATTTCGCGTGGTCATAGAGCATGCGGTTGCCGAGGCTCAAGCTGAAATCGTCTGCCGAGATGGGAAATTTACTATGCAGTTCCAGGGCCTTGCTCTGGCGGAACCGCACGGTGCGAATGCTGTCGGGGGCCTCAATCCCTTCGAGCGCTTCGAGGCGCTTCTCCATGTTCTTAGCCGCCTGGTACATCCTCTTCTGTTTGGTGCCGGTTGCCTTCTGATGCCCCAATCGACCTGCATATTCGTTGCTTTTCTTTGCGCCCTTCTGCTTGGCGTCGACCTGTCGTGCTTTTTTCCGTTGTTTTTCGATGGCGGCTTCAAGGCGCTTGCGCTCGCGCATCGCCTCTTCGTATCGAGCCGCCTGAACTTTGCGCTCTTCTTCTTTCTGTCGCAGATAGTCTGAGTAGTCACCCCAGAATTCGGAAATACTGCCGTCTTTGAGCTCCCAGATCTTGTCCACCACCTGGTCGAGAAAATGACGGTCATGGCTCACAATGAGCAGGGCCCCATCAAATGCCTTGAGCTGCCCGACGAGAAGGCTGATGCCGTCTTGATCGAGGTGGCTCGTAGGCTCGTCGGCGAAGATCGCGCTTGTATGCCGGGAGAGCGCAGAGGCAATCTTGGCGCGCGTTTCTTCTCCGCCGCTCATCGTCTCCGGCGCCACGCCGGCGACGTTGAGACGGGAGAGCATTTCGCCGCTACCCGGGGCCGTATCAAGGTCGAGTTCGTCGAGCTGGCTGATGAGGGCAATGCTGCCAAAGCGCCTGACGTCGGCGCCAGCAATGGTAAGATCACCGCTCAGGATTTTTAGCAGGCTGGTTTTGCCTGCACCGTTATCTCCTACCAAGCCGATGCGATCGTAGGAGTAGATTTCCAACCCTTCGATGTCCAGGATATCGCGGCCGGCATATTCCAAAAAGATGTCTTTAGCTTTGACTATAAGTTCCATAGGTTGAACCGCCTTTTGTGTATTGGTGTTTTACTGGAAGCGCAGCCATGCCAATAAAGGATCGTTCACGTCGATTTTTCGCCTCTGTCCATCCGCAGGCGCGAGCGTTTTGGCCTTGCGCAAGCCGGTGAATCCGAAAAAAATGGTTGGCAGCGAATGAGGAGCGCATTGCGGGATGCCGGCGCAATACCTCGTCGTCGTGAGAGCTTGAAGGCTGACGCGTGAATCGGTGGCTACTGCCCCCCTTGTTTTCGAATGCTTGGGCTATTGAATCTGCCCGGTATTTCTTTTCCCCACGTTTCGTACACTTGGAGCGAGAAGCATCGCCATCGCAAGCAGTACCATGGTCGCTCCAGAGCCGACGAACCATAACGGAGCTCCGAGCAGGTCCGCAAAAACGGAGGGGGCTGCGAGGCCCATGGGCATGGCCCACGCCATGATGGTTCCGTAGAGGCCGAAAACGCGGCCTAGGTACTCAGGAGGTATCTGCTCCTGCACAAGGGCGGTCTGGGTTCCCGCGTACAACGGGGAGCATGCGCCCATAAGAAAGCTCGCCGGTAGGAAAGCGGCGAACAACGACGAGCCGAGCAATCCGGATACGATTGCGGCAATGCCGAAGCCGGCAATCGCGGTGACCATGGTGAACGACCTATTGCGGAACCCTCCCGTAACTGCCAAGATGCCGGACCCAGCCAGCATGCCTGCAGAAAAAAGGATTTCCACCAAAGCAGCATCCCCCGTGCTACCGCCAAAATGTCCCAAGGTCATTATTGGGAACAATGCCGCGAGTGGGGAGCACGCGAAAGCGAAGACGAACCCGCACCAAAGAAGGGCGAACAACCCCCTGTGCCCTCTAATCAGCTTGTAGCCGTCCGAAATCTCAGAGAAAAGTTCTCGAACTTTATTGGAAAAGGACGAACTGTGGTCGGCTTCGTCGAGTCCTCCTGCGTCTATCCGCGCGGCGAGGACAGCTAGAGAAGCGAAAAGTGCCCCCAGCACGTCGAGGGCAATCATGGCGGTAATGCCTGCCACAGGATAAATCACTGCCGCGAGCGCGGCGCCAAGAATGTATCCGCCGGACTGAATCGCCTGCATCACTCCCGATAGGCGAACGAGATGCTCTGGCGGGGCGAGATGGGGCGTGAGGGATTGGGAGGCCGGCGTGTAGAACGAAGTGCCAACTGCGCGGAGAAACAGGGCGATGAGGATTGGCCATGCAGGTAAGCTGCCGCCCAACGAGGCAATCGCCAAAGCGGCGCCCACCGCGGCAATGAAGAGGTCGGCGCCGATAAGAACACGTTTCAAAGGCAGTCTGTCGACAACGGCACCCGCAAGGCCTCCGAACAAAGCAATCGGCAGAAAGCCTGCTAACGATGCCAGGGAGAGGAGAGAAGACGACCCTGTCGTGAGGGCGAGATGCCAAATAAGACCCATTTGGAGAATCGAACTCGTCAATGTCGAAACGAGCTCGCCGCCCCATACGAAACAAAGCTTGAATTGCCATGAATGGCACAGCAGAGCAGACCTGCCCCGAGAGGTTTCAAATATCATGGTTATGTCCAATTGTGAAATGGCGTGCAGAAAAACAGCGCGACGCCACAACAGCGCCGCTTTCTAGGCGCTCATCCACGTGCGGAAAAGACCAACCACGACACCCCTCCTTTGTTAATTCGGTCTGGCAAACCATGTAATATTAACAAGGCTTGAGTTTGCCTGTCAAGAATCGACCATCGGTAAGCGCAGTCCTCTCTGGCCATTCGATTCCTTTTGTATCTATGGCTGCATTTACGTTATGTGGTTATTTATTTCGTTAGAAGTAAGCGCCATAACTGCCGCGTAGGGCACACGAAAGCTTCCTAGGAACCCTCCCGAAAGGTTCCTAGGAGATCTCCCGAAAAGTTACTAGGAAGCCTTCGGCTCTACTCCTGGGTGCGCTCCTAAGGACCTCGTCCTTCGCAGGCCCGTTGTTAGCGCTACCGCAAAATCAGCCGAACGCGCCACTCTATCCCGCCGGCGGCGCCCCCGGTTCCCGGCCGGGGGCGCTACCGCACTTTGGCCGCCCGCGCTACCTCGGGCCGCCGCCCAGGGCGCGCTCGACCGCGGGGTAGTCGAAGTCCGCGGCCCAGATCTCAACCTCCAGCGCCGGGGAGCCCTCGGCGTCCCCGGGCGCGACCGCCCAGCTCGTGACCTCCCATCCGCCGAGCTGCGGGAACCTGACCGTCACCGCGACGTCCTCTGCGCCGAACGCGGCCAGCCACCCCGCGGCGTCCGCGGCCCTCACGACTGCCCCCTCTCGGGCAGCCCGTCGCCGTCGGCCGCCTCGGCCAGCAGGTCCTTCATGCGGTAGGACCGCCCCGTTATCTTGAGCATCGTGCAGTGGTGGCACACCCGGTCGGCGATGGCCGCGGCGGTCACCGCGTCCCCGAACACGTCGGCCCAAAGGCCCACGGCCACGTTGGTGGTGATGACCGTGGAGCGGTGCTCGTAGCGGGCCGAGACGAGCTGGAACAGCAGGTCGGCCCCCTCCTCGTCCACGTCCAGGTAGCCGAGCTCGTCGATGATGAGCAGCGTCGCGTGGGCGTAGTACTTCAGCCTCTTCGCCAGGATGCCGCGCGAGGAGGCGTCCTTCAGGTCGCGCACCAGCGCCGCGCAGTCGGTGAAGCGCACCTCCTTGCGGGCGCGCACCGCCTCCACCCCCAGCGCCACCGCGATGTGGGTCTTGCCCACGCCCGGGCTGCCGACCAGAACCACGTTCTCGGCCGCGTCCAGGAACCTGAGCGTGGCCAGGTCGTCCACGACGGCCCTGGGTATGGAGGGCTGGAAGGAGAAGTCGAAGTCGGCCAGCGTCTTGACGAACGGGAAGCCGGCGGCGCGCACCTTGCGGTCGGTCCCGCGACGGCGCTTGGCCTCGGCCTCCTCGGAGGTCATGGCGAGCATCGCCGAGGCGAAGTCGGCCTCGCCGGCGGCCACCGCCGACATCCAGTGGGGCAGCCCCGCCGCCATGGCGTCCAGCCCCAGCTCCGAGAGGTTCTCGCGTATGCGGGCGTAGGCGCCGCCCTCGTCCCGGGCGCTCACAGCGACCCCTCCCCGAGCCTGCCGAGCAGCTCCAGGTTGGCGCGGGCCGCCGCCTCGATGTCGGCGTCGGCGTAGCGCGCCTTCGCGGCCAGGGCCTCGGCGTAGTGCGCCGGGTCGTAGACGACGGGCCCTCCCGGGGCCGACAGGTCGTGGACCGCGACGGTCTCGCCGGCCATCTCCACCCTCACCTGGCCCGACGGCATCGCGAGCACCTTGACGCGCCTGCCTATGCAGCGCCGGGGCACCGAGAACTCGCGGCCCCGGCAGCGGACGAGCATCGTGGGGGGCACCGCCTGGACGGAGACGTCGGCCACCATCGACTCCAAAAGCCCCATGTTGCCCACCTTGCGCAGCTCCTCCTTCTCGCGCATGAACAGCACCGCCGGCGGCACCCCGGTCGACGCGCTGGGCTCGGTGTTGCACCGCGCCTCGATGCGCGCGATGGCGGCCACGAGCCCCTCCTCGCCGCGGAAGTCGCCCTCGTAGACGGCCAGCCTCGACAGGAACCGGTTCGACGACTCCACCTTGCCCTTGGTCTGCGGGCTCCTCGGCCGCGCCAGCTCCAGCTCGAAGCCCGCCGCGGCGGCGAACCTGGCGAAGCGCGCCGAGACGCGCCGCCCCGAGGCGGAGGACGAGACGATGGAGGACATGTTGTCGGTGACCAGCGTGCGCGCCGTGCCTCCGTTGGCGGCCATCACCGCCAGCAGGCACGCCATGACGTCGTCCTCGGTGCGCGTCCTGGAGTAGACGAACCGGTGGAGCCGGGAGTAGCCCAGCGTGGCCGAGAACACGTTGAACTCGAACACCTCGCCCTCGGCGTCGGCCATGCGCAGCGACTCCTTCCAGTCGAACTGCATCTGCTCGCCGGGCGCCGTCTCGAAGCGGGGGTGGGGCTCGGGGCCCTCCGGAGGGCGCCCGCACTCGATGCCGTTGCGGCGCATCCACTTGGTGAGCGTGTTGTAGGCCGGCGGCTCCTCGCCGGCGTAGCAGCGGTCGATCAGGTACTCGTAGATGCCGCGCTTGGTCGCGCCGGGCAGCTGCGCCTTGGCCTCTATGACCTCCCTGTGGCGGTCCAGCCCGCTCGGGCGGCACCTGCGCGCGTCCTCCACCTGGCCGCCGGCCTTCCAGTACTTGGCCACCGTGTGCCGGTTCATGCCGTAGCGCCGGGCGATGTCGGTGAAGTTGGGCGTGGTGCCCGCCTGCCTGTACATGTCGAACTCTCCCATGATGTTCCTTTCCGATCGGGGCTCCTTCCGTCCGGAGACGTCGGGAGCCTACACCTTGCGGCGCCGGGGGCGCCGCCGGCCAAAGTCCGGTAGCGCGATCGGCGCCTGTGCGGTGGCGCGATTGGCGGGAAGCGGGGGCCCAATCGGCGATTATTACGGTAGCGCTAACACCCGTACTCGACCTCGTCCTCGAAGACCGCGGGGTCCACGTTGAGGATCGGCTCGTCGCGCATCTCCCTGACCTTCTCCCAGACCTCGGGCTTGAGCTTGCACTCCTGCGGCACCTTGTCAGACCACGGCAGGAAGCCGTCCACGACCTCGTCGGTGAGCTCGCCGGCGTTGGGCATCTCGGTTAGCAGCCATTCGATGTAGGCC
>OLNU01002363.1_pt1 | contig 11743 bp, 8 predicted proteins | sample 1672241 | NCBI WGS metagenome assembly OLNU01 (sample SAMEA3136663, study PRJEB25190) | human gut metagenome | biome: human gut; feature: human-associated habitat; material: faeces | place: Austria | collected 2013 | reverse complement strand
CTCTTCCGATCTGGAGAATATCCCCCGCCTGAATAGGCACCTCAAACAGCTGGCGGGGGATATTCTCCTTCAGCTTTTCGCACAGCCGCCGGGCGCGGGGATAGGCCTTATCCCGGTGGGCGATGAAGCTGAGGGCGTCCACGCCATCGCCATTCAGGAGCAGGTCTACCTTCACCAGATCGCTGGTGCGGTAGCCGGATAGTTCATAATCCAGAGAGGCGTAGCCCTTGGTGTTGGCCTTCAGGGTATCGAAAAAGTCGTAGATGATCTCGTTGAGGGGCATCTGATAGTGCAGCTCCACCAGATGGGTATCCAGATACTGCATATCCTTGAACTCGCCCCGGCGCTCCTGACACATGGGCATGATGTTGCCCACGAACTCATTGGGGGCAATGATAGAGACCTTCACATAGGGCTCCTCGGCGTGTTCAATGGTGCCGGGGTCCGGGTAGTTGTGGGGGTTATCCACCTTCACCATGGTGCCGTCGGACTTATAGACGTGGTAGATGACGCTGGGGAGGGTGGTCACAAGGTCCAGATTGAACTCCCGCTCCAGCCGTTCCTGAATGATCTCCATGTGGAGCATCCCCAAAAAGCCGCAGCGGAAGCCGAAGCCCAGCGCCACGGAGCTCTCCGGCTCGAAGGTCAGGGAGGCGTCGTTGAGCTGAAGCTTCTCCAGCGCATCCCGCAGATCCGGGTACTTGCTGCCGTCCTCGGTGTAGATGCCGCAGTAGACCATGGACTGGGCGGGGCGGTAGCCCGGCAGGGGCTGACCGGCGGGGTCATCCGCTCCGGTGATGGTGTCGCCCACCTGCGTATCCTTGACGTTTTTGATGCTGGCGGTGAAGTAGCCCACCTCGCCGGCCTGCAGGGCATCGGTAGGCTCATTGCCCAGCGGCTTCAGGTAGCCGCACTCCAGAATGGTATACTCGGCGCCGGTGGCCATCATGCGGATGGTCTGGCCCTTGCGGAGGGTCCCCTGCTTCACCCGGAAGTACACCACCACGCCCACATAGGGGTCATACTGGCTGTCGAATACCAGCGCCTGCAGGGGGGCCTTGGGGTCGCCGCTGGGGGCCGGGATATTTTGCACGATATCCTCCAGCACCGCCTGAACGTTGATCCCCTGCTTGGCGGAGATCTCCGGGGCGTCCATGGCCGGCAGGCCGATGATGTCCTCCACCTCCTGCTTGGCCTTCATGGGGTCGGCGGCGGGCAGGTCGATCTTGTTGAACACCGGCAGGATCTCCAGATCGTGCTCCATGGCCAGATAGGTATTGGCCAGCGTCTGTGCCTCCACGCCCTGCGTGGCGTCCACCACCAGCACGGCGCCCTCGCAGGCCGCCAGAGACCGGGACACCTCGTAGTTGAAGTCCACATGGCCCGGCGTGTCGATGAGGTTCAGGGCGTAGGTCTCCCCGTCCTGCGCCGTGTAAAACAGGTGGACGGCACGGGACTTGATGGTGATGCCACGCTCCCGCTCCAAGTCCATGTTGTCGAGGATCTGGTTCTCCATCTCCCGTGCCGGTACGGCGTTGCACAGCTCCAGCAGGCGGTCTGCCAGCGTGGATTTGCCGTGGTCGATGTGGGCAATGATGGAAAAGTTTCTGATATGGGATTGGTCAAACATATGGAAAAGGCCTCCTTAGGTCGTTGGTTTCTTAATGCTGGTAGGACTTGCAGCGCTCGTCCACGCTGTGGAACACCTGCGCTGCGCTCTGGCCCACGCCGGGCTGGCCCGTCAGGCTCTCCGGCGTCAGCTCCGGCATCCCCTCCTGAGCGGCCAGCGCTTGCCGGTAGCGCAGGGCGCATAGCTGCATATCCGCCGCCACCAGTCCGCCGTCAAAGACCGAGGGGGCCACGGCGAACAGGTCCTCGTTGCCGCCGCCCTGCCGGTACAGCTGCCGCAGCAGCTGATACAGGGCGTCGCCCAGATAGTCCCCGGCGGCGGTGATGGCCTCCCGGTCCCCGGTCTTGCCCAGCAGTTCAAAGAGGACGCCGGTGGTGTTCACCACCAGCTTTTTTTGCAGAGTCGCCAGAATACTGCCCCGGAGGCTGCCCTTCTCGCCGCTGGAGTCGTACACGTCCTCCGCCTCGATGATGGAGCCGTCCCGGTTCAGAGTGCGGCCCAGCAGGAAATCCGCCGACACGTGGTAGTAGGCGCAGGCCTTCACCACAAAGGCAAGGCCCGGCTCCCGGATGCCGTTCTCATAGTGGCTCAGCAGGGCCTGGCTGATGCCCAGCTCCCCGGCCGCCTTCCGTTGGGAGACGCCCTTCTCCTGCCGCAGCAGGCTCAATGTGCGGGAAAAATCAGTCGCCATTCTCTCTCACCCGTTCTCTTTCTGTTTATACGTTCAGTAAATTATATCTTCTTTATTACCCGATGTAAATAAAAATCTCGCCGGGGCGGCAAACTTTTGCGGAGTTTACCGCCCCATCCCATTCACAAATTGTTTACAGAATAAACATCAAAAAAGGTCAAAACAGGTATTGACATTTCCTACCGGTGTGGTATACTATGGTCAAAGGTCAAGGAAAGGCAATATCAAATCAGGAGGGGAACGATATGGGAATCACAGATATGATCGCCGGGTTCATTCAGGAGGCGCTGGACGATGCAGGCGGTGTTTTGGAGATGCAGCGGGGGGACTTGGCTCAGCGATTTGGGTGCGTACCCAGCCAAATCAACTACGTCATGTCCACCCGGTTCTCTCCGGAGCACGGCTACATCGTGGAATCCCGGCGGGGCGGCGGCGGCTACATCCGCATCACCCGTGTCCATGTGGACCGGCAGACGCTGATGATGCACGTCATCAACTCCATCGGGTCGGAGATCGATCCGGCCAGTGCCAGAGCCATCCTCTCCAATCTGGTGCAGTCGGAGGCCATCCCCGCCCAGACGGGAAAGCTGCTGGTGAGCCTTTTGGCGGACACCGCTTTGCGATCCGTTCCCAAGGATCAGCGCAGCGTCCTGCGGGCCGACCTGCTGAAGCAGGCCCTCATCCATCTGGTATAGCGTCGGATCGGTACAGTTGACCGGTTTGATTTTTCGATAAGGAGGAAATCATTATGAAATGTCAGAATTGCGGAAGAAATGAAGCGACTTACTACTATAAGAGCAGCATCAACGGACGGGTCACGGAGACGCACCTGTGCGCCGACTGCGCCCGGAAGCTGGGCTATGTGCAGCGGATGCAGCCGGACAGCTTCTTCGGCGACGACTTCTTTTCCCATCCCTTCCGGCTCTTCGAGCCGCTGCTGGGCGGGTTTGGCAATCGCCTGCTGACGGAGTTCCCGGAGCCGGTGGATGTGACCCGGCAGGCCCAACAGGCCGTGGCGGAAGCCCCGGAGGATGCGCTGGTGGACAAGGCGGAGCAGGAGCGCTTCTCCCTGCAGCGTCAGCGCAACGCCCTGCAGACGCAGCTGCGTCACGCCGTAGAGTCCGAGGATTTCGAGTCCGCCGCCAGACTGCGGGATCAGCTGAAGGCACTGCCTCAGCAATAATGCCCCGGCAATAATTTTGGTAGATCACCACACCTTTTGAAAGGAAGTGTTTCTTTATGATGGAAAATAAATTCACCCCCCGTGCAGAGGAGGCTCTGCGTCTGGCCCAAGAGGCCGCTGAGGATATGGGACATGGCTATGTGGGCTCCGAGCACCTGCTGCTGGGCCTGCTGCGGGAAGAGGAGGGCATTGCCCACCGTGTGCTGGAGGAGAACGGACTCACCGACGAGATGGTCTGCGACATCCTGCACCGCAGCGTAGGCACCGGCGTCTCCGGCGCCGCACCCTCTCAGGGGCTGACGCCCCGTGCCAAGAGCGCCGTGGAGTTGGCCGTTTCCGAGGCCGCCCGCACCGGCGCCGGCTACATCGGCACCGAGCATCTGCTGATGGGGCTGCTGCGGGAGGGCAACAACATGGCCCTGCGCATCCTGCGCACCGTGGGCATCGACCCCAAGAAGCTGTACAGCGCCGTGGTGAAGAAGCTCAATGAGGCGCCCCGCACCGCCGCCGTGTCCGGCAGCGCTTCCGCTCCCGCACAGGAGGGCGGCAAGAAGGGCGCTCTGGAGGAGTATACCCGTGACCTGACGGAGGCGGCCCGCAGCGGCAAGCTGGACCCCGTCATTGGCCGTGAAAAGGAGATCCAGCGGGTCATCCAGATCCTGTCCCGCCGCACCAAGAATAACCCCGTGCTCATCGGCGAGCCCGGCGTGGGCAAGACCGCCATCGCAGAGGGTCTGGCCCAGCGCATCGCCGCCGCCGACGTGCCGGAGGAGCTGCTGGACAAGCGGGTCCTGTCGCTGGATCTGTCCGGCATGGTGGCCGGCACCAAGTACCGGGGTGAGTTTGAAGAGCGCATCAAGAACGCCATCGACGAGGTGAAGAAGGCCGGCAACGTCATCCTTTTCATCGACGAGCTGCACACCATCGTGGGCGCCGGCTCCGCCGAGGGTGCCGTGGACGCCGCCAACATTCTCAAGCCCGCTCTGTCCCGCGGCGAGATCCGTGTGGTGGGCGCCACCACCCTCAACGAGTACCGCAAGTACATCGAGAAGGACGCCGCTCTGGAGCGCCGGTTCCAGCCCGTCACCGTGGGAGAGCCCTCCCCGGAGGCTACGCTGGAGATCCTGAAGGGACTGCGGGATAAGTACGAGGCTCACCACCGTCTGACCATCACCGATGGGGCGCTGGAGGCCGCCGTGGCGCTGTCCCGCCGGTACATCAACGACCGGTTCCTGCCGGATAAGGCCATCGATCTGATGGACGAGGCCGCCAGTCAGGTGCGTATGGCCGCCGAATCCGCCTCCCCCGATCTGAAGGATCTGGAGGAGAAGATCGCCGCCCTGCACCGGGAGAAGGAGGAGGCTGTCGCCGCTCAGGACTTCGAGAAGGCCGCTCAGCTGCGGGATATCGAGAAGAATTATCAGGAGCAGGTGGAGATCGAGCGGGATAAGTGGCATAAGCAGATGTCCGTGAGCCGTGGCACCGTCACCGAGGACGACATCGCCAAGGTGGTAGCCGGTTGGACCGGTATCCCCGTCACCCGTCTCACCGAGGACGAGAGCCAGCGCCTGCTGAAGCTGGAGGAGACTCTGCATCAGCGGGTGGTGGGGCAGGACGAGGCTGTGGCCGCCGTGGCCAAGGCCATCCGCCGCAGCCGTGTGGGTCTGAAGGACCCCAAGCGGCCCATCGGTTCCTTCCTGTTCCTCGGCCCCACCGGCGTGGGCAAGACGGAGCTGTGCAAGACGCTGGCCGAGTCCATGTTCGGGGATGAGAACGCCATGATCCGGATCGATATGTCCGAATACATGGAGAAGCACACGGTGTCCCGGCTGGTGGGCTCGCCTCCCGGCTATGTGGGTCACGAGGAGGGCGGTCAGCTCACCGAAAAGGTGCGCCGTCACCCCTACTCCGTGGTGCTGTTCGATGAGATTGAGAAGGCCCACCCCGATGTGTGGAACATTCTGCTGCAGATCCTGGAGGACGGTATCGTCACCGACTCTCAGGGCCGCCGGGTGGACTTCAAGAACACCATCATCGTCATGACCTCCAACGTGGGTGCCAAGAACATCACCGCCGCCGAGAAGCCGCTGGGCTTTGACGGCAGCGATCCCGACGCCCAGAAGGACGAGGCCCAGAGCTTCGCCCGTATCCGGGAGGCCGTTATGACGGAGCTGCGCCAGACCTTCCGGCCGGAGTTCCTGAACCGTATCGACGAGATCATCGTGTTCCGCCAGCTGACGGAGGAGAACATCCGCAGCATCGCCCGCCGGATGCTGGACATCATCGGTGGCCGCATGGCCCAGCAGGGCATCACCCTGCAGGCCGACGACGACGCCGTGGCCGCACTGGCCAAGGACGGCTTTGACGCCCGCTACGGCGCCCGTCCCCTGCGCCGCACCCTCCAGACGGAGGTGGAGGATGCAGTGGCCGAGCAGATGCTGGAGGGGAAGCTCCAGTCCGGCGACACCGCTCATGTGTGCCTGAAGGACGGCAAGGTGGTCATCGAGAAGTAAAAACCGCAAGGCCCGGAGGTCTTGCAGTCAGGCCAAGGGGCCGCAGGCAAATGCCTGCGGCCCTTTTTTCATACAGGCACCGGCACTTACCGGCTGTGTCGGCGGAGGCAGGTGAGATGCAAAGAGGGGAGCAAGCGAAGGCTTGCTCCCCTCTTGATTTTTCTCTCTTACTGGGGCATGGTCTGCACCACGCCACGGGCGCAGTCCACCGACACCCGGACGCCGTCCTCCAGACGGCGGGTGGCGTCGCCCGCCCCCACCAGCACGGGCTTGCTCAGCAGCAGGCCCACCGTGGCGGCGTGGCACTCGGCGCTGCCCTCCTCGCAGATGATGGCGGCGGCATCCCGCAGATACGGCAGCAGTTCATTGGTGGTATATGGCACCACCAGCACGTCGCCGGCGTGGAACTTCTCCGCCACCTCCTCCACGCTGCGGCACACGCACAGCGGGCCGGAGGCCGTCCGGCTGCCCACGCCCACGGCATTCACCAGCGACCCGCCCACCTGCTGGATGCGGATCATATTGGTGGTGCCGGAGATGCCCACCGGCACACCGGCGGTAATGACCACCAGATCGCCGTGGCGGATGAGGCCCGCCTTCTCTGCCGACTGCACCGCCAGCTCCACCAGCTCGTCGGTGTTCTCGGCACGGGGCATGGTGATGGGCTCCACGCCCCAGTAAAGGGCCATCTGGCGCTGCACCTGCTCCTCCAGCAGCAGGGCTACCACCGTGGTCTCCGGACGGAAGGAACTGACCATCTGGGCGGTGATGCCCGCCTGACTTACCGTCAGGATGGCATCGGCACCGATATCCTTGGCAGTGGTGCAGGCGGCATGAGCCGTGGCGGCGGTGATGTTCATACGGTTGCGGCACCGCAGCCCCAGCAGTCTGGCATCGTCTGTGTGGGATTCGGTTTTCCGGGCGATGGCATCCATGGTTCGCACCGCCTCCACCGGATACCGGCCCGCCGCCGTCTCGCCGGAGAGCATGATGGCGCTGGTGCCGTCGTAGATGGCGTTGGCCACGTCGGTGATCTCGGCACGGGTGGGCCGGGGGTTCTCGATCATGGAGTCCAGCATCTGGGTGGCGGTAATCACCGGCTTCCCGGCGGCCACGCACTGGGCGATCATATTCTTCTGGATGGCGGGGATCTCCGTGAAGTCGATCTCCACGCCCATGTCGCCCCGTGCCACCATGATGCCGTCCGCCGCCGCCAGGATCTCCGTCAGGTTGTTGATGCCCTCCTGATTCTCGATCTTGGCAATGATGCGGATGCGGGACTTGCGGCTCTCCAGCAGCTTGCGGAGCTCCCGCACGTCGGCGGCAGAGCGGACAAAGCTGGCGGCGATGAAGTCAAAGCCCTCCTCCATGCCGAAGAGGATATCCTCACGATCCTGCTGGCTCATATAGGGCATGGACAGGGACACGCCGGGGACGTTGACCCCCTTGTGATCCTTCATGACGCCGCCGTTTTCCACCCGGCAGCGGATGGCGGAGGCGGTGGTGGAGAGCACCGTCAGCTGCACCAGACCGTCGTCTAACAGGATGGTGTCCCCCGCCTTAACGTCCTGCGGCAGCTCAGCATAGGTGACGGCGCAGCGGGTGGCGTCGCCCTCCACGTCCTCCACCGTCAGGGTGAACTCCTGCCCCTCCTGCAAGGTCACGGAGCCGCCGGCAAAGTTCTTCAGCCGCACCTCCGGGCCTTTGGTATCCAGCATAGCCGCCACCGGCAGGCCCAACTCCTTCCGCAGGGCCTTCACCTGCTCCAGCCGGGCCTTGTGCTCCGGGTGGGTGCCGTGGGAGAAGTTGAAGCGGGCCACGTTCATGCCCGCCAGCATCATCTCCCGCAGCACGCCCTCGCCGTCGGTGGCGGGACCCAGTGTGCAGACGATTTTTGTCTTTCTCATGATATATCCTCCTCTCCGGGGCCGTGGCTCCGGTTTCTCTTCGGGCCTATTCTACCAAACTTTCCCGTCGGGAACAAGGCTGCCGGGTTGGGACAGCGCATACTTTAAGGAAACTTTTCGGCATTTTTAGCTCTTTTGACGATATCTACATGAAAATTTATTCCGCATTTTGTGAATAAAAGCATTGACATATGGTCGTCTGCTGTGCTAAAGTACAGACAAGATTTTTGAAAGGAGCAAAATCGGGTATGAAGTTCGCCGCATCTGCAAATCTGTATTTTGGATATTCCTACTTTTACTTTTATTTTGCAAAAGTAAAAGCGATTTGTGATGCCCAGCAGCGAAAAAGTGCTTGATACCGATTTTCTACTTTTGAAAACAAACCGTATCGAGAGACGCCGTTCGGATCACATGTCCGGGCGGCGATTTTATTTTCCGTCCGGGCCGGAGGAATCTCCCACATCCAGATTCAGGAGGAATTTGTCATGAAAAAGAAACGTTCTCTTTGCGCCGCCCTGCTGGCGGGACTGATGGTGACGGCGGTATGCCTCACCGGCTGCGGTCAGAAGGCTGCCGGCAACGGCAGCTCCGGCGTCGACTCCGACAAGGTCTATCAGGTGGGCGTGTGCCAGCTGACCCAGCACGATGCGCTGGACGCCGCTACACAGGGCTTCGTGGATGCCCTGAATACCATTCTCGGAAGTGAGCACGTCAACATCGACGTGCAGGTGGCCTCCGGCGACAGCACCACCTGCACCCCCATCGTCAACTCCTTCGTCAACAAGAAGGTAGACCTCATCATGGCCAACGCCACCCCGGCCCTGCAGGCGGCCTATAACGCCACCACCTCCATTCCCATTCTCGGCACCTCCGTTACGGAGTACGGCGTGGCGCTGGGACTCTCCGACTTCAGCGGCACCGTGGGCGGCAACATCAGCGGCACCTCCGATCTGGCGCCCCTGACGGAGCAGGCGGACATGATCCTGGATCTGGTGCCGCAGGTCAAGACTGTGGGACTGCTATACTGCTCCGCCGAGCCCAACTCCGAATATCAGGTGAAGGTGGTGGAGGACTACCTCTCCAATAAGGGCATCACCTGCACCCGCTACTCCTTCAGCGACAGCAACGATGTGGCCGCCGTCACCACCAAGGCCGCCGCAGACAGCGACGTCATCTACATCCCCACCGACAACACCGCCGCCTCCTGCACTGAGACCATCGGCAGCATCGTCCGCTCCGCCAAGACCCCCGTTGTGGCCGGTGAGCAGGGTATCTGCGCCGGCTGCGGCATTGCCACCCTCTCCATCAGCTACTACGATCTGGGCTACAAGACCGGCGAAATGGCCGCTCAGATCCTCAAGGGCGAGGCGGATATCTCCCAGATGCCCATTGAATACGCCAATGCCTCCAAGCTCTACAACGCCGATATGTGCCAGGAGCTGGGCATCACCGTACCGGAGGGCTACACCGCTTTGGAGGGCTGAAGCACTCCCTGAGAAAACAGGAATCGGAAAAGGAAGGAAACATAAATATGATCGATCTGCTGAGCTCCCTGCCGGGCGCCGTAGCCCAAGGCCTCATCTGGGGCATAATGGCGGTGGGCGTTTACATCACCTATAAGCTGCTGGACATCGCCGATCTGACGGTGGACGGCTCCATCTGTACCGGTGCGGCGGTCTGCACCATGATGCTGCTGAGCGGCCGGAGCCTGTGGCTGGCGGTGCTATGCGCCGTGGCGGCGGGCCTGCTGGCCGGGGTCGTGACGGGCCTGCTGCATATCTGGCTGGGCATCCCCCCCATTCTGGCAGGCATCCTGACCCAGATGACCCTGTGGTCCGTGAACCTGAAGATCATGGGCAAGGCCAATCAGGGCCTGTCCGTCCGGGACAACCACGTCCTTCTCAGCCAGATGGACGTCCCCGGTGCGCTGGTGGTGCTGGCCATTGCCGCCGTGCTGGTGGTGGCGGTGCTGTACCTGTTCTTCGGCACGGAGCTGGGCTGCGGCATCCGGGCCACCGGCTGCAACCCCGTCATGAGCCGGGCGCAGGGCATCAACACCGATCTCAGCAAGGTCATCGGGCTGTCCCTCTCCAACGGGCTGGTGGCCCTGTCCGGGGCGCTGCTGTGCCAGTATCAGGGCTACGCCGATATCAATATGGGCCGGGGCGCCGTGGTCATCGGTCTGGCGGCGGTGGTCATCGGGGAGGCGGTGGTCAAGCACATCTCCCCCAACTTCGCCGTCCGGCTCACCGGCGTACTGGTGGGCGCCGTTATCTACTATCTGGTGTATCAGGTCATCATCTTCGTAGGCTTCGACACCGATCTGCTGAAAATGTTCTCGGCGCTGGTGGTGGCCGCCTTTTTGGGCGTGCCGTATGTGAAGAAGCAGTTGGCCCGGAAGCACCATGTCAAAGGAGGGATCCGTCATGCTTGAAATGCGCCATGTGACCAAGATCTTCAATCCCGGCACCGTGGATGAGAAGATCGCCCTCAACGATCTGTCCTTCACCCTCAACGACGGGGATTTCGTTACCGTCATCGGCGGCAACGGCGCCGGGAAGAGCACCATGCAGAACGCCATCTGCGGCACGTGGCTGCCGGATGCGGGGGAGATCCTTCTGGATGGGATCGACCTCTCCTCCCTGTCGGAGCATCAGCGGGCCAAGTATCTGGGCCGGGTGTATCAGGACCCCATGACCGGCACCGCCGCCGGGATGCAGATCGAGGAAAATCTGGCACTGGCGGCCCGCCGGGGTCTGCGGCGCACCCTACGGCCCGGTATCCGCAAAGCGGAACGGGAGGAGTACCGGCAGCGGCTCCAAGAGCTGGGGCTGGGGCTGGACACCCGTCTTTCGGCCAAGGTAGGCACCCTCTCCGGCGGCCAGCGGCAGGCGCTGACGCTGCTGATGGCCACCATGGTGCCGCCGAAGCTGCTGCTGCTGGACGAGCACACGGCGGCACTGGACCCCGCCACGGCGGACAAGGTGCTGGAGCTGACCCGGCGCATCGTGGCGGAGCACCGCATCACCTGTCTGATGGTGACCCACAACATGGCACAGGCCCTGTCTCTGGGCAACCGCACCCTGATGATGGCGGAGGGCTCCATTGTACTGGATGTCTCCGGGGCAGAGCGGGAGGGGCTCACGGTCAGCGACCTGCTGGAGCGCTTCCGCAGCGGCGCAGGCCATGCGCTGGATAATGACCGGATCCTGCTTGCGTGAGGGGATGTTTTGATTTGTCTGCGGGGGTGCTTTCGATGGAATGTGCCTCCGGCGGGTAGCTTTTCCCACCAGCTGGAAAAGTGGGCAAAAGAGCCGTTTGAAACCGATGGTTTCAAAACTTTCTTTCCTCTCAAGAGCTTCGTTTATTATAGGTCGTAACGGGAATTGACTCAGCAACAGACCCGCTGCCGCTCCCACTCAGTTGAAGGGGTAGGAGCTTCTGGTCTATGATATCGTGCCCGGAACAACAAATTTCTCTCTCTGATACTGGCCGTAGTACGAATACTTGCAGAAAATCCTATCCAGATACTAAAAAAGCCCTCCTGCCTGAAGCAGGAGAGCTTTCGTCCGTCTCTGCGGAGCCGCCTGCCTTACAGCGCCGCCCACTCCTCCTCCGTCAGCAGCGTGTTCAGCGCCTGCAAAAGGGCGTTGGGGGTCATGCGCTCCGGCAGACTCAGTTTCCTGCACAGCGCCTGCCGCCGGGCGGCGGAGTCGGGGCCGATCAGTCCCTTTTCCAACAGATCCGCCTTCGTAAGCTGCAAGGGGGCCGCCGGGGCCTCCTCTCCCTCCCATGTGGCGCCGCAGCGGCGCAGGGCTT
>OLNU01002362.1_pt1 | contig 11752 bp, 10 predicted proteins | sample 1672241 | NCBI WGS metagenome assembly OLNU01 (sample SAMEA3136663, study PRJEB25190) | human gut metagenome | biome: human gut; feature: human-associated habitat; material: faeces | place: Austria | collected 2013 | reverse complement strand
CCTCGGGGAAGGGCATGTCCGGGGTCTTGTCGTCGTTGGCCGCCGCGTAGGCGAAGGCGTTGTTGATCATGCCGACCTGCGGGCCGTTGCCGTGGGAGACGACGACGTTGGTGCCGTCCTGGATCATGTCCACGATGTGCTTGGCGGTGTTCTGCACGAGCTCGAGCTGCTCCTGCGGGGTGTTGCCGAGGGCGTTGCCGCCCAGGGCGATGACAGCGGTCTTGCCGTTGCCCTTTTCGTAAGCCATAGATTTCACCTCAATCTTTCGGTGAACCAGCCAATCTCGCTTCTAGGTTGCATGTAAGAGAGACGAGACTGCGGTTCCAAACGGAACATAACATGCAACGGATGTGATTCTAGGTTTCAGGGCGATGACGACGCCGCGCAGAAGCATTCCGTTGTCAAATCGTAGGGGCGGAGCGCTTGTCCCCGCCCACTACTTCCAGCAGGGGCGAGCGCTCTCACTCGCCCCGATAAAGCATGTTCTGGGCAGATTAGCCGCAGAGGGTGGCGTACATGACGGCCTTGATGGTGTGCATGCGGTTCTCGGCCTCGTCGAAGACCTTGGAGGCCTTGGACTCGAACACCTCGTCCTCCACTTCCATCTCGGTGACGCCGAAGCGCTCGGCGATGTCAGCACCGATGGTGGTGTTGGTGTCGTGGAAGGCCGGCAGGCAGTGCAGGAAGATGGCGTCGGGGTTGGCCATGGCCATGACTTCCTTGGTCACGCGGAACTTCTCGAGATGCTTGATGCGCTCGGCCCACACCTCGTCGGGCTCGCCCATGGACACCCACACGTCGGTGTAGATGACGTCGGCGTCCGTAGCGGCTTCCTTCACGTCCTCGGTGCACTTCACGGTGCAGCCGTTCTCGGCGGCGATGCCCTCGCAGGTCTTGATGAGCTCATCGTCCATCCAGCAGTCCTTCGGGCCGCAGCCGACGAAGTTCATGCCGAGCTTGGCGCACATCACCATGAGCGAGCGGCCCATGTTGTTCTTAAGGTCGCCGAAGAAGACGAACTTCAGGCCCTTGATGTCGTAGTTGAAGTTCTCCTGCACGGTGAGGATGTCGGCGAGCATCTGGGTGGGATGCCACTCGGTGGTCAGACCGTTCCACACGGGCACGCCGGCGTTCTCGGCCAGATCCTCCACGTCGGTCTGGGCGAAGCCGCGGAACTCGATGCCGTCGTAGAAGCGGCCGAGCACGCGGGCGGTGTCCTCGATGGACTCCTTCTTGCCCATCTGGGAGCTGCCCGGATCAAGGTAGGTCACGCCCATGCCGAGGTCCATGGCGCCGACCTCGAAGGCGCAGCGGGTGCGCGTGGAGGTCTTCTGGAACAGCAGCACGATGTTCTTGCCCTCGAGGTAGCGGTGGGGCACACCGGCGCGCTTCATGTTCTTGAAGTCGCGGGACAGATCGAGCAGGTAGCGGATCTCTTCGGGACTGAAATCGAGCAGGGCTAGGAAGTGCTTTCCAGAAAGATTGAGCGGCATGGGATCACCTTTTTCTCAAGTGGGGGAAGTGAGGGACAGTCGCCGAAACGGCCAGCGGCCTGGCCGGTAACGACGCGGGAATCGGGCGCGACACGGCCCCGACCGACACCGGCACAGAGGCCGGCCAGGGCCGCACCGTCCCGAAGCGGGCGCCTAGATGTCGGCGCGGGCGAAGGGCATGGACATGCAGCGCGGGCCGCCGCGGCCGCGGGAGAGCTCCTCGGAGGGCACGACGCACAGCTCGATGCCCGCCCGGTCGAGCACGTCGTTGGTCACGACGTTACGCTCGTAGACGCACACCTTGCCGGGTGCGATGGCCAGCGTATTGGAGCCGTCGTTCCATTGCTCGCGAGACGCTTCTACCGGGTCTCCCCCGCCGCACTCGATGAGCGTGACTTCATCGACGCCCGTGGCCATCTCCAGGATCTCCTTGAGCGAGCCGTCCAGCTCGTCCACGGCGATCTCTCCGGGGTTGTCGCCCTTGCGCAGGCGGTAGGCGTGCAGCTCGTCGTACATGCCCGGGTACACCGTGAACTTGTCGTAGTCGATCTGGGTGCACACCGTGTCCAGGTGCATGGTCTCGTAGCCGAAGGGAATCCTTATGGCGTACACCGTATCAATGGCCGAGGGCTCCTCGCCCCAGAACAGGTTGTGCGCCAGCGTGTCGATGGCCGCCGCCTCGGTGCGCTCGGAAATGCCCACCGCCAGCGTGGTCTCGTTGATGTTGAGCACGTCTCCGCCCTCGATGTGAGCCGCGCTATGGTTGTCGTACCAGAACGGCGTTCCCGCGAAATCGGGATGATAGGTGAGGAAGGTCTTGTAGAAGGGCACCTCGCGGTTGCGCTGGTTGTAGTACATGCGGTGCAGCGCCACACCCGTGCCGATGGAGGCGATGGGGTCGCGAGAGAAGTAGCTCGACGGCATGGAGTACACCACGAAGTCGTCGGGGGCGAGACCGTCGCCCTCCAAGCGCGACAGCGTACGCGGGCCGCTCGCCAGATCGAGCTCGTGCAGGCGCATGCCGGCCAGGGCCTTGGCCACCAGCTCCCGGTTGCCCTCAATGGCGTCCAGCTTCTCGCGCACGAGCGGCACGAGCGCCGGATCGGGAATGGGAGCCTGGGCCATGTATTCGTCCAGGAAAGCGGCCCGAGCGACCGGGTTCGCGTCCATGGCCTCGGCCAGAAGCTCCTCCATGTAGAGCACCTCGGAGCCGGCCTCGCGCAGAATGTTTGCGAAGGCGTCGTGCTCCTTTTGGGCGTACTCCAGGTAGAAGGCGTCGTGGATCCAGCACTTCTCGAACTCCGCGGCCTTCATGTTCGCGAGCTCGCGCCCGGGACGATGCAGCACCACGCGCTGCAAATCGCCGATCTCGCTGGTCACGTGAATGGGTTTTTTCGCCATGACCTCTCCTTTCTCGTTCAGTATAAGCTAAGCGACGGGCAGCATGGCCGATATCGCCGTGAAGCCGATGCAGACCGCGCTCATGAGCAGCCACCACTTCCAGCAGGTCTTCCACCACTGTTCTAGGCTGATCTTGCACACGGCCAGACCCGCGACAAGGATGGCACTCGTGGGCGCGATGATAGTCATCATGGGCTCGGCCAGGCACAGGGCCGTGACAGCACCCTCGGGATTCAGTCCCACCAACTCGGTCAGGGGCCCGAAGATGGGCATGGTGAGCGCCGCCAGGCTGGAAGAGCTCGGCACCAGGATGGTCAGCAGGTTCTCCACCACGTACAGAATGGTGGTGTACACCGCAGGCGCCACATCGGCGAGCCCCATGGCCATGGCGTTCAGAATGGTATCGATGATCATGCCGTTATCGGCAATGACGAGCACGCCGCGGGCCAGGCCGATGACGATGGCCGAGAACGCGAAGTCCTTCAGGCCCACCACGAACTCCTGGGCAATCTTCTGCTGCGAGAACCGCGCGATAATGCCGGCCAGAAGGCCCATGGCCAGAAACACCGCCGACAGCTCGCTCATGTACCAGCCCTGGGACACGAGCCCCCACACGATGAGGGCCATGCCCGCGAGAAACACCACGAGGATCCACTTCTGGGCGGTCGTGAACGGCACATCGTCGTCCACCGCGCCCATATCGAGGCGCTTCTGCTTGTCATCGTGGAAGGTGAGCGACAACTCGGGATTCTTGCGCACCTTGCGGGCATAGAGCACCACCCACCCGATGGACAGACCCACGATCACCACGAACATGATGGCGCGCAGCCACAGCTGCGGGTTGCCCGTGATGCCGATGACGCCCTGGGCGATGAGCACGCTGAAGGGGTTTACCGTCGAGGCGATGTAGCCTGCCTTCGCGCCGATGAACACGATCATGAACGCCGTGAGCGAATCGAAGCCCATGGCGATCATGATGGGCAGGAATATGGCGAAGAACGGCAGGGTCTCCTCGGCCATGCCGAAGGTGGAGCCGCCGAGGGCGAACAGGAGCATGGCGATAGGGATAACCAGAATGTCCTTGCTCTTGAACCTCCTCACTACCCGGCGCATGCCGGCGTCGATGGCGCCGGTAGCCGTGATGATCTGGAACGCGCCACCGACGATGAACACGAAGGCCACCACCTCGGCCGCGGCCATGATGCCCGCGATGGGCGCCTCCAGCACCGCTCCGGGACCCTGGCGCAGATCGACCTGCTTGCCCGTCTCGCCATCGACGAACGTCTTGTCCATCTGCTCGTAGGTACCCGCCACCGTCACCTCGCGCCCGTCGATCTCCGTCGTCGCGAACGTTCCCGACGGAACAACCCACGTCATGACCGCCACGATGATCATCAAGATAAAGATGATCGTGTAGGTATGCGGCACCTGGAACGTGCGCTTTGCCTTTTCCCTCATTGCACCTCTCCTTTCTCACTCGCTGCGTGCGGGATTCGCGAGGCCATCATCGCGGGGCGACACCTCCCGTCCGGCCGTCGCATCGCAAGCGGGAACGCAGCTCGGAGAAGCGGCACCCGCAGTGACCTTTCCCGTCGCCTGAGCGGTAGAAGGTGATGTTAAAAGTCACCTTCTTTCCTCAGTGCCTTTTCTCAGGCTCGAAAATTCCCTATGCTTTGGAAGGACAACGAGAGAAGAAACGGAGCGAAACAGCCATGGATACCGTGCGAGTGAACAACGAAGTGGGCCGCCTCAAGCGAGTGCTCGTCCACCGGCCGGGCCCAGAGACGCGGCGCTTCCCTCACGGGGAATTTGCTCTGGCCTTCCCCTTGCGGCCCACGAGCAGCGACTTCGATCTGGCACGGGCCCAGGACGAGCACGATGCCCTCACGGCGATCCTTCGCGCCGAGGGCGCCGAGGTTGTCGAGCTGACTGAGCTGGTCGGGGAGACCCTCGCCTTCGCGCCTGAGGCCAAAGACGAGCTGCTCGAGCGCTTCCTGGCCAACTGCCGCATCGAGGGCTCCGAGCTGACCGAGGCGGCGACCCGGTACATGTCCGAGGCCGCCGACGCCGAGCAGTTCGTCACCCGCCTCTTCAACGGCATACGCTACGGCGACACCGACCTCGACGCCTCCGACCGCTTTCCGCTAGCCGCCCTCACCGACAGCGCTTTCGATCCCGATACCTTCCTCTCGAGCCCGCTGAACACGGCGTTTTTCACGCGCGATCCCTTAAGCGTGATCGGCGGCGGCATCAGTCTCAACCATATGTACTGGCACGACCGCAACCGCGAGGTAGACCTGCTCCAGACCGTCGCGGAGCATCACCCGTGCTTCGCGGACACGCCCCAATGGTTCGGCCACGACAGCTCTTTCCACCTGGAAGGCGGAGATATCGTCAACTTGAGCGGGCACGCCGTGGCCATCGGGCTCTCGAGTCGCACGGAGAGCCTGGCCATCGACCGTCTGAGTCAGGGGCTGCTGTGGGGCGACGGGTCGTCTGTCACCGATGTGTACGTGATCGAAGTGCCCCAGAGCGGCAACCGCCTGCATCTGGACGCCTACCTCTCTCCCATCGACGGGGACACCTTTGTGGTGGATCCCCTCCTGGCCCGCGAGCCCCGCGTCTACCGCCTGCGGCGGGCCCGGCGGCGGGGCGGCGTGCGCATCGAGCCCTGTAGCGAGGGCCTCGCTCGTATCCTGGAGGCGGCCACGGGAGGCGGCCCGGTGCGGCTCATCGACTTCGGCGACGGCGGCGGCCCTATGGCCTTCGAGTACGGCAACGGAGCAGCGGGCATCCTGTCCCTTGCGCCCGGCAACCTCTGCGTGTGCGCGGAGAATCTCGCCGCCAACGAGGCGCTCGTCGATGCGGGCATGACCGTGCACCCAGTATCTATCCAGGAGATGACGGTCGGGTTCGGCGGTCCCAACAGCCTGTGTTTGCCCCTCGTGCGCGAGGATCTCTAGCGTTGTGAGCATCGGCGAGAACATACGGCGCCTGCGCGAGCGGGAGGGACTGTCGCAGACCGCCTTCGCAGGCAGGCTCGGCGTCACCAAGGAGACGGTGGGCCGTTGGGAAAGCGGCCGCACCTTCCCCCGGCGCACCCATCTGGACAAGATGATCGCCGACTTCGCCGTCTGCGCTGACGACATCATGAGCGAGGAGCGCGGGCTGGGCACGGCGCCGAGCGCCCCGACCGCAGACAACTGGCCGGGCCCGGAGACGCGAAACGACGGCACGGGTGCCGCTGAGGGGGCGGGAGATGCGATCCTTCCCGTGTACAAGACGGATCGCTCGGGCAACGGCACGACGCTGCGCCATACCGGCTACGCCTGCGCGCCGTCCGACGTGGCGGCCCGTCACGTGGCCAGCATCTTCGTGCGCATGGACTATCGAGAGATGACGCGCCTCTATCCCGTCGGCAGTCTCCTACTCGTCGACCAGCGGGCCCGGCCCTACAACGGGTGCACCGTCGTGGCTCTGGTGGACAACGCCACTATCGTCGTGCGCCGTTACACGGCGGGCAACAACACCGTCGTGCTTTCCTCATGGTCCTACGATGCACCCTCGCCCGACCTCATCCTAGACAAGCGCCGAGTGCGCATCATCGGCGTGGTGGTCTTCTTCCAGGCCAGCCACGACACGGAAGCGCTCTGAGCCGGCTTTCCGACTCCACGCAATCGCCCCCATGCGCACGATTTGCACTTTGTCAGTTTCGTCGCAAGCGCCACGGGGACGCGCTTTTTCCCGGAGCAACGCGCTAGCATAGCCACCAGAAAGTGCCCGCAGCACGCGGGTCCACCTACCTTCGCCCAAGGAGCAAACGATGATCAAGACGTTCAAGATGAAGCTGTATCCCGGCATGGAAGAGGAGTACGAGCGGCGGCACAACGAGCTGTGGCCCGAGATGATCGACATGATCCACGAGCACGGCGGCCGCAACTACACCATCGCGCTGGATCCCGACACGCTGACGCTGTTCGGCTACATCGAGATCGACGATCCCGAGCGGTGGGCCGCCGGCGCCGACACCGCCATCAACCGGAAGTGGTGGGACTTCATGGCCGACATCATGGAGACCAACCCGGACAACTCGCCCGTCTCCGTCGACCTGCCCGTGCTGTTCCATTTGGACTAATTCGGCAAAAGCCCAAAATGTGCAAAACAGCCTACTTCTCGTAGTCCGTTGACTTCGACAGCTGTCTCGTCATGGGCATCTCCCCAGGTCGCAATTTTCTGCCTCTCATAACGCCACAGCTAAAACTACGAGAACCATGCCATTTTGCACAAAATGACGTCCTGCCGCGCCGCCTTCACTATAATGATCGACGGAACCCGAGCGAGACGGCGAAAGCGAGCGAAGAGATGCATGTGCACACCCCCATCAAGGTACGGTACGGCGAGACGGACATGATGGGGGTGGTCTACCACGCGAACTACCTGCTGTACTTCGAAGACGCCCGCATCGACTTCCTGGACGCGCTGGGCTTCTCCTACGCGGAGCGCATCGAAGGCGCCGGCTACATGAGCCCCATCCACGACATCGAGATCCACTACAAGGCGCCGCTGCGCTACGGCGAGGCGGGCGTCGTGCGCACGTCGATCGCGAAGAATCTGCCGATGCGCACGGTCTACCGCCAGCAGGTCTACCGTGCGGAGGATGTTCTGGAAGGCGAGACGGCCGACGAGATCGCCGGCGATCCGAACGCAGAAGGCGCGGCGGCACTCGGCCGTCGCGAGCCCCAGCTGCGCGAGGGCGCGACGCCGCTCGTGGATGCGCTCGTCACCGTGTGCGTCGTCGAGCGCGACACCTTCAAGCCCGTGAGCCTGCGCCGCACCTTCCCCGACCTCTACGTCAAATACGAGGACATTGTTGAAGGGGCTTGATAGAGCAGCTCCACCACTTGGCCGCTCGCCTCAATTGCGAATTTTGTTGATTATCGACATTTTGAATTGCTGCATTTTGTTAAAAATGGGCTTTGTGAAATGCCGCATTTTGCAACTTGAGCTAAATAAGCTCGGCGCACAGGAGCGCGCTACTCGTCCTGCACCCCGAAAAGCACTCCCTCATAGAGTTCGTCCAAACCGGCTTTCAGAGCCCTGAACTCCGGAATATACGCCTCGACGATGCGGTCGACCATGGCGCGGGCGGCGTCCCCATCGTAGATACGCGAGAGGTCGTTGCGGGTCTTCAGCATTTCGAGCCACAGATCGCCGTCGATGAAATCGTAGGTGGCAAAAGCGGCCTTGAGAATCTCGCGGGGCGAGCCCGATGCCGCAGCGGCAACGCCCTCGTAAGCCAGCGTCTCCTTCAGCAGCTTCCACGCCAACCCGAACTGGAGCGCGAACTTGTTCGTGACGCCGCTCATGACGAACTCGTTGGAGAGATCCTCGTCCTTCGCGCGCTCGAGCACCGCCAGCTGCGCCGCGTAGTTATCGTACTTCTTCATAGAGCACCACGCCTTCCTGCGCCACGCGCTCCTTCAGTTCCTGGGAAACCGGGTCATCCATGTTCACGAAATCGAAGGAGAGCAGGGTCGGCGCCTCCTCTTCGACATCCAGGGTGAAGCGCACCTGATCGCCGCCGAACACCGCCAGATCGATGTCGCTCTTGGATCGGTGCTCTCCCCGCGCACGCGAGCCGAACAGCACGACGCGAGACACACCGCACCGGCACGCGACGGCGCGGATGGATTCCAGCACGTTCTCTTTAATCCCCGTATCAACCATAAGGAGCATTGTACACGATGAAACTCTCGAGGCTTTCCGAAGGCATGCCAATGACGCAAAGCAGCGATCACCGCACGAGGGGCGAAGCCCTACCCCTCGTCGATGAGGTGGATGAGCTCCTCGCGCTTGTTGACGTCGAGCTTGCGGTAGATGTTGCGGACGTGGGTGCGCACCGTCGAGACGGAGAGGACGAGGGACTTCGCGATGTAGGCCGGCGTGAAGCCGCGGGCCAGAAACACGAGCACCTCGGCCTCGCGGGGAGAGAGGCCCCGGGCCGCCGCCACCTCGGCGCAGCGGGCCTCCAGAGTGCTTTGCATGCTCGACTCGGCCAGTTCGAAGGCATCGCCGGGCGCATCGGCGCGGCCGGAGGGCTCAAAGCCATCGGGAGCGCCTGCGCCCTCGGGCTCTTCTCCGCGAGCCGCGCCGGAGGTACCCCCGCCAGCGGCGTCGCCGGCACCCGATCCTGCGGCCAGAACCGACTCCTCCGCGGCAGCCGACTCGCGAGGCGCCACCAGCTCGTTCCACGACGTGCGGCCGAGAAACACCAGGAGCACCGCCACAAATGCGCCAGTGAGTACCGCAAGCCACGGGGCGAAGTCGTCGGTCACCGCGAGCACTTGGGAGAGAATCTGTCCCAAAAGCGCCGCAGCCGCAGCCACGCCGCAGGCGAAGCCCGACGCCACGTTTGCCGGCAACTCGCGATTGCGCACCACGGCGAGCAGCACCGCGCACCCCAGCAGGGCGAGGACGATGTAGAACACGTAGAGGGCCACCACCGAGGCGTCCCGCGGGAACGTGCCCGCGGGAAACGCGCCCAATACCACAAACGCCGCCGCCATAAGGGGCACGAGGATGCGGTAGGACCAGGGCAGCAGGGGCGTGCGTCCCCACAAAAAGCAGACGCCGAACATCACGAGCGCCGCAACAGCTCCACCGAGAAACGACGCCTGCACGACGCCGAAGGCGCTATGGGCCATCACGTCGGTCATGAACGCGTACACGGCGAACCCCAAAAGAGGCAGCCAGGTCACCGACACGAGGCGGCGCATCGTGTCGGCGGGGCGGGCGAGGGGAAGCGCCGGGTCGCCCACGCGGGCGGCCACCGGCGGCACGACGACTCCCGCCACGAGCAGCAGGCAGAACACGGGAACGAGCACCAAAAGCGGCAGCAGCGCGAGAATCCAACCGACGAAGGATGCCGTCAGCACGACGAAAGCGCACAGGACAAGGGCCTGATCGATGGGGACGGCCACAGCGCGGGCCCATTCGGCCACCAGCAGGGGCAGCGCCGCCCCTGCCAAAAGCCCCGCGCCCGCGGCTGCCGCCGGCAGCGGCGCAGGGGCGAACAGAAGCCCCAGAACGCCCATCGTGCCGAGTAGATAGGACACCGCCGCAATGGTGGTGACCCGGGCGCGCGAGAACACTTTGCGCGGGCGCTGCAAACCGCGCAGGAGCACCACGGCAGACGAGGTAACGGCGGCGAGAAACAGCGCGAACAGAAACACGTCGGCGACTGCCTCGAACTGAGGGGCCTCGGCAAAAGCCCCCATGGTCGGCGCATAGGCGGGCAGCGTGACCACGAAAGCGACGAGGGCGAGGTGTACCGGGCGCAGGGCAAGCGGGGCGCGCGCCTCGTCGCCCGCATCGCGCAACGCAAAACCTTCCATGGCCTTTCCGCCTCCTTTCTTCGCTCCAGTGCACAGACGAGATGTGCGCACATCGCCGAGCGATCGTGCGACACAGCGCACCGAACAGGTGCGCTCCCTTCCAAACGCCGATTCTAGCATCGCCGCAGGATAGCGCCCGACGATTCGGGAACTCGTGGCCGACCTGTGATAATGCGCCTGCCGGCAGTCTTTTCAGGCTCCGGCGCCGCAATACCTAAAAAGCGCGATGCCCTTACCTATAAGCGGCGATGGCGCCCGACGGCCGCGCCCCCTATAGTAGACGTCGTTCCTCTTGGAGGCGGACTCCCACAGCTTGGTCTTCTGGGGCCATTGAGACCAGGCCGCTCCGCCTTCACCAAGGGCTATGCGGGAACCCGGCGCAGCGCGCCGGGAACTCGAGGGGCGGCGGTTCTCCTTTCTGGCCGCCGCCCGCTTTCTTTACCTCGTGCTAACTCGGAACGGCTGTGTATCATCAGGGGGACCGCAGCCGGAATCGCAGGGCCGCCGCGTCGGAGAGAGGCGCAGCGGCCCTTCTTTTTTTCGGCGAGGTCGCTTTAGAACGGGCTCGCATAGAGGCGGAAGCCGTCGGGGAGGCGCACGAGCCCGGCGCCCTGAAGCCACGAAGCGGCCGGAGTGGCCAGAACATCGCGGCCGTTGAAGTGCTCGACGACGATCTTGCGACGCGCGGCAGGGGCGCCCTCGCGCTTGAGGGCGGCGCGCACCGAGGCGACCAGGGCGGCAACGGCCGCCTCCAGCAGTTTTTCGTCGGCAGAAAACGCCAGCAGCGATTTCAGGCGCGGTGCGGCCCACAGCACCGGCGCCCCGTCGGCAACGACCACGAGCGCCCCCTCGCGGCGGGACGGCCGCGCGGCCACGAGGGCGGAATCGGCCGCAGGGGCCTCGCCCGCCGCGTCCCATGCCACATCGGGCCAGGGAATGCCGGCACCGAAGAGGCATGCCGGGTCGTCGGCGGGAAGCGCGACGAGGGAGGCGGGCGCCGATGCGTCCGCAGGCTGGGCGAAGGCGCGCAGGGCCTCCACCGTCTCGCGCTGGGCGAACTGGGCCGGGCCCATGCCCTCTACGAACATGCCGCGCGCGAGATCGCCCGCCTCCTCCATGGCCCTGAGCACCGGGTACAGCATCGAAAGGCCGCCGGGCACGCCCGCCGCCAGCGCGATGTCGCGCGTCACGACGCCGTAGCGGTCGAGCAGCGACTCCACCAGAGCCACCGCTTGCACCGTGGAACTCTGGCCACTCGGCGCCAAGGCCGACCAGCGCCCGGCGAGAGCGGCGTCGAAGGCGGTCGACGCAACCTGGCGGCCCACCATGGCCGCACGGGCGGCCCTGCGGGCCTCGCTGTGGAGCGACCGACCCCGCCGGCTGCTCGCCCGCCGCCGCGAGGGCGGCTTCCGCATAGCGCGAATCGGTGTGCAGCGCGACGGCGTCTTGCGTGACCAGCAGCGC
>OLNU01002360.1_pt1 | contig 11757 bp, 10 predicted proteins | sample 1672241 | NCBI WGS metagenome assembly OLNU01 (sample SAMEA3136663, study PRJEB25190) | human gut metagenome | biome: human gut; feature: human-associated habitat; material: faeces | place: Austria | collected 2013 | reverse complement strand
TTTCTTACGGCAGCATTTTTCCTGCTGCAAGATAAATTTCATACCATTCTTCACGGCTCAGAACAATATCGGATGCTTTACTTATATCCTGAATTCTTTTCAGATTTGTACTTCCTACAATTGTCTGGATTCCTGCGGGATGACGCATAATCCATGCAACTGCGATTGCATTCTGTGTTACCCCATATTTCTCTGCCAGACGATCTAACAAAATGAATTTTGAATTTATGACGATCTAACACTTTATTCAGTTCCGGAAATTTCTCGTTTCCAATAAATATTCCCTCAAACATTCCATACTGGAACGGAGACCATGCCTGCAATGTCATTTTCTTCAGTCTTGCATACTCGATAATACCACCATCACGATCACATCCTGCATCATTATGGATGTTTACATTTAGTCCTGCATCAATCGTTGGACAGTGAGCCGCTGAAAACTGTATCTGATCAATACAGATTTTTCCACCACAGTATTGATTTAGTAATTCAATCTGCATTGGATTGTGATTGCTTACACCAAATGCTTTTACTTTTCCGCTTTTTTCCAGAATTTCAAATGCTTCTGCTACCTCTTCCGGCTCCATCAACGCATCCGGACGATGAAGAAGTAATATATCTACATAATCTGTTTTTAAACGTTTCAGACTTCCATCTACAGAATTCAGAATATATTCTTTTGAAAAATCATAACAGATACCCGGACGTATGGCACATTTTGTCTGAATCACCATCTTTTCACGCAACTGAGGTGTCAGCGCATTTCCAAATAGTGTTTCGGCTTCTCCGCCTGCATAAATATCTGCATGATCAAAAAAATTAATTCCACACTCCAGTGCTCCTTCAATCAGACTTCTTACCGCTTTTTCATCAGATAAACCTGTAATTCTCATGCATCCAATTCCAATTCTTGATACATTGTCTATTTTGTCACTAATCTGAAACATTTTCATTTTGTATCCTCCTGTATTATACTTAATTTATGTATTTCTCTTTAGTTAACGTATTTCTTTTATTCTTTTGTCCAGTTTTTTAAGTGCAAAAACATATATTTTCACTGCATTCTTCAGATTTTCAAACAATTCCGCTTCATCCGCACAATGACAGTTTCCATGTCCTTTTGGAAGTCCGAGCCTGTCTAGATTTCGCTCCTGTCCAGGGCCAAATGCCACTGCATTGGGAATTTTCCTCGCATAAGTTCCTCCTCCCATAACAAATGGTCTGCCTTCAAGACCTGTAACCTCCCTCCATGCTTCCATCAGAGTCTGTATGAAAGGCTGTTCCGGATTCATATAATATGGTCTGCTGTCTTCAATACCAATGATGCGAATTCCTGATTTAGCAGCTTCTGTTTGCAGCTTCGGAAGAAAATCTTCTGTTTTTTTAGTAACTGGATAACGGATGTCAATCACTATTCTCAAATGTCCTTCGTGCAGAAATGCCTGACCTATATTGCATGTTAGTCTACCAGAACATTCATCAGAACAACAAATTTCTGTTTTTTCCCCATAACCACCTTCTGAAAGTCTCTCCACAAATTCTAATGCTCTTTTTGTCTGTTTAGAAAAATTTTGCATTTTCAACTTTCCACAAAGTATACCTATTGCATTTTGAGTTCCATCCGGAAAAGCTGCATGTCCACTGATTCCCACTGCTGTTTCTTCGCTCTTTTGTCCTATTTTGTTCTCCGCAACCGCATGAGCAAAAGACGGCACGCTGTTAGGCGCAGTCCCTCCGTCAAATTCCAGAATCCCCTCTACTGCACTAACAGTTTCCATCAACACAATACAATGTCCTTTTTCTCCGCAACATACGGGAAATCCACAATCAGCAACAAAAGAATATTCCGGTGCTTTTTTGTATTTCAGATAATATTCTACATCTGTCATACCGCTTTCTTCCTGACATCCAAGAATCTGCCTTACTTTAATATTATTCAGAATTTCTTTTTCCCTGCAATATTTCATTGCATATAAAACAGCAACTGCAGGACCTTTATTATCCTGTACTCCACGCCCAATTAAATAGCCATCCTTTTCTGTACACGTATAGGGCGGATATATCCATCCTTTTCCTTCCGGAACTACGTCCAGATGATTCCATATTCCAATCTCAACATTCCCTTTGCCTGTAGCAATAGTCAGACAGTGTCCGTCTATATCTTCTGTCTCCATCTGTTCTCTCAATCCAAATGCTCGCATCTGTTCCAGTGCTTCCCTGCATTTTTTTCCATATGGTGCCCCCGGAATTGCTTCCTGCTGATCAGCAATACTCGGGATTCTGATCAATGCTGCAATATCTTCTCGCATCTGATCTTCCTGTCTGGAGATCCATTGTTCTAATAATTCCATATCCGGCTGTGGCTTATTTTCTTCATTCCATTCAACTTTCCCTGGATTCATTTTCACTTCCTCCATTTTTCAGAAATATTCGGTATTTCTTTGGTGTCATTCCTGTTTCCTGTCGGAAAATACGTATAAATTGTGAGGTATCGTTATAACCCGACATCAATGCAACATCTGTTACGGACCATCTCGCATCTGCCAGAAATTCCTTAGCATGACAAATCCGAATCATTCGCAGAAATGCAGAAAAACTAATTCCTTTCTTCTCAGCAAATAAGTGGCTGATATAACTCTGATTCATGAAAAATACATTTTCCGCAAGATTCCGGATTGTAATGTCCATATTATAGTTATTGACTGCATATTCACTCATCTTCTCCACAATGTCCATTCCCGTATTTGTCAACTCATCTGATTGTCTCTGCGGCTGCATATGACAAATATTTTCCGCAATCCTCCTGAGATAGCTTTCAATCTCCAAAACAGAATCAAACTTCAGAAAACTTTCTGACAGATTATCTAATTCTTTATCATGATTTTCCATTCGAATCGTCCTTCGGTATATAAGGATAATCTGCGAATACAGAAGTTCCATACATTCTATTCGAATCGGAAGAACTTTCTCAATATCTTTAAAGAGTTTATCCAGCGTTGTCCCTGTTTTGCTTTCATTCCCTTCCTTTAGATATTGTTCCAGTTCTCTTTCTATTTCTTTTTCAAGGTAATATTCTGAAAAATCTTCCTGTTTTATTTCCTTCGCAAAAATCAGAGATTCCCTTTTATAAATTCTGCTCTTTATCGCAGTAACTGCTTCTCTAAAAGCATCCAAAACAGAAGCATTTGCACCATACACATTACTGATTCCTATCTTAACCTGGGAATCCTCTTTCTCCAGCAGTTTTCTGATACGTCTCCAGAAAAACAGCATATCTCCCTCCGGTCTTACAAGCAATATCCACATATCCGGTTTCAATTCTACAAACCGAATCTTCGTCAGCATGATACTTCCGCAGCTTTCTTCCAATTCCGTAAGAAAGATTTCCTGTCTGGGCTTATCATGAAGAAACAGAAAAACACCTAGCTGATATTGTGGAAACACTCTTTCAAACATATTTTTCTCTATAAAACCGGAATATTTTGATTCCTGAATGCTATTCAAAATATATTGTGTTGCCATATCTTTTCTGGATAGCAAAGCTTCTTTTCGTTCTATTTTATGCTGAGTGACAAACTTATTCAGACATTCTGTCAGAGCCGTATCATCAATTGGTTTCAGTAAATAATCTGAAGCTCCATTTACAATTGCACTGCGAGCATATTCAAAATCAGAGTAAGCACTCAGAATAATTACTTTTATTTCTAATTCATTATTGCGGATCTCCTGAAGAAGCTGTATCCCATCCATTTTAGGCATACGAATATCTGTCAAGACAAGTTCTGGTTTATATTTTTCGCAAAATTCCCAGCCTTCCTCTCCATTAGATGCCTCCGATATCTCAAAAAGTCCATCCTGATCATATTTTTTGATTTGTCTTATCATGGCTTTTCTTGCATAAAATTCATCTTCTACAACCAGCACCTTCACTTTTCATGATTCTCCTTTCGCCCGCAATATACTACTTCTACAGGATCAACCTTTTACAGATCCTGCTGTCAGTCCTTTGACTATGTATTTCTGTCCCATACAATAAATGATCAACATAGGCAGCATAGCAAGTAAATATGCCGTAAACGCCATTGTATAGTTAAAAGAATATTCTGTCTTAAAATTATACTGAAAAAGAGGAAGTGTCCAAATAGCCTGTGAACGGTTTAAAATTAGTAAAGGGAGCATAAAGTCATTCCAGATCCACAAAGTATCCATGATCAGCAACGTAGAAATCATAGGCTTTACCAGAGGAAGTACTATTTTTACATATGTCTGAAATACACTGCAACCGTCAATCTGTGCAGACTCCTCAATTTCGTAAGGAAGACCTCTGATATAATTTACAAACAGAAATACTCCCTGCGTCAGGCCAAATGCCGCATACAGAATAATCAGTCCCGCATGATTAAGCATATTTAACTTTGACATCATTTTGGTTACAGGCAACAATACTACCTGCGACGGAACAAATAACCCCATCATAATATAAAAATAAATTGTTTTGTAATACTTCCGGTTAAAGTTTCTTGCAATAGAATAAGAAACAGACGGAACAAAAATCAAAATCAAAATGATGGATATTACTGTTATTTTAAATGAATTTTTCAAAAAAATCCAGTAATTACTGTTAGTAAACAACTCAATATAATTTTCCAGATTCAGTTTTGAAGGAAGCGCAAAGAAATTTTTTCCGGCCTCCTCCAATGTTTTAAATGAGTTGATCAGCACCATCCAAAGAGGGCATAAAATCAGGAGTAATCCACCGATCAAAATAATATTTCTAAAAAAAAGCCATACTCTTTCGTCATTTCCTGCTTTTATCTTCATCAGTCCGTCCCTCCTTTACTTGTCAGTTTCAACTGCGTAAGTGAGAATATCGCAACAATCACAAATAATATACATGCTTCTGCATTTGCCATGGAAAATCGCATATTTTTAAACGCATCATTATATATCAGAATTCCTATTACTTCTGTTGCCCGGACAGGTCCACCTCCGGTAAGTGCGTACGGAAAGTCAAATGAGGTAAATCCCTGTTTAATTGTAAGTATAAGATTTACTGTTACTGTTGGAAGCAAATAAGGAAATGTAACATACCTGAAACGCTGAAAAGCTGTGGCACCATCAATTTTGGCAGATTCATACTGCTCTTCTGGAATCTGCTGCAAACCGGCTATAAAGATTACCGTTGGCATCGCAACCGCCTGCCATATCTGTACAAATACAACTGCAGGCAACGCCGTATCTCCAGACATCAGAACGCTGTTAGATAACCAGGAAATTCCCAGTGCTTTCCCGATTACCGGAATCACTCGATAATAAATCTGATCCCAGATCAGTGCAATTGTAACACCACCAATCATTGCCGGAACAAAATACACGGATTTTACTAATGTCTTAAACTTTTTCAGTGAATTCAGTGAAATTGACAAAATCAGTGATGTTACAATTACACCAATCACCAGCAATACACTGTAAATCACCGTTGTTTTTATAGCATTCCAAAAGTTCGGATTTTTGAGCAATATCTTATAATTCTTCCACCCGATAAAATTCATTTTCTGAGCCATTCCATCCCAGTCTGTAAAACTGTATCGAATACCATTGATTACAGATACCACATAAAAAAATGTATAAAGCACTACCGGTATCAGTGTAAACAGAAAAAACGTCACTCTGCCCGATAACTTTTTTCTTTTTGTATTATTCATATAGCACTCCTCTTAAAAGGCTTTGTTTATTATTATCAAATCCAGGTTCAAAAAAAGATTGCTGCCAATGAATCATTATTCTTACGCAGCAATCTTTTTTTGAACGTATACGGTTTTTCTACATTGAGCCGTTTAATATTTTACTGTGCGCTTGAAATTTCAATTGATGCATCCATGTCTTTCATAACTGCATCTACATCTTTATTTGCCCAGAATCCCTGCACTACATTATAAAGATCAGTAGTTACATTGTTATCAATTGTAGACGCCATCCAGTCATGTGTTTTTCCGGCATTAATCATATATACCATAGGTTTGATTCCATCATCATTGCTTGTAACACCTGTGATACAGGATGGTGCACCGTCATTATCGCAGAATATCTGTGCATTTTCAGGATTAGCAAGATAAGAAAGGAATCTATATGCTGCATCTTTTTCCTTATCACTTGCCTGTGCAGATACACAAATTGCAGCATCAATACCGGATAAGCACTTAGTATCATCATAAGTATCATTTGGAAGTGGGAATACACCAATTTCCAGATTCGGGTTAATAGACTGGATAGTTCCTCTCGCATAAGAACCTGTAATCGTCATTGCATATTCACCATTTACAAAGTTTTCGTAACATGTTGTATCAGAAAGTGCCAGTGCATCTTCATTCGCATAGGAAAGAAGTGTGTTCATCTTTTCAAATACATTTTTAAATTCTTCGTCTCCTTCAATTTTTGCCTCTCCGGAAACAACTTTTCCGATAGTTTCCACACCATCCGGTGCCCATGCAACAGTTGCTGCCTGGAACAGATGTCCTACACGTGCCGGATCTTTTCCATGCATTCCAACAGGAGTAATTCCTGCCTCTTTTAACTTATCACATACTGCAGTAAACTCTTCCCATGTAGTCGGGATTTCTAATCCATTATCTTCAAAGGTCTTTTTGTTATAGTAAACTCCAATATAGTTTCGGCTGTAAGGAAGCGCATAATACCCACCATCTTCCTGTTTTGTCATTTCCAGTGCGGATTCATTGACGTTTTTTAGGAAATCCTGATCAGAAAGATCCTGTACATATCCATTGGCAACTTTCTGTTTAAACTGTGTCTGTGTTGGATAATCGGAAAAAATCACCGGAATATCACCAGAAGAAATTCTGGATGTAAGAACTGTTCCTGCATCCGGAACTGTATTCATTTCAATCTCTATATCTGAATTTTCTTTATTGAACTTATCAATAATCTCCTTATATCCCTTTTGAGGTCCTTCTTCTCCCTTCTGCTGAAAGAATTCAATTTTTAATGGTTCATCTGCCATTGCTGCTGTTGCAGGTAACATACATGCTGTCATTGCCATTGTTGCACAAAGTAATGCTGCCAAACTCTTCTTACCCATAATATATTTCTCCTTTTACTTTTTATTTCTTGTATGCATGTGCCGCTTCCACTGCTGTTTTAATCAGATCAAGGCTGATATTTTCGCCCTGAATCGTACAGTCAGCTCCAATCATAATTCCTTTTGTTCCAAACGCGTCCAAAATTCCTTTTACTTCTTCTCGGATTGCATCTTCAGAGCCATTCAATACATTACCCTTATTATTCATTCCACCAAGAATCGCGCTGCTGTAAAGTTCACGTCCCTGCTCCAGACTGAAATGATTATCTTTCACTGACCAATTAATCAAATCAGCCGGATAATTCTTAAACCATTCTACATGTGTTTCAAACTGATATTCCGGTTCACCGCAAATATGAAGAATATTATATTTCTCTGGCATTTCCTCTGCTACTTTTAAAATCTGAAGATCATATGGGCGCACAAGTTCTTCCCATTTATTTTTTTCAAATCTTCCGATTTCACCAAACTGTGCAGAATAATATATGCCATCTGCTCCTGCCTCCAGATATCCCTTTGTCCACTCTTCCAATGCATCTGCAATAATCTTAACACCAGCCGCAACTGCTTCTGGAGCTTCTTTACTGTATTTCATCAGAACATCATCACCAAAAGTCATAGATGCAGCTTTAAAAGGTCCAAACATTGTCTGGAAGATCAAAACATCTTTACCTGCTTCTTTTCTTATTCCTCTTATGATCTCTGCCATTTTTGCAAATTCTTCAGAGTCTGTTCCTTTTACCTGGATATGGTACCAGTCATCCGCGCAGGTTATCTTTCCAGAAATCGGATATGGGTAATCCTGCATAATTTTAATAATATCCATATCTGTAGTTCTGAATAATTTCATATGCTCATCAATCATCTGCTGCACTGTATAATCTGATTTATAATGAAACCAGAATCCAGCCGGAATCATATCCACCTGCTCTTTTTTCATTACTGCCAGTACACGCTCTTTCTTTGTCATCTTTCTCTAACCTCCTGAAATTTCTACTGTCTTCTACTTTGCAAAGTTCCCTGACCGTTAAAAACAGTATAATAAACTTCTTTTCAAAAAAATAGAAAGATTGTTTTATAAAAATAGAAAATTTCTTAGGATATTTTCTATTTTTTCCAAAAAATACATGCTATAATTCTTTAAAAATATTCTATCACAAATATCTGGAGGTTTTTATGAAAAAAATACATCAATTGTCTTTTCGTATGCAGATTTTTCTGTCATCACTTATTCTCGTTATTTTTCCAACGGTTCTTCTAAGCACAATAAATGCCATTTCAAAAACCAGTACAATCACTTCAGAATATAATACTTCTACTGCAGCAACACTGACGCAAATGAACCAGTCTCTTGATACACTTCTTGAAAATGCACTAAAAATAGCGGATACTCCTCTTCTCAACGATGACGCACGTAAAGCCATGATAACTAATTACGAAAAAGATTATCTGTCATATGCTCAGGATTTCAATGTTTTTCGAAATTTAATGCGCCAGACAAATCAATTGAACAGTTCTATGCTTACCGTCTATTTTCAAAATAGATACGGTTACTCTTTTGAATATAATGTAAAGACAGCGCAGCAGCGTCATACAATTGAATCTAATATGGAAAAATGGAAAAAAATAGCTGAAACTTCTAAAAACCGGACATATTTTGCACCTCTGCAGACAGATTCCAGTACCGGACACAGTATTCTTCCAATGGTCAAAATTTTACTGGATAGATACGATTATCGAGAAACAGGACTATGTTATGCAGAAATAGATTTTACTCCAATTATGGAAATCCTATCTTCATCCTGCGAAACACAAAACACACTTTTAATCTATAATGCTGATAATAAACTTACATGCACAATTAATCTTGCATCTTTTTCAAAAGCAGATATATCTTCTTCTGTTTTGTCCAAACTTGAAGACTTCAGCAATACTCTAACTTCACAGGATGCAATCGATCAAAGTACTCTGAAGACATCTCTGGGACAGTTTGTAATTAATGGATGCATTAATAACACTACCCAGTGGCATATTGTTCAGATTATAAGTAATGAAAAAATCGCTCACACTTTTCATGACACTATCATCAGTTATCTGGGGATTTTTCTATTCTGCGCATTGCTTGGACTTATCCTGGCAATTTTTCTGTCCAGAATACTTACCCGTCCGGTTTCCAATCTATGTCATGAAATCGATATTTTGGATCCTTCCGATGGAGCACAGATTGATCTGAAATCCTGCGGTTCCAATCAGGAATTGTGTAAACTGATTGGCAGCTTTAACGGAATGAGCCAACGTCTCTTTCTGAGTCTGAAACAAAATTATGAAATTCAGATTGCCGAACAGCAAATGCGGGTTCAAATGCTGCAGTTTCAGATAAATCATCATTTCCTTCATAATACTTTAAACGTTATCAAGTCACTTGCTGAAATTCATGATGTGCCTGAAATCGAAACCATTGCTACCTGTATGTCTGAACTTGTACGATACAATCTGGAAAAATTTCCTGTTGCAACTCTTCAGGAAGAACTCCAGCAGGTACAGCGCTATATGACTATCCAAAATATACGCTTTCCCGGAAAATTCTGCTATGATATTAATATCCCTCCGGAATTTCTGCAGATGAATCTTCCTGTATTTTTGTTCCAGCCACTTGTAGAAAATAGTGTGGAACATGGTTTTTCTAACAAAGAAAATGAATGTTATATCAGCATTTCCTGTCAACTTGAAAACGAATTACTTCATTTCCTGGTTGCTGATAACGGAAGTGGAATGTCTCAGGAACAATTAAAAACTTTTCAGTGTTCCGGCAAAACTTCTCCAAAAGGGCATCACTCTATTGGACTTGCAAATGTAAATCAAAGGTTACACAGTTATTATGGAGAGGAATATGGACTTTTGGTAGAAAGTATACCTGGCGAAGGTACTATTATTGATATTGTACTGCCTTCCTCAGCCATTAATATAGAGCCTTCCTTTTTCCAACCTGAATTATCCAAAACTATCTCTTTATCTCAGAATCCTTCACAATAAAAAAATACCAGCTAATAAAAGCTGGTATTTTTCAACAAAAATATCGAATTTCTCCAAAACGATTTAACCACTCATCAATAATATCCGAACTATTGGCTTCTATCATCCTCATTAACCTTTTCAGTATCTTTTCCGGAATTTTAGAATTATTATTGCTGAGAATAGTTTTTCCAGTACTGGTAATCCATATTTTAGTAGCAGTTGCACTGGCTCTTCCTTCTGATACATGAACATGAATGGGTTCTAAGGGATCTCCTTCATTGGACCAAAAATAAATACTATATGGTCCAATTCTAAGAATTTGCGGCATTTAAAATGCCTCCTTCCTGCGAAAATTCAATAATAAGATGAGCGTTATTTCTGATTAACTGTTTAAAATATGCCATCTCTGTATCAGAATATCCCTCAATATCCTCCCACTTATAATCAGGAAGCCAGCATGTGGCATTGTGAAATCCTCCAAATTCATCAGGAGTTTCTATATAGACTTTTACTTTCCCATCTGCTTTCATTTCCGAATGAGTAATTTCAGTATCATCATTCAATGTCATAAACGGATACATCATAATTGCATTCACCCCTTCTTCATCTAATTTACCTGATTATAACACAGATTCCATTAATCATCTATGATTTTTCTCAAGGGGATTCCAGTTGGACAGGAAGATATTCAGTCCGAAGCCTACTGCCAGTGCCCATGCAGATGCCCATGCAGTTCCCTGGGTTGCGAGGACTGCTGCCATTACGCCTGCGATCATCTTGTCTCTGTCGCTCTTGCAGTAGTCCATACCGATTCTTGCACATACAAATGCCTGGAACATCAGAGTGATGGAGGATCCCACACCGAAGATCGGGCGGAAGAAGCTTACTACAGGAATGATCAGCACACTTAAGAATGTGGCCAGTCTGAAAGAAGCCATTCCTCCGAGAAGAGATTTCATTGCTTTCTTTCCTTCTTTGTAACGCATGGATACGGATACAGTCATTCCAACCCATAACGGACCGGAAAGGGGAGGAAATGGTGCGATGATGGACAGAATCAGGTTTCTCAGACCGCTGACCAGATTGGAACGGCTGGAATTGAAATCAATATACTCATCATCTCTTGCCTGGCGTGCCTCTGATACAAGAGTCTCTGTAGTAACAAAATCACCAAATGCAATAACATAACACACCAGTGCCAGTGGCAATGCTTTGATAAACATAGATGCAGGAGGAATCCCTACGCCGAAGATACTCACCTGATCAATGATATCTTTGAACTGAGGAATCTTGATAAAGGTACCAATCTCCAGTCCCGGGGCATCCAGTTCGCCAACCAGAAGTCCTACTACCATTGCGATAAGATAGGGGAAAAGATTTCCGTATCTCGCAACAAGATCAAGAAACTTATTTGTTTTTCTCTTCTCCTGATATTTGTCAGAGAAGCTGATCAGGATCAGGAGACCTACACCTGCAACAATAGCCAGAGGATATTTGTGCATATTTCCGTTCTCTCCCAGCTGTCCTGCCATAACTGTAACAGGTGCTGCAAGAAGGATTCCGCCTTTGACAGAATTGGGAACTGCATGAACAAATTTAACCGCTAAACTTTGTAAGTGCTGCACGGCGTTGCAGCACTTTTTTAT
>OLNU01002359.1_pt1 | contig 11762 bp, 8 predicted proteins | sample 1672241 | NCBI WGS metagenome assembly OLNU01 (sample SAMEA3136663, study PRJEB25190) | human gut metagenome | biome: human gut; feature: human-associated habitat; material: faeces | place: Austria | collected 2013 | reverse complement strand
CCTTACGGGCGCCTCTGGAGGAGATGAAGTATTCCAGAACGGACAGGCCTTCACGGAAGTTCGCCTTAACGGGAATTTCGATGGTACGGCCTGCGGTATCGGCCATCAGGCCGCGCATACCGGCCAGCTGACGGATCTGTGCCATGGAACCACGGGCGCCGGAGTCCGCCATCATGTAGATGGGGTTGAACTCGTCCATGCTGCCCTGCAGGGCGTTGGTGACGTCCGCGGTGGTCTTTTCCCACTGCTGAACCACCAGACGGTAGCGCTCGTCGTTGGTGATATAGCCCTGACGGTAGAAGTGCTCGATCTCCACGACCTTCTTCTCCGCGGAATGCACCATCTCGTACTTGACGCTGGGAACCACCATGTCCGCGATGGACACGGAGATAGCGCCCTTGGTGGAATACTTGTAGCCCAGAGCCTTGATGCGGTCCAGCATCTCGGTGGCGATGGTGAAGCCGTGGCGGCGGATGCACTTGTCGATGATCTTGCCCAGCTGCTTCTTGCCGACAAGGAAGCTGACCTCCAGATCGAACTCATGGCCGGGGACGGTGCGGTCAACAAAGCCCAGATCCTGGGGGATATTGCGGTTGAAGATGATCCGGCCGGGAGTCGCCCGCACCACATGGCGCAGCGTCTCGTCGCCCAGTTTCTTCTCCACCCGCACCCACACGGGCTGGTGGATGCCGATGATGTGCTCGTTGTAGGCCATCAGCACCTCGTCCTCATCCCGGTAGATGTTGAGGCGGTTCTGCTCCTTCTCCTCGTCGGTGAGCTCGTCGTAGCTCTTACCGGCCAGCGCAAAGTCGATGCCCTCGGGCCAGAACTCGTCGTTGGTCATCTGGCACATACCGTTTTCAAACCGCTCGAAGGTCAGGTAGTAGGAGCCCAGCACCATATCCTGCGTAGGCACGGTGACGGGGCCGCCGTCCTGGGGACGCAGCAGGTTGTTGGCCGACAGCATCAGCAGACGGGCCTCGGCCTGAGCCTCGGCGGACAGGGGGACGTGGATCGCCATCTGGTCGCCGTCGAAGTCGGCGTTGAAGGCGGTGCAGTTCAGGGGGTGCAGCTTCAGAGCACGGCCCTCCACCAGCACCGGCTCGAAGGCCTGAATGCCCAGACGGTGCAGCGTAGGCGCACGGTTGAGCATCACAGGGTGATCCTTGATGATCTCGTCCAGAGCGTCCCACACCTCGGTGCGGCCCTTATCCACCATCTTCTTGGCGGACTTGATGTTGTTGGCGGAGCCATCCTCCACCAGCTTCTTCATGATGAAGGGGCGGAACAGCTCCACGGCCATCTCCTTGGGTACGCCGCACTGGTAGATCTTCAGCTCAGGGCCCACCACGATGACGCTTCGGCCGGAGTAGTCCACACGCTTGCCCAGCAGATTCTGGCGGAAGCGGCCCTGCTTGCCCTTGAGCATATCGCTCAGAGACTTGAGGGCACGGTTATTGGCGCCGGTAACGGGACGGCCACGGCGGCCGTTGTCGATGAGGGCATCCACGGCCTCCTGCAGCATCCGCTTTTCGTTGCGGACGATGATATCGGGGGCGTTGAGCTCCATCAGGCGCTTGAGGCGATTGTTGCGGTTGATGACCCGGCGATACAGGTCGTTGAGGTCAGAGGTAGCGAACCGGCCGCCGTCCAGCTGCACCATGGGGCGCAGCTCCGGGGGGATCACCGGCAGCACGTCGATGACCATCCACTCCGGCTTGTTGCCGGACAGGCGGAAGGCGTCCACCACCTCCAGCCGCTTCACCACACGGGCCTTCTTCTGGCCGGAGACGGTTTTCAGCTCGGCGTGGAGCTGCTGGCTCAGGCCCTCCAGATCCACCTGCTGCAAAAGCTTCTTCACGGCCTCGGCACCCATACCGGCATCGAAGTCATCCTCATACTTCTCCCGCATATCCCGGTATTCCTTCTCGGAGAGGATCTGGTTCTTCACCAGCGGCGTCTCGCCGGGATCGGTGACGATATAGGCGGCGAAGTACAGCACCTTCTCCAGAATGCGGGGGCTGATGTCCAGCAGCAGGCCCATCCGGGAGGGGATACCCTTGAAGTACCAGATATGGCTGACGGGGGTGGCCAGCTCGATGTGGCCCATGCGCTCACGGCGCACCTTGGCCCGTGTGACCTCCACGCCGCAGCGGTCGCAGATCTTGCCCTTATAGCGGATCTTCTTATACTTGCCGCAGTGGCACTCCCAGTCCTTGGTGGGCCCGAAGATGCGCTCACAGAACAGGCCGTCCCGCTCCGGCTTCAGGGTGCGGTAGTTGATGGTCTCCGGCTTCTTCACCTCGCCGTAGGACCACTCACGGATCATTTCCGGAGAAGCGATTCCGATTTTAATGGCGTCAAATGTTGCGTAACTCATAGTATGCTGCTCCTCCTGTCCTTAAAATTCTTCCCCGTCGCCGTCGTAGGAAGCGTCCACTTCCTCGTCGGCCACGTAGTCAAAGCCCGCATCCGCCAGCTCGTTGTCGTCGGCATAGCGGTTCTGGCGCTCGTCGTCGGCATCCATCCGGGCCAGATTGAAGGTATCCAGAGCGTCCTCGTCCTCCTTCAGCTCGATCTGGTTGCCGTCCTCGTCCAGCACCTGAATATCCAGGCACAGGGACTGCAGCTCCTTCACCAGCACCTTGAAGGACTCCGGCACGCCGGGGGTCGGCACGTTGTGGCCCTTGACGATGGCCTCATAGGTCCGGACACGGCCCGTCACATCGTCGGACTTGACGGTGAGGATCTCCTGCAGGGTGTAGCTGGCGCCGTAGGCCTCCAGCGCCCACACCTCCATCTCGCCGAAGCGCTGGCCGCCGAACTGGGCCTTGCCGCCCAGGGGCTGCTGGGTCACCAGAGAGTAGGGGCCGGTGGAACGGGCGTGGATCTTATCATCCACCAGATGGTGCAGCTTCAGGAAGTACACATAGCCCACCGTGACCTTGTTGTCAAAGCGCTCGCCGGTGCGGCCGTCGTACAGCCAGCTCTTGCCCTCCGGGTCCAGACCCGCCAGCTGCAGGGCCTCGGAAATATCCTTATCGGTGGCGCCGTCGAAAATGGGGGTGGCCACCTTCCAGCCCAGCGTCTTGGCGGCATAGCCCAGATGGACCTCCAGCACCTGACCGATGTTCATACGGGAGGGAACGCCCAGAGGATTCAGCACGATATCCAGCGGCGTGCCGTCGGGCAGGAAGGGCATATCCTCCTGAGGCAGCACACGGGACACGACGCCCTTGTTGCCGTGACGGCCGGCCATCTTGTCGCCCACCTGGATCTTGCGGCGCTGAGCGATGTAGACACGGACCACCTGATTCACGCCCGGCCCCAGCTCGTCGCCGTTTTCACGGGTAAATACCTTGGCATCCACGATGATGCCGCTCTCGCCGTGAGGCACCTTCAGGGAGGTATCACGCACCTCACGGGCCTTCTCACCGAAGATGGCGCGCAGCAGGCGCTCCTCAGCGGTGAGGTCGGTCTCACCCTTGGGGGTGACCTTACCCACCAGAATGTCCCCGGCGTGGACCTCGGCGCCCACCCGGATGATGCCCCGCTCGTCCAGATCCTTCAGAGCATCCTCGCCCACGTTGGGGATGTCACGGGTGATCTCCTCAGGCCCCAGCTTGGTGTCACGGGCGTCGATCTCATATTCCTCGATATGAATGGAGGTATACACATCCTCCTTCACCAGCCGCTCGTTGAGCAGCACGGCGTCCTCGTAGTTGTAGCCTTCCCACGTCATGAAGCCCACCAGAATGTTGCGGCCCAGAGCGATCTCGCCCTCCTGCGTGGCAGGGCCGTCAGCCAGCACCGTGGGATCGTCGCCGCCGTGGACCCGCTCGCCCACGGAAACGATGGGCTTCTGGTTGATGCAGGTGCCGTGGTTGGAGCGCAGGAACTTGATGAGCTTATAGTCCTTGGTCTCGCCGGCGTCATACTTGACGGACACGTTGGTAGCGTCCACCTTGGTGACGATACCGTCGCCCTCGGCCAGCACCGCCACAGCGGAGTCCAGGCAGATCTTGTGCTCCATACCGGTGCCCACGATGGGGGCCTCCGGCCGCAGCAGAGGCACGGCCTGCCGCTGCATATTGGCACCCATCAGCGCACGGTTGGCGTCGTCGTTGGGCAGGAAGGGGATCATGGCCGTAGCGATGGACACCATCATACGGGGGGAGATGTCCATATAGTCCACGTACTCCGGCTCCACCTGAATGGTCTCGTCCTGATGGCGGCAGGTGATACGGGGCCCGATGAGGCAGCCGTTCTCGTCCACCGGCTCGGCGGCCTGGCAGACGATGTACTGATCCTCCACGTCGGCGGTCATATAGGTGATCTCGTCGGTGACACGGCCGGAGGGATGCTCTACCCGGCGGAAGGGGGCCTCGATAAAACCGTACTCGTTGACCCGTGCATAGGTGGCCAGATAGGAGATCAGGCCGATGTTGGGGCCTTCAGGCGTCTCGATGGGGCACATACGGCCATAGTGGCTGTAATGCACGTCACGGACCTCCATGTTGGCACGCTCACGGGACAGGCCGCCGGGGCCCAGAGCGGACAGACGCCGCTTGTGGGTCAGCTCCGCCAAGGGGTTGGTCTGATCCATGAACTGGCTCAGGGGGCTGGAGCCGAAGAACTCCTTGATGGCCGCCGTAACGGGCCGGATGTTGATGAGGCTCTGGGGCGTGACGATATCCAGATCCTGAATGGTCATGCGCTCCCGGATGACACGCTCCATGCGGCTAAAGCCGATGCGGAACTGGTTTTGCAGCAGCTCGCCCACGCAGCGCAGGCGGCGGTTGCCCAGATGGTCGATATCATCCTTGTTGACCAGTCCGTGGGCCAGAGCGTTCATATAGTTGATGGAGGCCAGAATGTCGTCCACGATGATGTGCTTGGGCACCAGATCGTCGGCGTGGAGCCTGCACTGCTCCATCAGCTCCTCGCCGCTGTACTGGCCCAGCAGCTCCTGCAGCACGTCGAAGCGCACCCGCTCCTTGATGCCGCAGCACTCCTTGGGATCGAAATCCACGTAGCGGCTCATGTCGCACATCCGGTTGGTGAACACCCGGATCACATCGCCGCTGTCCAGCTTCACGGAGACCTCCGCCACGCCGATGGCGTCCAGCTCCCGGCACTCTGCGCCGGTGAGGACGTGGCCCTCGTCGAAGAGGATCTCGCCGGTGGCGGGATCGGCCACAGGCATAGCCAGCTGCTGGCCCTTGGCCAGCGTCCACAGGGTCAGCTTCTTATTGAATTTATACCGGCCCACGATGCTCAGATCGTACCGCCGGGGATCGAAGAACAGGTTCTGCATCAGGGTCTCGGCGGAGTCCAGCGTGGGGGGCTCGCCGGGACGCAGCTTGCGGTAGATCTCCAGCATGGCGTCCTCATACGTCTTGCAGGCGTCCTTCTCCAGAGTCACCACGATGCGGGGATCGTCACCGAAGCGGTCCATGATCTCGCTGTCAGTCTTGAGGCCCAGCGCACGGATCAGGCAGGTGATGGGCAGCTTCCGGTTCTTATCGATGCGGACCCAGAACACCTCGCTGGTGTCGGTCTCGTACTCCAGCCATGCGCCACGGTAGGGAATGACGGTGGAGGTCAGCAGGGGCAGATCGGTCTTGAGGTCGATCTCCTTGCCGTAGTAGATGCCGGGGGAGCGGACGATCTGGCTGACCACCACACGCTCGGCGCCGTTGATGACAAAGGTGCCGGAGTGGGTCATCAGGGGGAAATCACCCATGAAGATCTCCTGCTCCTTGATTTCGCCCGTCTCCTTGTTCCGCAGCCGCACGCTGACCTTCATGGGGGCGGCATACGTGGCGTCACGGGCCTTGCACTCCTCCACGTCATACTTGGGCTTCTCGTCCATGCTGTAATCGATGAAGCTCAGCTCCAGATTACCGGCATAGTCCGTGATGGAGGCTACATCCGCAAACACCTCCCGCAGGCCGGTGTCCAGAAACCACTTGTAGGATTTCTTCTGGATCTCCAGCAGGTCGGGCATCGCCATGACTTCCTCGTGTCTGGCAAAATTCTTTCGCAGGGTCTTGCCATAGTACTTGTCCTTGGCCATCTTCAACACTCACGCCTTTCTTTTAGCTTTTTAACATCCTCTTACACATCCACGCCGCCTGTCCCGGCCTCCGCAGGGACCGTCTCCGGCACAGGCTCTCCCCCGCCAAGGGGCGCCGCCTTCGTTGTGATACGCACGGGTCAGTTGTCCGTTTTCTGCCGTTCCCGCTTGTAATTTCCGCCGAAAGCTGGTATCATACACTTACGGATGAGATGGGAATATGGCCCCACTATCCGAATATAAGCGTCTTATTGTACCAAATGCTTCTGCGTTTGTCAACCCCTTCCGACTCGATTTTTCTTCGGGCCGGTTTTTTTGCTGCCGCAGACCGGACAGACGATCCCGTGCTCCTGGATGAAGGCGCGCATCGCTTCGTTGGTCCAGCCGTCGGCTACCGTCCCATCAAAATCCTCGATCAGCTTATCCGCGCGGAAGCGCGCCTTGCAGGCCTTGCAATCCATCAGCGGGTCGTTGAAGTTGCCGACGTGGCCGCTCGCCACCCAAACCTGACGGTTCATCAGAATCGCGCAGTCGATGCCGACGTTGTACTTGCTCTCCTGCACGAACTTCTTCCACCACGCGCGCTTGACGTTGTTCTTGAACTCAACGCCCAGCGGGCCGTAATCCCACGAGTTGGCCAGACCGCCGTAGATTTCGGAGCCGGGGAACACGAAGCCGCGGCCCTTGCACAGGGCGACGAGCTTATCCATCGTGTCGTTTTGCACCTTTGCCATGGAAAAACCCTTCTTTCTCTCGTCTTTCGGAGCCAAATAAAAAACCGCGAAGACGCCGCCCCGAATCCGCGCCGCCGCTTGGATTCAAGGGACGAAAGACATTCTTCCGCGGTTCCACCCTTGTTGACATGTGTAAAAAGCATGCCCACTTTTGATTGTTCGTTTTGTGCGCGCCGCTCCGGGCTGCCAACCCCTTCAACGCGATTCGCACCGTTATGATACTAAAAAAAGCGTGATTTGTCAAGCCTGATTATAGCTCGTCGTCCCGCCTCGGGTCGTGATGCGGCCTTCGCCCGCTGACGCGCATCATGTGCGAGAGCCGTTCGCCGTCCCACAGCTCCACGCCGGTCGATTCGGCCAGCTCCCGCGCGGAAGCCGTGAACATCGTCGGGCAGACGACCGCCGGAACGTCGCAGCCATAGTATTCCGCGCCCGCGTAGGCCTCCTGCACGGCGGCGTTGCCCACCGCCCCCGCGTAATTCTTGCACTGGATGGCGTAGGTTTTGCCGCCGCGCACGGCGAGGATGTCCACGCCCTGATCGCCGCACTCCACCGTCACCTCGACGTGCCGAAAGCCGTTGTCCCGGAGCACCTGCGCCATGTATTCCTCAAATTCAAAGCCCGTCAGCCGCAGGCAGCGCTGCGCGCGGTTGCGCCTGCCCGTCATCAGCCGCCAGAGCCTGCCCAGCGGCCACGCGAGCAGCAAAAGCAGGCGCTTGACCAGCCAGAGCAGCCCGCGCAGCAGCCCTGCCATCAGCCAGCCGATTCCGCGCAGAACCGCCACGACCGCCGCCGCAAAGCCTTCCAAAACGCGATCCAGCAGCGTCAGCAGGCCGTCGAGCAGCGCTGCGGCGGGGGTTCGCTTTTTATATTTCGCTTTTTGGTTTCTCGATTGTTTCGCCATGTGCGTTATGCTTTTTCAATACACGCGACCGCGTGGCTGGAAATGCCCAGCCCCTCGCCCTCAAAGCCCAGCTTCTCGGTCGTCGTCGCCTTGATGTTCACGCAGTCTGCGTCCACCTTGAGGTGGCGCGCCACGTTTTGGCGCATCTGCTCGATATAATCCTTGAGCTTCGGGCGCTGACAAATGATCGTCACATCCACATTGCCGACGGCATAGCCCTTCTCCTCCAGCAGCGCCACAACATGATCGAGCAGCTTGCCGGAATCCGCGCCCTTGTACGCCGGGTCGGTATCCGGAAAGTGGCGGCCAATGTCGCCCAGCGCCGCCGCGCCGAGCAGCGCATCCATCAGCGCATGCAACGCCACGTCCGCGTCGCTGTGCCCCAAAAGCCCCAGCGTATAGGGAATCTCCACCCCGCAGAGAATCAGCTTGCGATCCTCCGTCAGCCGATGCACGTCGTAGCCATGACCGATCCGCACCATGGGCTTTTCCTCCTTTTGGCCTTCCCGCCTCAAAATCACCTGCCGCGCCAGCAGCATATCCTCCGGCGTGGTCAGCTTGATGTTTTCCACATCGCCTTCCGTCAGGCGAACCTTAACGCCCATGCGCTCCGCCAGCGCCGCGTCGTCCGTCGCGCGTTCGCCGAGCGCATATGCCGCGTGCGCCCTGCGGATCAACTCCGCCTCGAACGTCTGCGGCGTCTGAACGGCGCGCAGCGCGTCGCGCGGCGGGGTATCGACCACAACGCCGCCTTCGTTCACGCGCTTCACCGTGTCCTTGAGCGGCACCGCCGCCACGCCGCTGCCGTATTTTTTCGCGCTTTCCAGCGTCCGCGCGATGACCTCCGCCGTCACCAGCGGGCGCGCGCCATCGTGAATCGCGACGTATTGCGCCGCGGGGTTCGTCGCCGCCAGCCCGCGGCATACGCTCTCCTGCCTGTCCGCGCCGCCGAGGACGACCTGCGCGTTCAGCCCCGCGTCGGCGAGAATCCGCTTCATTTCGCAAAGATCGCAGGCGCCCGTGACGACGACGATCCCGCCGTCAAACCAGCCCGTCCGCTCGAACGCGCGAACCGTCCGCGCGATGACCGGCTCGCCGCAGAGCGGCGCGAGCACCTTGTTTCGCTCCAGCCCCATGCGCGTGCCGCGTCCGGCCGCGACAATCACCGCCGCATTCATCACATTTCCTCCCCTTCGAGCATCTCGTACATGGCCGAGGCCTCGTTCTTGCGCACCGTCTCCGCAACGGAGAGCACGCGAAGCCGCGCCAGCTTTTCGCCGAAGCGGATTTCAATCACGTCGCCCTCCTTCACCTCCGCAGAGGGCTTGGCAACCTTGCCGTTGATGCTCACGCGGCCGCCCTCGCCGGCCTCCTTGGCCACCGTGCGCCGCTTGATGATCCTCGAAACCTTCAGGTATTTATCCAATCTCATGGTGATAACCTCCTCAAATGCGCGCCCTCAGGGCTTTACAGTTCATCCAAAACGTCGGCATATCGCGCGTCAATCGCGTGCCGCATCCGCTCAAACGCGGGAATATACCGGTCAATCACGCGCTGCGCCAGCCGCCTGACTTCCTCGCCGTCGTAAATATGCGTGCTCGTGTTGCGATCCCGAAGCATGTCCAGCCAAACCGTCTCATCCATGAAATCATAAACCGTATACGCCGCTTTGATGATTTCCCTCGGAGAGCCCGTCGCCGCCTCGGCGCGCCCTTCATAGGTCAAAAGCTCCTTGAGCAGCTTCCTCCCCAGATCGAATTGCAGGCAGAATTTATCCTTAATCCCGCTGATGATAAATTCATTATCCAGTTTCTGTTCGTCAGCGCGTTTCAGCACGTCCAGATTCGACACATAATTATCGTATTTCTTCATACAGCACCACGCCATCCTTCACAATTTCCGCGCGGAACGCTTCGGGCAGCGGCCGCTCCAGATCAACCACGTCAAAAAACAGCAGCGTCCGTGCCTTCTCGTTCACATCGTCCGTAAACCCCGCCACATCGCCGCCCTGAACGGCCAAATCAATGTCGCTCTTGGGGCGATTGTCTCCCCGTGCCCGCGATCCGAAGAGCATCAGCTTTTGGATTTTCCGCTCCCTCGCAAACGCGCAAAGCTCCTGCACAAGCTCGGGTTTCAGTTGCATGTCACCCATGCCTCGCCGCCTCCTTCACGCTCCGCCCCGGCCGCGCCGCCAGCACGGGCAGCGCGCAGACAAACGGATAGATATACCGTCCGGCCATGACCGGCCCGAGCAGGAACGTGCCCCAGAGGAGCACCGGCAGCAGCGCCGTGCCGAACCGCCGCCACCGCCCCCAATACATCTCCCGCAGGGCGAAAAACAGCATTGTCCAGACGATCACGCCCATGTTGAACAGCCAGCCGACGACGGGAATCTGCATTGCGCCCTTCGCGCCGAAGCGCCACGAAAGCGACGCCAGCGCCCGCGGGAACAGGCTTCGGCTTTCCGGCGGATCAAAATCGCACCAGCCTGCATCGTATGCGTCGGACATGCCCATCTGCACATAATACCCCGAAACGCGGTATTCGCGGTATGGGTAGAAGAACGGATAGGTCAGCGCCATGGTCGCGTCCAGATATGTCCCCGCGCACTTTTTCCCGACGGAAAGCCATACGCCGACATATTTCTTCACGTCCGCGCGGAATGCCTGCGTGTCGAATTCAAATTTCACCGGGTCGGAAATCGTCGGGTCGTAGCACGCCCACGCCTCGCCGGGCATCAGCTCGTCGATGGCCTCCTTTTCCGCGTCGGTCAGCCGATCCTCGTCATACAGCCGCGCGCGGGCAAGCTGCTGAATCGGCCAGGAGAGCATTTCGCTCATGTCGCCGCTCTCCGCGCGGGTCGCGCGTTTCAGCGCCGCGTTTCCGCAAAGGCCGACGGCCAGCGCCAGCAGCATGGCCAGCGCCGCGCTTTTCTCCCCTTTGCGCAGGCCGATCGTCAGGATCGCCAGCCACACCAGCGCGGCATACGCCATGTTGTTGCGCAGCATCACCGCCAGCGCGCCGCAGGCCGCGATTTTCAGCGCCAGCCCGCGCGACGGCTTTTCCTGGATCTCGTTCAGAAGCGCCAGCGTCAGCGCAAAAAAGCCGCCGAACAGCACGTCCTTCGTCGCGTTCACCGCCATCACCATGTTCAGCGGATAGAGCGCGAAAAAGACCGCCGCGCGCTTCGCCGCCCGCGCGCCGGACTGCCGCGCAATCGAGCCGCAGGTCAGCGCAAAGCATCCCGCCAGCAGCGCCATTTGCAGCGCGGTATACAGCGCCGCGCCGAGGTTGATATCGCCCAGCGCGCGGCCAAGCTGCAGCAGCCCGCCCAGCGCCAGCGTGTGCAGCAGCGGATGATGTGTCGAATACGCGCCCGTGACCACCTGCCGCAGTTGATACGGCACATCGTAGGCGAACGAACCGGGGAACGCGACGCAGAACATCGGCACATAGCAGGCCAGTATGAACGCGAACGCCCGCCCCGCGCGGAATGTTTTTTCCCGCCTCAGCGCGCGCGTATAGCCGCGCTCCAGCAGCACGGCGAGCAGCGCCGCAATCGGCCAGACGAGCAGCGCCGCGACCAGCAGCGCGCCCCCCGCCCAGATGACCCCGCCGTGCTCGGCCTGCCAGCCAAAGGCGGAAAAAAGCGCATACATCGCGCCGCCAATCAGGCAGACGGCCAGCTTTCGGCCGTGCAGTTTCTTGAGCATGCCGCGCCCCCCTTCCCTCTTTCTCCCTGTAAGTGTATCACAACGGCCGCAAAAGGGCAACTGCGGGCTTTTGCGCGGCGCAATCCGCGCCCTTTCGCGCAATTTTGGAGCGGAGATTTTCGCTGAATTTCGTTTTTCATCATATTTCTGCCACATTCCGGCGTTATAATGCTTCTTGTAAAGGTTGATTCCCATCCGCCTTTACGGGTCTTCGCTCTCTTTCTCCCCCCTCCACATCACGGCGAAGGCTCAAGTATCTTCCTTTTTTCTTCCCCTTCCTCATTTATTTCCCTTCCACAATGAAAAGCGCCGGTCTCCGCTCTCCACGGAAA
>OLNU01002357.1_pt1 | contig 11767 bp, 10 predicted proteins | sample 1672241 | NCBI WGS metagenome assembly OLNU01 (sample SAMEA3136663, study PRJEB25190) | human gut metagenome | biome: human gut; feature: human-associated habitat; material: faeces | place: Austria | collected 2013 | reverse complement strand
TCGGAAACAATTTGAACCAGCTGACGCGGTTGGCCAACAGCACTGGCAAGATCGAGAACGCCCAGATTGCCGAAGCAAACCAGATGATGCAGCGCGTCTGGCGACTTATGCGGGAGGAGCAGTAATGGCAATCACAAAGATTTTGCCGGTGCGCGGGCAGCTGAAAGGCTGCCTGGATTACGCCGCCAATCCGTAAAAGACAGAGTATCTGAACACCGCGGATATGCAGCGGCTGATGAACTACACGCAGAACGGCAATAAAACCGAGCATCAGCTCTATGTTTCCGGCTTTAATTGCGACCCGCAAAACGCCTATTATCTTATGCAGGCAACAAAGCAGCGTTGGGGCAAACCGTTGGACAGCGGCAATGTGGGCTACCATATTATTCAGAGCTTCAAGCCCGGTGAGGCAACACCCGATCAGGTACACGAAATCGGCTGCGAATTCGCCCGGCGGTTTCTGGCTGACCGTTTTGAGTGCACCGTCAGTACCCATCTGGACAAAGGTCATTTGCATAACCACATTGTCGTAAACTCGGTTTCGTTTATGGATGGGCGGATGTTCCGCAACGATTTTACTACTTACTACAAGGGTATCCGAGCCGTTTCCGATGAACTGTGCCGCGAGAATCGACTGTCTGTTGTGGAAACAGACGGACACGGGAAATCCTACGGCGAGTGGAAACATGAAAAAGAAGGCACACCCACGTTGCGCGGCATGGTGAAAACCGATGTGGAAATGGCGATAGCCACGGCAACCAGTTTTTCCGCATTTATTGCGGAGTTGCAGAAAATGGGGTATGCTGTGAAATACGGACCCAAAGCTGCGCATATGACCGTGCGCCACAAAGAAGCGCAGAGGAATATCCGATTGGACAAAATCAGCCCCCACTTCAGCGAAGATTCGCTGCGGAGGTACTTCCGGGAACTGCAAACACTTCCGCCTGAAATACAGCAGGAATATAAGCAACAAACAGCACCTGAGCCACCACGCTGGCAGCCGAAAGAGCAGCCTAAGCCTGTTCGCCGCCGCGCACGGTATCGCGGCAGATGGAACCGCGGTTGCCACAAAATTACCGGGTTTATGGCTTGCTATTATCGCTACTGTTCATTGCTGAGAAAAGCATATAAAGGTAAAGTCGGCAAGCGGTGCTATTACCTGCTGCGCGATGATTTCTTGAAGTACAATCGCTACCGGCGGCAATGCGATCTTTTGTGGGAACGGCAAATCACAGCGCTTGACGAGCTGTTGACTTACAAAGAAAATCTGCAAACCGAATACGACAGCCTTACGGCGCAGCGCAGGGCGCTCTATCGCGGGAAGAATAAAACTACCCCTGCCGATTATTCGGGGCAAATACAGGCGCTCACAGCCCGCATCAGAGAGCTGCGGCGGGAGATTGTCACTTGTGCTGACATTGAGATGGACTGCGGGATGGTGCAGGATAAGGTGCAAAGGGCAAAGCAACCGGAAAAAGCTGAATTACAGGTCGCAGAGAACACGCATTACAACCATGTATGCGCATACGGCAGCCACCATTAACGCGAAAAGAGGAATGTACTGTAAAGCGCCAAATTTTTCTTGGGGTTACCGGTTTTTTGTGCTATAATTATAAAAAGCAATATTCAGCTGAAATTGTGGAGTGTTTAGGCAATGGAAAATCTTGATAAACTGGTAAATGAACTGCGCAAACTTCCAACAGAAACACAGTGGTTGGAGTTTAAACACAATAATTATACTCCGGACATGATTGGTAAGGATATAAGCGCCCTTGCCAACAGTGCTTCTCTTTACGAAAAGAGTTGCGCCTATATGCTTTGGGGAATTGATGACGAAACACACGAAATTGTTGGAACAGATTACGACCTCCAGACCCTGAAAAAAGGAAATCAGGAGCTGGAAAACTGGCTTCGTTCTCTTTTGAGCAAGAATGCCGATTTTGAATTTCACACGGTTCAAATGGCAGAGGAAAAGCGTGTAGGTGTATTGATTATCTATAAAGCAACAAACCAAACAGTAATGTTTGATAAAGTTGACTATATTCGCGTTGGAAGTTACACAAAACGATTGAGTGAATATCCTGCGATGCAAGCTCAATTGTGGGATAAAATTCGGAATTCTCGATTTGAAGAGCGTTACGCAAAGCAAGATATGAAGTTGGAAGACGCTCTACGAATGTTGGATTATTCCGTTTATTTTGATAACTGTGGAATTATTCAACCGACGGATTTTGCTGGTGTGGCGCATTATATGCAACAAGATGAAATTGTTGTAAGGCAAGACAATGGTCTTTATGCAATCACGAATCTTGGTGCAATTCTTTTTGCAAAACGCCTGTCAGAGTTTCCAAGACTATCAAGAAAAGCTGTTCGGGTAGTTCAATATCAGGGAAACAATCGACTCTCAATGCTTAAGGAGGATATCGGAAACAAGGGATACGCGGTTGGCTTTGAGGGATTGATGAAATTTATTGAGGCGTTGATTCCCACGCAGGAGCCAATTATAGGGGCTCTGAGAGAGAATCACTCTGCATATCCCATCTTAGCGATTCGTGAAGCCGTTGCGAATGCGTTAATTCATCAGGACTTCTCAATTTCTGGTACAGGCCCTGTTATCGAAATTTTTGAAAAGAGAATAGAGATTACGAATTCCGGAACACCGCTCGTTGATGTAAGACGCATTATCGACAATCCTCCGAAATCAAGAAACGAAAAATTGGCTTCTTTGATGCGCCGCCTGAGAATGTGCGAGGAACTGGGTTCTGGATGGGATAAAATCGTCAGTAGCTGTGAATTGGCACAGTTGCCGGCTCCGAAAATTGAACTGTACGAGGATAGCACTCGTGTAGTGTTATTTTCAGAGATTCCGTTTTCTGCAATATCCATCGAGGATAAGCTTTGGGCATGCTATCTTCATGCTTGTATTCGGCAAGTTGAGGGGGAGCAGCTTACAAATAGTTCTTTAAGAGAGCGATTCGGGTTGAAAGATTCCTCGGCAGGAAGCATTTCAAGACTTATCAAAGAAGCCGTTTCAATGAAACTTATTAAACCCCTTGATTCGTCAACAGCACCGCGCTATATGAAGTATATTCCTATTTGGGCTTGATTTAACTTGCTGGTAACTTGCTTGAAGTGCCTAATGTTTGAAGTCGCCGAAATGCCATCCTAAAAAAGCATCGTCAATTCGATAAAATTTGAAAATTTTCAAAGGGATGCTATATACCTTTAACTTGCCTACAATTTGCGGCGCGCTTGCATGACGGAGAATCATATCGTCGCAGAGTACTGGCATCTATTTAACCTAAATAAGCACTTGCCTTGACCCGCGTGGAGTAAGGTAAGTGCTTATCTTTTTATGTAAGTGAAGCGCCAAATTGCTGAATTACTTCATCAGAATCCTTGCCGGAAATCGTTCTTCCCGTAGCCTTTTCAATTGCATTCAAGAGCCTCTTTGCTCGATCTATAATAAAATCTTGGAAGGCATCTTGCCGCAAAAGTACATGATTAATCCAATGTGATTCCACGTATTTGTCAAGAACATCTGCTGATACAGAGCCCTTCTTTTCGAGTTTCTTCAAATAAGCAGAAGGTGCCACACCGCCTATTTCACGGTTGCTGGCCGCAGCAATTGGGGTTTTGTTTATGATGCTATTCCACTTGATTTTATCGTAATGCTGCCCTACACAGTAATCCTTTGGGAATATATGGTGGATATCTATTTTTTCATTAGAATAAGTAGAAAAGTCCATCTCGGCACCAGAAATAAAATCCATGGCGTGGTTCTTCAGGATCATGGCCATTATTCCCTTATAGGCAGCGGATTGTCTGGACTGGAGGCTGAGCAATCTTGTGGGATTGAAGAAAAAGTCAGTTACCGTTTTAGGTATGTCACCTTCATTAGTAATCCAGCAAATCACCTGCGCAATATCATTTGCATATCGTGTTTCGTTTGCAGATCCGTACAATTCACCAAATACGCCACACCAATACCACTGTTTTACTTTGTTCTTGACATTTGTGGTGTTGATTTTATTATTTGTCATCAGTACGGTACAAATTGCCGAAAGAGGAATCAGTTGTGTACTATAAGGCAAGTCTCGGCTGGAAAAAATACGTTCCTCCATCAAAAGTTTTTCGGCTATAACAAACCCTTTGCAAAGATCATCTGCATACTGCTTATAAGCCTGAAGGGGTAAAGCAAGGACATCTTTCTTTTTGCAGCTTACGGTTCCGCCCGATTTGAACGATGACAACAATGTGAGCGCCGTAAGAAAATCCGTAGCTGTCACAATATTTAATATATCCCCGGAAAAATACCTGCGTTGCCTGTCTTCCCAATCCTGCCGCAGTTGAAAATTATCCATGGCAAATATAGCGGTTACCAGTTCAAACACAGTGAGAGAAACGCCACCTGTATTGACATTCTCGAACACCTGGCAAACAGCCTCTTTAGGGGTGTCCTTGTCAAGAAGGATAACAGGCATTTTGTATCGCTGAGTTGGGCTGATAATGGTTGAAAACAACTTTGTGAATTGCTGTATTACTGCCGGATCATACTTGTGAAATTCATAGTATTCGTTTTGCCATTTCTGCTGTTCGTTCGTATCCAGAACAATATTCAACGGGAACATTTTGCGCTTGAATTCATAATTTCTGGCAGACAAATCCAAATCGATATGCCTTCCAAAATCGGAGGCAATCTGCCGCGACTCGGGAACAGAAATTACGATTTCTTCATCGTCGGCAGAAGAATCCAGTGCTTTGTCAATAGAAAGGTAGTAGAAACGATTTATGAGTTTTCCCTTGTCAGTTTTGGTGTGAACAGCATTCCTACTATATAGAGCATTATAGAGAGAAGTAAGGCGTTGCTGTCCGTCTAAAATCAGTTCGTCAGGAGCCACATCTTTGTTTTGGTCAGGTGATCCTTCTATCGGTTTATGCTTAAAGTGGATACTTTCGTTTCCATAGGACAGAAACATGGCCGCTCCAACAGGATAATTGTGAATTATACTGAGAATCAGGGCTTTGATTCTGTCATCATCCCATACCCAACCCCGTTGAAAATCCGGTAACTGTGCTTTTCCCTCAGCTACTGCTTTCATCAAATCTGTAAGAGGCCGATCATTTGTTTGCATACAATCACCTACTGGTATATTTTGTGACACTATTATGAATTACTTTGCGCTACTCTACTATTTCTGGCGTTAACGAGGTCGATTTCTTGCTTGATAATATTCCTGATTGACGTTTTTGGAAATCGAAAATTTAATAATCGTCAATCGTTTTGCTGTTTCAGGTAAATAAAAGACTGTGGCACATGTGTGATGCCATAATCTTTTAATGCTTTGGGTGTTTCATAAGCTCGAACATTTGCAAGTTTATACGCAACGGCCACTTCTCTGTTTTTGTAGTATTCCTTAAAAAAAGATGCCGGGATGCCTGACCCAAACTTGGTTTTCTTCCAAATTTCAGTGGGGGTTCCCTCCAAAACGCATTCTATTTCAGCTTCACCTACCACTTGACTTTTGGGGGCCGTGGCATAAAATATGATTTTTTTAATATCATCACGACATTTTCGAGTACGAAATTCGTACTTTTTTGTGCCTTTGATAATCATTTCTGCATATTGAGGCTTAATCGATAATAACATTGCTGACATCTATATTTCCCTTTTTCAAAATGCTCTTAAACGCCGCTTGACCAAGTGAAAACGATGTGGGATACCCATCTCCCCAGTACCCGCTTTGCTTAAGCCAGGCCATATTTACATTATTTCCTTCACCAAAGTATCCATAATAGAGCATTTCCATAACAAGTACATTCCAGTCGTTATTATAGCGGTTTCTTAATTCATCTTTGTTAAATACAGACTTGTTCCCAATTTTTGTCAAAAGTTCATCAAACGACATAAGCTTCTGACCGCTTTTCTTCGCTTGTATAATTTTTGTTACAACGCAGAAAGAAGTAATACATGAGCGATACTGCTTTCCTGATCCTGCCGTATATCTTCGATAGATAAGTATCGGATCTCCGATACCGTAGGGCAACTGTGAATATTGAGCGCCGACATATACTTTGCTAAGGCCGTTACTTACATTCATAGCTACAGCATTTTGTAAAGTGTTATTTTTGAGTTCCGAATAAGGGAACATTGTATCATGGTAGGTATCATTGATAATAAGATACCCTGAAGATTTAAAGTTTGGATTGATAAAGGGGAAAGACTTATAAGGGTCACTATAATCAATGTTATGACGGCTCTTTATGTACACGCCTTCTCCATTTAAATTGTATCCTGCTTTATGAAAGCCAAACTTTTCAAGCTGTGAAATCAACAGATCCTGCTTATCGAATGCTGTAACATAAATTTCATCCGTTCCGGATTTTTGCCATTTCCACAAAACTAATCCGATTGCACCTTCACCCAGTCGTTGTCCACGAAAACGCTCAGCAATCTTCATTGTACTAATTTTTACGCGATTACAGGCAGCTAGGGTGCCGCCTTTCAACTCAATCGGCTCATTTTCATCCTTTATACAGATAAAGGCACCAAGTCCCTGATCATCGGAAAACACCAATGCGGTACGACCTTCTTGGGTCTTATTCTTAAACCAGACAGAAAACGATGGCGAGAACGCATTTCCCGGATAATCGTTTTTCAGGGTTGCGAAAAATGGATCATCAAGATTGATTTCACTGAACTTGCGAAGTGAAAATTTTCCAGGCACAAAAACGCCCCCTTTTTATAAATCCAGAGATGGCTTTATCGGTGATAATGGCAATTTTCCTAAAAGTAACGAGCATGTACTACCAGTACCTTTTCGTTACCGCTTTTGTCGTTTCAATCTTTTGGTTTGCATAAAGAACAACTTCTTTAATGACCAGTTTCTGAACAGCGGAAATCAATGTTTCCATGGTGGTATAATCCGGTTTTCCATCTTTTGCAGGCAGCATGATATCGAGTGCATCGGCATCTTTGGCATAGAAGTTATGACCATAATCAAATTTCCCTGTATGAGCCGCTTTATGGATTGCAGCGGTCAAAAAGATGGCCGCCTTCATGGGGACAGTTTCGGTATGAACTACCGCAATGTGGTCATCGGCCCCATATTTGTAATTGCGATATTTTGCCGAGCCAAACATATCAATGGTGGTGGTATTCTTCTCAAATATCTCCACATCATTGCTGATATAGGCAGAAATTCCCTCAGAGGCTTCTCCGGCCGTGACGAACGGAAGAGTGCCGGAAACCCGGTCATCTCCCTTTAATCGTTTCCCGCGAGTCGATTTTCCGAACAAGCATTCGAGATTGAAAGACTTCCACGTGAAAAGGCTGTAATTTTGAAGTGCCTGCACTTCATCACCGGATAATTCATAATTATCCAGTCCGCTTACTGTTAAGTAAGCGGACAGCTCCGCTACACGCTCCGCTTCCAGCTCCGCTACACGCTCCGCTTCCAGCTCCGCTATAAAGGACTCCATAAAATCAAAGTTGATGAAGCCATTATCTGTCACTGGAAGGCGCATTGTAAAGTTCTCGCTTTGAGAACTTCTAAGCTTTTTCCCATAAGAAAATCTTCCCATCATCGACTTTTGCATAGCGACCGCAAAAAAGAGCATCGCATTTGATGAATAGGCGGTTACATCATTCCAGTAAACCCCAGTATCATCCCCTGCGCCAAAAGCATAATTGCGGTAAAATGTATTTCCGAAAATATCAATCGTGATTGCATTTTTGGGGAATGAAGCTACTGGATTTGCTATGTAATTAACGACACCTGCATTAGTCGTTCCGGACATAACAAACGGTATAGTACCATCTATCTGATCATCTTTTTTTAGACGCCTTCCTTGTTCTATCCTATTGAAGACATCTTTGTATTTGAATTCGCCCCACTTAACAGTCCCCAGCTTTTCGTTAAGTGAGGCATTCATTTTCCCAGGCGGTCATCCTCCAGGTTCTGATTTTTCAAAAGATTTGATACTTCCCATGCCAGATAATCGCTGACGGTTTTCTTGAAATCTTCCAGTGTCGGCTTTGTGTCGATGGGAGCCGTCTGATTCCAGTCTGCACCATTTTCGGGGTCGATCGTTCCCTCGTAATATTCCTTTTCCGTAAGGATATTTAATTTGGCTTTTCCGAAGCGAACAAGGTCAACCAGCTCCTGATAGCGCTCCTTGGCGTGGTCGGTATCACGTAGATTGCAGCTTGCTTTTTTACGGTTCGTTCTCGTATATCCATCTACGGAGAAATCTATGAACTTAACGGTATCATCTTTTTGGTGAGTTTCCCCGACGCGGAAAACATATATATTTGTCTGAACGCTGGACTTGCCAATGAAAAGGTCTATCGGCATTTTGATGCTTGCAAGCAGCGTGCTGTGTTTCAAAATTCGCTTGTTATATTCCGTTGCCTTGCCGCTGCCTGCGGAGTTTTGGATGATGATGGCGGCGTAGCCCCTGCGCATCATGGAAAGGGCTTTTTCAACGAAAACCATTCCATTGCCCGGCGCGGAATACGGTGGATTCAGAACAAACGCATCAGCCGGGAATTTTTCATCCGTTTTGCCAAAGCCATAGTTGCCGTTAAACTCTTTCAGAGAGTCTTTGTTCAAAATATTAGAACTGCCGTCACCCATCAAAATCATGTTGAGGATGGCGAGCATATACACCTCTGACAGAATCTCGAGTCCAAGAAGCTGATTGGCCTTTATTGCGGCAGATTTACGCGCAAATTCGTCGGGAGATTTAATTTTGTTTTTTGCATCGTTGAGCATTTCGTTCATAGCCGCAACGAGAAGCCCTGCTGATCCGGTTGCAAAGTCCCATACATAGGAATCTTTATCTACTCTTGCAAGCCTTGCTAAGAGGGTTGCAACATAGGCGGGCGTCAGAACGACGTCGTTTAACTTGTCTTGAGAAAAGCCCAGCCAACCGTACATTTCATTGAATAACTTGCCGGTAAAGTCTGTGGTAAGACCGATTTTATAGTATATGCCAAGATCATCAACAATTTTTGCAAAGACACGTTTGAGCTGACTTTCTCCGTTTTCGACCTTGTTAATATTATCCGTTGTCAGTGTATTCTGTAATGTACGGACAATCATATCACGCTTTTCCTGCGGAAGATTCTTTTCGTCCAGAAAAGCCTTGATTTTGCGGAGGATAATATCACCGTCACGGTTTCCGGTTTCGGTTGAAGATTTCAACTCGGATTTTTCAAGAGCAGCCACTCTACCGGGAACGCCGAGCGTCGCAATGATGGACGCAGCCACAAGATATACGCGATCGCGCTCGCTCAAGCCTTTTTCGTTCTGATAAATATCATTATTCAACTTTACAAGGCTTGCGTTGATTTCCCGCTCTCGCTGCTCTTTTAGTTTCTCGATTTCGTCCGGTGTAAGCTTGAGACGCTTTACTTTTTCGATGAACTTATCAAAATTTGATTTCTTGAGGAATGAAAAATCTGTGTAATTATCGATCTTCTGCCCGATACCGAAGTTGCTTTTAGATACATAATATACGCCGATTTCATGTTCCAACTTTCCGGCTTCTGTTTTGTAACCGGTCATTCCTATGGCAATTATGTCAGTATAGCTCGTATAATGCAGAAGTGCGTTTGCATAGTGAACGGCACCGTTTACTGCATAAGAATTGATATGCTTAAAATCGGGTTGGTTCTTGGCGGTTTTATTTGCAACTTTACCCTCAGAATCAAGGGCAACGAGTTTATCTTTATAGCCCTTGTACTCGATCAGGACGGGATAATTCACCATGTTTTTGTCCCGCAAAAGCAGCTTGGCATCCGGACGATTTCCGCCAACGCCGCCATTTTTCGAGTGGTATTCGTTTAAAGCTTGATCAATTTCTGTGTTAAGAGACTCTTGCTCAAGCTTGTAATCGAGTTTGTAAGATCGCATCCAACCATTTGCTAAATCAGCAACGTTCGGTTCAACAGATTGAATTTTAGCCATTCTTTTCCCCCAAGGTAATACTTAAATATCTAAATATAAATTTTCTACTTTTCCTTCTTCACATCTTTTAATATTTTCGATTTTACGATAGGCTCACATTCTCGCAATAATCTATCTGTCACATGGTTCCACATAAAGGGGCGCTTTTCTTTGTCTTCAATAAACGAATCGGCTGAAAAATTGCATCGCAACGCCATTAGGTTACTTAGCATCTGGCGATAGTATTTGTCCTTATCGGCAATAAACTGTCTATAATCTGGTCTTTCTCTCAGGGCATGATATTTTCTTGTATCTACATCGCAAACAGTATAAAGGTATTCTTCCCCATAAGCCCCAAATTTGATAAGAGAATAATCGTTATAAAAAGTTTCTGCTAATCGCTGTTGCTGTTCATTCAGTTGATAAGTATCCATAAAGGTTAATCCTCATCTTCGCTGTCATCCGGATATTGCTTACGAAGCGCCTTTCGATCGGCCTCGATTTGATTGTAATTCACATCTGGGCTATATAAATCTGTTGCTCGCAGCAACAGACCTTCTTGCTCTTTGGCCCAGCGTTTCTCCTGCGCAACAGTAACGCCCGTATCCGGTAGAATTTGATTTTCTTCTTGGATGTCTTTCGCTGACTGGTATTCTGGATAAGGCTGGTATGTATTATCGTCAAGAATTTTCTTGATCCTAAGCAGTGATTTTTTGGCGGGCATTGCTTGTAAGGTGTTTGGCAAGCGGATGGAAATCTGTCCGTCTTCTTCTACAATTTCCAATCCATGGTAACTGGTGTGCATTTCATAGATAATGCCAAGTAGACCATTTACGGTATCAACATCTAACGGTTGAAGCATACTTGGTGTGACATCTAATGCTTTTGCCAGCCGATTGAGAATTTCTTCTTTTGGGTGGCGTGTTCCGTATTCGTAGGCCTGTAAGTGGGTAGGTACAATTCCAACCATATCGGACAGGCGCTTTTGCGAAAGACCTTTAGCCAAACGCAATTTTTTTATTCTTCTTCCTTGGGTATCCATAACAAGTCTCCCAAATGTTAAAAAAATAAGAATTTATACCGAAAGCAGTTGACATACAAAAAGTGTGTCATATAATATACTTGTAAGCAAGAAATACAAAATGTATGTCTTGCTTACAAGAACCTTGAAAACTGAATATACCAAATCTTCAAGCCTTACAAACGATTGTGCTCCTGTGTTGCGCACAAGTACCACAAACAATTTGTTTTATAAATTATACCGCAGGAGGGATAGTTATGGCAAGATATGCAAAGCAAAAAACACCGCAAGCTGTGCGAAATCCGTTTGAACCGATGCTGAAAACTGTGGAACAAATGGCAGTTGTTTCCGGTATCGGAGAAAATCGACTGCGCCAGTTGATGGACAACGGCGAGTTGGAGTTCATCCAGAATGGCAACCGTCGCCTGATTTCCGAACAGGCTATTTGGGATTATTACAACCGTGCCAAGACCCCGGCAAGGTCTGTAAGCAGCGGGTGCTGATATGGCGATCCGCGAGAGAAAAGTCAAAAACAAGCGAAACAGCCAAGGAATTTTAACAGGCAGACCGGGCATTGTCTACGATGTCAATGTGAAAGTCTATGAGAACGGCAAGCAGAAAAGTATTGCCAAACGTGGATTTGCAACGCGCAGGGAAGCAGAATTGTATGAGGCACAGATCAAGCTGGAGTTACAGACTGGCAGCGCCGCTATGGTCGGCTATGGACCAGAGAGCAAACAAAAGCTAAAAGAGTATCTGCCCAAGTGGTACGAAAGCTACCACCATAACCTTG
>OLNU01002356.1_pt1 | contig 11768 bp, 9 predicted proteins | sample 1672241 | NCBI WGS metagenome assembly OLNU01 (sample SAMEA3136663, study PRJEB25190) | human gut metagenome | biome: human gut; feature: human-associated habitat; material: faeces | place: Austria | collected 2013 | reverse complement strand
GAATCTGTGCTGTTTCGCGTTGTTCTCGCTGACAGCTTGATTATGATACCACTCCCATTTCGAATTGTCAACAGTTTTTTAATAAAACATTTTATTGCTGCTTATAAAGCTCATCCCAGTACATCTTATCATTCAATGTATGATACTGTACCGGAATGTGAAGATACAATATGAATATCACCCCCATTATCTTAGTATGTATCACCTACCTGTCGCATTTTGAAAGTCTTAGTATTTTAGTTATTTTGCAATTACTCAATGCACCTTATTGTTTTGGAAGCTGACACTCATTAATAGCAATCCCAGTTATACATAACATGGCTGAAATCTCTGTTCTTCAGTGCTTCTCTGTCAATAAAGAAATTTGCGACACCGGCATCTCCCCACATAATATCCTTCACACTGTTCAACTGAAATAATAATATCTCACCATCGTCGACACTTCTGGGATCAGATTGTGTAAAAAACGGATAACCACCAACCTGACACATATATTCCTCATACATATCACACAAGCCATCCATAACATCGTCATTCTCAAGATATCCCCGCAGCTCCCTATCCAGACAAGTATCTGCGGCCGGCCAGAAATTCACATCGTCAAAAGGCATCGTCTGAACAATTTTAGTAGGTTTCAAACGGTATGTTACCGCTCTCTCCATAGGAAGCGCTGTATCTTCATGCCAGTCAGGTTCATGAATACATGCTTTCTCCGCCCGCTCTGGCAATGTTTCATAGTAACGTATGCACCACCCTGTCTGGTCATAGCCATCATCAAAATTGCATCCATACATATCTTCGCTGCTGATCAATATCTGCATCACCCCCTGTTCAGGATAATCCGGCAAATGCGGAATCTGGGCAAAATTCACCTGCGCCAGCAGATACAATTCCTCGCCTGTTCTGCTGTTCTCCAATCGATGTTCTCCCTCAGGCACATAATAAGCGCCGCCAATCTTACAGTCAAAAAGACCTGCATCCCCTTCTTCGAGTTCAAAACTCACCATCGGGGCTGCTGTATATTCCGTCATTTTCCGGTAAATTTTCTCTACAATCTCAGTTGTATTTTCTCGCTCCTGCGCTTTCTTTTGACCCGCTCTTGACGCTGCACAATTATCATCAGCTTTCTCCGCCCCACCAAATGCAAATGAAAGATTTTGATAATAATTCAGATTTTCAAGCTTCTTCAAATTCTCTTTTATCCATGAACATCCACCCGTTGATTTCATGATCTTCATGGATATATTCATCTTTTTCGTTAAAATATCTATTGTATTCTCAAAAAGCAAACTCTTTTTCACCTTGAGCGACAACACATCTCCCCATGGAAGAAGAGCCCCCTCATCAATCGTCCAATCAGGCCGGAGTGCAAATATAGCTATCCCCTTCTCATAAAAACCATATAAAAAATAATGTCCGTTTGCATGTACCGGCAGTACATTCTCCTCATATGCAAAATTATACTTTTTCAGTTCTCTTTTTATTTGTTCCAAATTCAACATCATATACTCCCCGCTCTCCGTATAGACTAAAAACCTTACCGATCGTCAGTTATTCTCCTGAAAATTAGTAAGGTTTTATCTGTCGCAAATATTCTAAAATATAACTGATCGCGTCTATTGTCTCTTCTGAGCAAACTCCCGCATAATATCCTGCATCATCGTGTTCAGTAATTCAATCACCTGATCCGCATTCATCATATCATTAATCGTAATCTGCCCGACAATATGACTGTTGCGTCGGCCGCCGTCAAGAAAATATCCATTTAGGGCTCTGTAATCCCGTGCGTTCTCTCCGTCTTTCAGCAGTACATATCCCGCAACTGCCGTTATGCTGTAACTATTCTCCGTGACACCCTCAATGAAATCCACATAAAATGCCTTCTGTTTCTCATTGATATAGGTGTACATGCGCTTATAAACATTGGACACTTCCAGAAAACTGGATGGTTCTACACGTCTGTAATACGGGTATTCGCCTCTCCACTTATGTCTGCAGAAATACTCATTCAGCGCCCGCCGTACGGCACCATGATGCTTACGGCATGATAATGGCAGCACTCTTTTCTCGTAATATTGGCTGCAAGTGTCCAGTATATCTGTCAAAACGCCGTATAATGTTTCTGCTTTCTTCATGGAAGCAAACTGTATCCAATAACGGCAGAAAGCTGCCCGCTCATCAATAGCCTTATGCAGCCATCCCGTCAGTTCCTCCAAACCATAAGGGGTCAGATATTCACATGCTGCCTCCAGATCATTCTGACTGAATGCAAAATTCTCCGCTGCATCTTCATCAAAACGGATCAGGCTCTTCCCTATACCCGCTTCTGTCGTTGGTGCCAGGTAGAATTGTATCAGCTCGTAAAACACACACAGCAGCGGAAGGGCACGCAGCTCATCCTTGTCAAGCGACTCAACGCCAAGTATCTGTGCCTTCTCAAGCATTGCCTTCAAAGGATGCATCAGGATCCTCCATGGCAATTTATCCGCATCGACATCCAACGGCTCCATCGCCGAATCATAATTATATAAATGCAGTGAACCTTTCAGACTTCTAAAGACAAAAGAACTCTCCTTCGCCTGATAAGGTCCCTCTGAAAGACCATTGACAAATGACAAACGATAATACGGTACACTGACCTTTTCTTCTGCACCATTCTCGCCTTTCACAGTCTCCGTTCGTTCAAAACATTCACCGGAAAGATGTGTAATGAGAATTTCTCGCGGATGTCTGCCGTCTTCAATCAATACATCTGCAAAATCCAGTTCCAGAGACATCGCAGGTGTACTCAATACATCCACATGCAATATTCTGTTCTTAATCTTGTACGGAATCTTCTTCTGTCCAACAACATACTCTGACAGGCCATTTAATGCCTGCTGCTCCTCACCGTCGAACATCCGTACAAACTCTTTGTATTCCGCCTGTTCTTTTCTTAATGCTGCTTTCGCAGTCAAATAGCCGTGTACAATACCGTTTTCAACGCTTTCCAATTCTTCTTCAGTTTCAAACTGTACAAGTCCCTGAAGCGTCTTGATCGTACTTTCTTCCAAATCGTAGCCTTCAATCAGCGAAAGATAATGCTCACCAAGTTCATGGAGCTGTGCATATTCAGCCCCCTTCATCTGGCGATAATCCCGGTAAAGATCAGACATCAGCTCATTATCAACACTATAATGTAGCATCATTCTCCTCCTTGCCGCTGTTCAAATACTGCCACAGAGCTGCCACCGGCAGTCCTACGACATTATTGTAATCTCCATGAATAGACCGAATAAAGACAGCTGCTCTTCCCTGAATGCCATAAGCGCCTGCCTTATCTGCCGGTTCACCTGTTCTGATATAATCCCAGATCATCTTATCCGTCATCGGATACATTGTGACTTCCGTCTTCTCCGCAAATACTGTTTCTTTCCTTACATCTGCACTGCCTTCAATCACTGTAACACCTGTATACACCTCATGGGTTCGTCCCTGCAGCATATGAAGCATCCTGAAAGCATCCTGATCATTCGCCGGCTTCCCGAGAATCTCCTGATCACATGATACAACAGTATCCGCTCCAACGATAATGCAGTCTTCCGCATAACGTTCAGCCACATCCTGCGCCTTTTGTCTTGAAAGCCGTCTGACCATTTCTTCAGGTTCCCACGGCCCTTTCTTCTCTTCCTTTGTACTGACACATACATCAAAGTCCAGACCGGCCTGTTTCATCAACTCACTGCGTCTTGGCGATGCAGATGCCAGAATGATTTTTCTCATGTTGCTAAAGCCTCCCTGCTGCAATACTTAAATCACAAGTATTATACTTTATCTTCCCGGATTTGTAAACATCTCCGGCATATACTTCCAGTAACGCTTCGGCAACATCTGCATCTGCAGTTTCGGATTTCTTCTCTCCAGAATAGCCACACTCTCCGTAAACGTCTTCCACCATTCTGTAAAAGCATATTCCGATGAAGACAACATCATCTGCGGATCCTGTCTGAAGTCCGGATGACGGATATAAAGCCAGTCTTCACCTGCTCTGTGAATCCAGACTTCATCCCGTTCCACATCATGGATCACCCAATGCTCCATGGGCAGCCTGTCCTGAAAATGTTCCGCTAGAAACATTCCCACATGATGCTTCGAAACCAGTCTGGCATACAAAATGTCGTTCTGAAGTTCCTGAAATCTCAGAAAACCATATAAATGCTGTGTCTCCCTCGAGACACTTCTTGACAGCTGATGCAGTCCCATCACTTCCGGTATGAACATCGCATTCAAAACCTTCCTGCCATTGGCAAAGGCCAAAATAAGAAATCTGTAGATAATCTCTCCCTTCTCCTGACTGTCCGCCTCCGACGCCATGTGTACCAGATACCATGCCTCCTCCGAAATCTTGCTTATAATGGCCTTCACAACCTTCCCGGCCTTCTCTGTATTCACTTCTACCGAATAAATATCCGAAAACAGATCACCGTTCACATAAGGGCCCACCGCCAGCTTCTGCCAGGCATGGCCATACCGGCTTGTGAAAGCTTCGTACACGCCGCACAAAATACCTTCTGTACTGTTCTGACACATCAGAATACGCATTCTCTTATTCTGTTCCATTCCAAGTCACTCCCTATCAAAGCTGTCCGGTCAATACCTGCCGCTTATCCTCCTGCTCCACCGGCATCTGCAAGTGAAAATCATCAAACAGATTCAACTGTCTGAATGTATCCCCGGAGCGAACAACATTCTCCGGCAGACGCTCCTTTAATCCAAGAAGATTCGTTGTAATGAACCGTTCATCCATTCTGAAAGGCATATAAACTCTTCCCTGACAAGTAATAAAGTACATCGCCCGCTTCAGTACAACCCCCATCTTCTTCAGATCCTCGAATCGCAGGCCGCCATACCTCCTGGCACGACAGATCCTCCTGGCGCTGTTCACACCAAGCCCCGGCACTCTCAACAGCTGATAATAATCCGCCGTCATCACCTCCACAGGAAAAGCCTCCAAATGTCTGACCGCCCAATCGCACTTTGGATCTAGCAGCAGATTGAAATTCGGCTGTCTCTTACTCAGAAGTTCTGCTGCCTTAAAACCATAAAACCGTATCAGCCAGTCTGCCTGATACAGACGATGTTCCCTCAAAAGCGGCGGCATCGTCCCCACCGCCGGTAATCGACTATCCTCATTCACACCCACATACGCGGAATAGAAAACCCGTTTCATCTTAAATCTGCCATAAAGCGCCTCTGATACACTCATAATCTGATAATCCGACTCCCCTGTTGCTCCTATAATCATCTGGGTACTCTGTCCTGCCGGCACAAAGGGCTGTGCATGCCGGTACAGCGCCACTTCGTGCTTCGAAACAGTAATCTGCTGTTGAATCTGCCGCATAGGCTTCAAAAGCTGTCTGCGGGGCTTATTCGGAGCCAGGCTCCGCAGCCCCTCTGCTGTCGGCAGTTCCAGATTGCAACTCATCCTGTCCACCAGAAAACCGGTCTGCTGGATGAGTTGAGGATCAGCTCCCGGAATCGCTTTCACATGGATATAGCCATGAAAATGATACACTGTGCGCAGCCGCAGAACTGTCTCATAGATCAGCTCCATCGTATAAGACGGATTCCTGTAAACGGCCGAACTGAGGAACAGACCTTCTATATAGTTTCTACGATAAAAACCCATGGTCAATGTACATACCTCGTCCGGGCTGAATGTCGCCCGCTCTGTATCATTACCGACTCTGTTGACACAATAAACACAGTCATAGCAGCAGTCATTAGTCAACAGGATCTTCAGCAGAGAAATGCATCTTCCGTCTGCAGAAAAACTATGACAGATACCACAGGCCACTGCATTGCCTGTTCCCATGCTGCCATTCTTCTTGTCCACGCCGGAAGAAGTGCAGGCCGCATCGTACTTGGCTGCATCAGCCAAAATACGCAGTTTCTCATTCAGATGACTGTCCCATATCGTCTCCATGTCCTACCGCCCTTTCAAAAAACATATGTTCCTATTCATTTTAGCACATACGTTCGTGTTTGTAAACATATGTTTTCGAAAATATGTTTGGATTTATTTTCCTGAGTGCTTTCTTTTACTTCAATCGCCTGACTCTGAATGTATTGCATGTCTTTATAAGCTATATAAAAATAAAGTAACTGTTCAGAGCCAACCTCCAAAATGCTACGCATTTCGTCGGTGTGGCGTATCCGCCAAATAAAATTTCAAAAACAGTCTTAAAAATGCAAGCATTTTATACCTGTTTTTTGAAATTTTGTTTGTCTCTGAACAGTTACAAAATAAAAAAGAACCGAAACACTTCTGTCCTTAACGCAGAATTCTGTTTCAGTTCTTTTTTGAAGACTCCCCTGAGCGTCCTTTATACACCTTCATCAGATATGATGTTCTTTAAAATAGGCCATGGCCTTTTCCTGATCCTTCATGACCTGTGCCTTCACTTCTTCCAGACTGGCAAATTTGTGTTCATCCCGCAGTCTCTGATAAATGCGCACAGTGATCATCCGATCATATAAATCGCCTGAAAAATCAACAACATGGGTTTCTATGCGAAGTTCATTATGATCTCCAACTGTCGGATTGCGGCCGATATTCGTCAGCGCATAGTACTTTCCTTCCATACCTTCAATCTGAACAACCGATGCATATACACCTTCCGGCGGCAGCAGTTTAATGTCATCTGGCGCCAGATTGGCTGTCCGCATATCAACTTTTCTTCCATTGGCTTTTCCCGGAATAACTTTTCCATTAATCTCATACGGACGTCCGAGAAGTTCTGTGACCGTCTCCATTCTGCCCTCTGCAATATAGCCTCTAATCATTGTTGAGCTGATCTCTTCGCCGTGTACACACAGTTTTTCACAGTTATCAACAACATAACCATACGCTGCCGCATGCTTTTTCAAAAACGAGACATCACCACTTCTCTGGTATCCAAAATGGAAATCATCTCCAACGACAATCACCTTTGCACCGATATCTCTCACAAGTACATCCCGCACAAAATCTTCAGGCATCATATGCGCTGTCTCCTGGGTAAAGGGATACTCGATCAATACATCGATCCCCATTTCTTCCACAATGCGAAGCCGCTCTTCTTTTGTATAAATCAGCGACTGTTTCTTTCCGGTCAGCAGACTCATCGGATGAAAGTCAAAAGTAAAGACAACGGTCTGAAAACCCTTTTTGCCATATTCTTTTAATTTGTTGATCAAAAGCTGATGTCCCCGATGCAGTCCGTCGAATTTTCCAAGGGCAACCACGGTGTGATCAAGATGGATATCCTTTGTTCCTCTAAAATAAATCATGACCAATGCTACCTCTATACAAACATTTTTATATTTTTTAAGCTGTTTTTGACGGCCACATACTGATAAATCGCCGTAAAATTACCTGTACTGCTGTACATGCGTACCTGCATTCCGTCTTTGAGTACAGCGGACGCATCACCGCCGGAGGTTGCAACCTGTTCCCTTGGCAGCCAGTTGCCGTTGGCAAGCATTTTATCCGAAAATGCATCTGTCGTTTTGAATTCCGGATAATCCGAAAGCATTTCTTCGACAGGCACAATATGTCTGAGCACTTCTTCTTCACCGCAGGCAGCCATTTCCTGAATCTGAGCAAGTGTCCATGCATGTGCAATATCAAATGCCCCCACTTTTAAACGGACAAGTTCCGTCATGCAGGCACCACAGCCCAGTTTCTCGCCAATATCCTGACACAGTGTACGAATATACGTGCCTTTGGAACATGAGACCTCCATTGTGACATAAGGCAGCTGTATTTCTGTGATATTCAGGGCATTAATCACCACATGTCTGGCCTTTCGTTCAACTTCCTGACCGGCCCTGGCCAGCTCATATAACTTTTTGCCATCTATCTTAATGGCAGAATACATCGGCGGTATCTGCATATAATCACCAACAAAAGAAACCGCTGCATCTCTGACCTCACGCTCATCGACATTCACAGCCTTTTCAGTAAGAATCTGTCCGGAAATATCCTGTGTATCGGTAGTTCTGCCAAGCATCATCACCGCACGATAAGTCTTGTCCCGGTCTGTGATCATATCACAGAGCTTTGTTCCTTTGCCGAGACAGACCGGCAGAACCCCTGTTGCATCCGGATCCAGCGTACCCGTATGGCCGATTTTCTTCTGATGAAGGATTCCCCTGAGTTTTGCTACAACATCATGGGATGTAAAACCTTTTTCCTTGCAGACATTAATCATTCCATCGTACATGTATCCAGCTGCTCCTTTATTAATGCTTCTGCTGTATGATAAATTTCATTGATATCGCCCACTGCTGAAAATCCCGCTGCGCGCACATGGCCGCCGCCGCCAAATTTGCCTGCAACCGCTGCAACATCCACGAAATGATTGGATCTCATACTGAATTTATAAGTGTTTGCCTCTGTGTCGGAGGCAGATGCAAGCAATGCCACCTCAATGTCCCTTGTCAGACGCAGCTGATCGATAATACCTTCCAGATCACCATGTCCTGCACCAAAACGGTCCAGCTCCGATCTTTCAAGCACACACACGATCATTCGATTGTCAAGAACAGGTCGGCATTTCTGCAGGGCATAGCCCAGAATCTTATTCTGCTTATAACTTTTGCGGTAAAAAACATCATCAATGAGATCTGAATACGGAATGCCTTTTTCCATCAGGCAGCCGGCCATATCCATTGTATGCCGGCTTGTATTGCTGTATTTGAACACACCGGTGTCACAAATAATACCAATATACAATGCCACTGCTGCATCATAAGAAATAGACTCCATTGCCATCAGCCCTGTCAGTACTTCGCAGGTTGAACTGGCATCCGACACAATCATATTCTCATCGGCATAGCCCGGATTGCTGATATGATGGTCAATACAGATCCTGTGTTTTGCCGTATCAAAATATTTCTGCGCTCCGGCAAGACGCCCTTTGTCACTGGCATCCAGTGCAATAAATAAATCATAGACCTTATCATCTTCATAGCTGCCAATAATCTGCTCAACACCGGCAATCACTTTATAGCTTTCCGGAACCGGTTCCAGTCTGACATCTGCCTCAATCTCAGGATAATTATCCCTGAGATAATGCCAGAGGCCCATACAGGCGCCGACGCAGTCACCATCCGGTCTTGTATGACCGGCAATAATGACTGTTCGGACCCCTTCCAGGCAGGACAGAATATTATTCATTGTCCTCTTCTCCTTCATGTTCTTTTCCTTCATCTGAACGAACAACATCGTCAATCAGTTTTGACATATTGACGCCGTATTCGATCGACTGATCCAAAACAAAATGAATTTCAGGTGTATTTCTTAAGTTCACAGTCCGTGCAAGCTCACGGCGGATAAAACCAATGGCACTTTTAAGTCCTGCCAGTGTTGCATCCTGTGCATCTTTATCGCCCAGCACGCTGATATAAGCTTTGCACTGTTTCAGATCCGGTGCTACTTCCACAGCAACAACGCTGGTCATCGGACTGATGCGCGGATCTTTAATCTCACGGGAGATAATACGGCTCAGTTCCTTCTGAACCTCACCATTGATACGCGTATTCTTTATACTGTTCTTTCTCATCTATATACTCCTATCTCGGCACTTCTTCCATAACGAAAGCTTCAATCTGGTCGCCTTCCTTAATATCGTTATATTTCTCAAAGGACATACCGCATTCATAGCCGGAATTAACTTCTTTCACATCATCTTTGAAACGCTTCAGAGATGCAAGCTCACCTTCATGAATAACAACATTATCTCTTAAGAGACGTACCTTGCAGTTACGAACGATCTTACCATCCTGAACATAACCGCCGATGATGGTGCCGACACCGGATACCTTATATGTCTGACGCACTTCTGCATGGCCGATGATCTTCTCTTCGAATGTCGGTTCAAGCATACCCTTCATAGCAGCTTCGATATCTTCAATGGCATTGTAGATGACTCTGTACAGACGCAGATCGACTTTTTCCTGTTCTGCAATAATCTTCGCCTGATTGTCCGGACGAACATTGAAACCAATAATAATCGCATTGGATGCAGAAGCCAATGTAACATCAGATTCATTGATGGCACCAACACCGCCGTGAATAACCTTGACAGCCACTTCATCATTGGAAAGTTTTGCAAGACTCTGTTTCACAGCTTCTACAGAACCCTGTACATCGGCTTTGACAATGATATTCAGATCTTTGATCTGACCTGCCTGGATCTGATCAAACAGACCATCCAGAGATAATTTGGATTTTGTATCAGCCAGCATCTTCTCACGTTTTGTGGCGATAAATGTCTCAGCCATTGCACGGGCTTCTTTTTCAGTATCTGTTGCAATGAAGACTTCACCAGCCTGAGGCACTTCATTCAAACCAAGAATCTCTACAGGGGTAGACGGACCGGCTTTCTTTACACGGCGCCCCTTATCATCAATCATTGCTCTTATCTTACCAAATGCAGTACCAACAGTTACATTATCACCAACATTCAGTGTACCTTTCTGAACCAGCACGGTTGCCACAGGACCACGACCCTTATCCAGCTGTGCTTCAAGAATCAGGCCACGACCCTTTCTATTAGGGTTCGCCTTTAATTCTTTCACTTCAGCATCCAGAAGGATCATATCCAGCAGATCCTGAAGACCTTCACCTGTATGTGCGGAAACAGGTACCATAATGGTTGTACCGCCCCAGTCCTCTGCAATCAGACCATATTCTGTCAGTTCCTGTTTAACACGGTCAATATTGGCACTCGGCTTATCAATCTTGTTGATTGCAACAATAATATCGATTTCTGCTGCTTTGGCATGGTTAATGGCTTCAATTGTCTGAGGCATAACCCCATCATCAGCTGCAACAACAAGGATTGCGATATCTGTAGACTGTGCACCTCTTAAACGCATGGCTGTGAAAGCTTCATGTCCAGGTGTATCCAGGAATGTGATCTTCTGACCACTGACTTCAACAACATAGGCACCAATGTGCTGTGTAATACCGCCGGCTTCTCCGGATGTAACACTTGTCTTACGGATAGCATCAAGGATAGATGTCTTACCATGGTCAACGTGACCCATAACGCAGACAACCGGTGGTCTTGGCTGAAGATCTTCTTCATTTTCTTCCTCTTCCTTCAGCATCTCTTCGATAACATCCACAACAACTTCATGTTCACAGAGAATATCATATTCAAGCGCGATTTCTTCTGCCTCATCATATGTGATGTCTGAGTTCACATTAAGCATCTTGCCTTCAAGGAAAAGCTTCTTGATGATCTGAGCTGCCGGAATCTTCATCTTATCTGCCAGTTCTTTGATTGTTACTGTCTCAGGCAGTTCAATGCTTGTTACCTTCTCTACAACCGGTTCCGGCTTTGGCTGTGCATTGACAGGCTTCTTACGCATTGTGTTTCTATTGTTATTGTTATTGTTGTTCTTATTATTGTTCTTGCCGTTTCTGGATGTATTTCTTCCTTCAAAATCTCTATCATCACGGCGGTTGTCACGATCTTTGTTGTCCTTGTAGTTTCTGCGGTTTTCTCTTGTTGTATCCTTTGTCATAACAACTTCTTTGTTGATGGCACTGTCAAGATTGAACTTGCCGTCACGGCCGCCGTTTCTACCACCCTGACCTCTGTTGTCACGGCTGCCGTTTCTGTTCTGGCCATTGCCGTCACGATTGAAGCTTCTGTTCTGGCCGTTGCCGTCGCGATTGAAGCTTCTGTTCTGGCCGTTGCCGTCGCGGTTAAAGCTTCTGTTCTGACCGTTGC
>OLNU01002353.1_pt1 | contig 11777 bp, 10 predicted proteins | sample 1672241 | NCBI WGS metagenome assembly OLNU01 (sample SAMEA3136663, study PRJEB25190) | human gut metagenome | biome: human gut; feature: human-associated habitat; material: faeces | place: Austria | collected 2013 | reverse complement strand
TGATGTCTTCCGTCGGGCAGGGCAAGTAGCCCCCGCCCCAACATTTGATGTAATAAAAGCCTTAGAAATATTTGCTTATATCTTAATCATGACGTTTGTTGGAGGAAAAGTATCTAAAGCTATAAAAAATACGTTTGGTTCATCAGGATTTAGATTTTAAAGAAAGGACAGTTGCTAGATGAAAATTATTCGTTTTTTACTAACAATATTAACCATATTATCACTAAGTATATCGATTGCTTTTGCAGGTATTCCTGGTATAACAGAACCATTTGACCCACCTAATTATTATTCCCCAACAAGTGTATCTATTCCAGATTCTGCTCCTAGCCCTTTTGCTCTAAAAGATTTAGCAGCTCAAGGATATAAAGTGCATGATGTAATTAATAGTAAAAAAGATATTATTTCTACAATAAAAACATATATAGATATGCTACAAAACATTACACTTTTTGATACCAAAAGCAATGATTTAAAACACTCGAATGATACTAACGAAGATATCCCTGTATTATTTAGTGATATACAAGATAGAATAAATTACACTGAAGATATAAATTTGCAAGATATAGATAATATGTTATATAACAGTTCAACCATTATAGCTAGTAATCCTTATAAGCAAAAAAATATCTCTCTTAAAGATAAATATAACTACCTAAATAAGATTTATGCTACAACACTTAGTTATGCTAAAAATGACTTAAATAGTTATGACGAAAGAAAACAATCTCTATTAAAAACTATCCAATCCTTAAATAGTATTGAGACAACTATGCAGGCTCAAGAAAAAAATTCAGAAATTGACACTTTAAGATATATTGAAGAAAAATATCGTCAACAGCTTATTTATGAGTTAACAGTATTAAAAATAGCTAAGCTAAAAGATACTGAAGATAATGCTTTACGAGAAAAAATCACTACACAAAATATATTAAATATGCAAGTTGAAGATCCATATAACCCCTCAGATTACTATAAAGAAAATTATACAAAACCTAAAGCTATAGGATTTGTTGATTTTAAATAAGAAGGTATTAATAATGAAAAAAGTTTATACAAAAATAAAAAAACTTGAAACTAATAAACAAAATACATTAAGAGGTGATACTGCTTATAGATGTTATGAACAAATGTTTGAAGGAAAAGCTTTTTGGCAACAGCCATTTGATCCACAAAAAGACATGGATATTAGACTACCTTATGATTTAGGAACAGGTAGAAAATTCTATGGTTATAATCTAACACAATTACTGTCTTATAAAAAACCTGAAGATAAATTTATTCCACTTAGATATATCACCTATAAAGACGCTCAAAATAAAGGCTATTACATCAAAAAAGGTTCTAAATCTATAGCTTTAGAAAACTACTCTAAATATGATATGGGTTATGCAAAAGAACAATCACCTAATAATAAAACTTATACTAAATTTTATAAAAATAAAACAAATAATTGGCACACTTACGAAAATAATATATTTAGTGAACAAATGTTACAGGGAAAACATCAATTCTTTTATCCAGAAAATGAAATTGATGCTATAGAATATATCAAAAATATAGCCTATAACATGAATATGAAAATCATTGAAGATTCTCATAATAATATAGGTTTTTATTCTATAAAAAAAGATGAAATTCATATGCCTACAAAAGATAGATTTAACGACGAACGAGAATATTACAGCGAACTTTTACGTCATTTAGTAAAAGCTGCTACTAAACCAGGAAGAGTTAATCAAAAAGGCATGGAAGGATACGGCATAGATTCTAAAAATATTAGATATATAAAAGATCGATTTAGAATTGAACTTTGTCGTATGCAAATTTGCTTAGGATTAAAATTGCCATATAAACCTAGCATGACGCTTTTAGAAAATAAACAAATAGGAGCATTAATTGCTAAATTTCCTAATTATTTAGTATTTATGTCAAATGACGCTTATAGTTTAATGAAATACATAAATCAACAATCTATTTACAGAGCTAAAAACTTGGAAGAATTTATTGCTTATCATGTAAAACAAGGAAAACTCTCTGAAAAAGAGCTAAAGGATTTATGTATAGCTTATAAATTTAAAGAAATAAAAGATTTACCAGATATAAAGAAGAGACAAATTATAAATAATCACTTGAAAAATTTGAAAACGAACTCAATAAAAAGGTAGGTAATAATAATGGATGAAAAATTAAGAAATCTAGATAATATTTAAAAATGAATTTATAGGAGCGAACACCATGAATGAACAAGATAATAATTGGGCTAGTTTATTAGCATCTGAACCACCAGCAGAAGAATTAGCAGAAAATGTTTATAGTGAAGACTTACATCAAAATAATACACAAAAAATTGCTGAAGCTAGAGAAAACATTCCACAAAATATTAATCAAGAAACAAATAATGTTCAACCAGACTCTCAAAATATTGCCTTGAATACTAATGAACCTCTTACCGAAAAAGAAGCCACCAAATTTGCCCAAAAACTAGAACAAATTATCTATTATAATCCTAATAGCAATGATTTAAACCCTATTGAAAATGCTTATTTTTCTCTATATCAAAAAGCCATAGCTATTTATAAGAATAATCTACAAAACATTGAATTTTCTCAAATAGATTACAAAATAGCTAAAACCTTATTAAATAAAGATTTTAATGAGGAAGACATATTTAAAGTTATAAAAGAAAATTCACCTACTAATTGGCAAGATGAGAAACTACAACAAATATGTATAAAGAAACAACAAGAAGCTCAAAAAGATGAAGCTTTTTTTGAAGAATATGCTCATCGTCTTGAAGCTATACAATATGTATTAATAGAAGATAAACCATATACTCCTGTAGAAAAAGCTTATCTTGAAACCTATCACGATATGATTGCTCATATCGATATTGAAAATACTCCATATAAAGATGCTATAAACAAAAATCTAGAAAAGAATATTATACAGACATTACTAGAAAAAAACTTTAAATCTGATGAAATATTCTCTGCTGTAGAAAAATATTCTCCATTACAACTAGAAACTGAAGAAATACAAAATATCTTAAATCCTAAGCAAGCAAAACAAGATATTGAAGAACAATTAGCAACTAAAAATTTAGCAACAGAATCTTTATACACCAAAGACGATATAAAAAATTCTATAAATGAAAATCAAGGCAACAATGAAGCAATACAAAAATCCATATTTATTAAAATACAAACGACTTATGATTCATTCATTCGTCTTAATCGCATCAGAAATTTCCCTGAATTTATGACAAAACTAAGTAATGATCCTAAATATTTATATCTAAAAGAAGCCAGTAAATTAAGACAATTACAGGTGCAAAATAGAATTTTATCCAATAGAGCAGAAATAGAATTATACCAAAAATCCAATAATGATTTAATCATAGCAAGTAGATTATTAGAAAAAGGTCATACGGATGAAGAAATAGCCTCTCTTATGGTCAAATATTCACCACTTAAACCATCAACTGAAGAAATAAATCTAACACTTAAAAACGCTCATACGCTATTCAATATGGAAAAATTAGCTCAAATGAAAGTCGAAGATGTAGCTATAAAAAATATTGCTGAAGAATATATCCTAACTTGTAAAAAAGTAATAGTAGATAATATGAACAACAATATTTTATGGAATAAAGATAGTGAAAGTAAAGTTATAAAAGAATTAATCAATAAAGGCTTTAAACAAGATAAAATAATTCCTGTAATCACTAAGTTTTCACCTGTCAAAATAAGTAATGAAGAAGCTAAAAATTTAGTCATGAATACTTTAGGACAAGGAAAAATAGAGTTATCTCTACAAGAATTTTTAAGTCAAAATCTTAAAAATAAACATACTTCAGAAGTAAAAATCATTGAAGATGCTCTAAAAAGAAATTTTCCTGAATTACAAAATAAAAAATCAATTACTAAGAAAAGAAACTTCATTCAAAATGAATTAAAGAAAATCAAAAAGCAAACACAAAAATTAACTAGATAGGATAAATTATTATGAACTGTATCACAGATGTCAAAGATAAAATATCTAAATTAATCATAAAAGCTTATCAACATAAAGCATCAGATTTATTTATACGAGAAAACATGTATCCTTATATCAGAAATAATTTAGGAAAAATTGAAATGTTAGAGAATAACTTTATAAAAGATTCTCAAATGATATCTTTCTTAGAAAAAGTTCAACAACTCACTATAGATGATTTAGATAATGATTTAGATTTTTTTATTAATATAATTAATATTAATTGCAGATGTCATTTTTATAAAACTTTTAAAGGTATGGCTATAGCTATAAGATTACTTCCAGATAAAATTCCTTCATTAGATGTTTTAGGACTACCCGAATCTATTAAATTATTAACAGATATAAAATCAGGATTGATTATAGTATCTGGTCCAACTGGTTCTGGAAAATCCACTACTATTGCCTCAATTATAGATGCGATTAATCAAAAGTATAATTATCACATAATAACAATAGAAGATCCTATTGAATATACTTTTGAAGATAAAAAATCTATTATTTCTCAAATTCTTTTAGGTAAAAATATTACGAGTTTTGCTCAAGGTATAAAAGCTAGTATGCGTGAAAATCCCAATGTAATTATGATTGGAGAACTTAGAACACTTGAAGATATAAAGGTAGCTTTATTTGCCGCAGAATCTGGTCATTTAGTAATTACAACACTGCATGCAGACAATATTACTGATGCGTTAGATAGAATAACAAACTATGAAGAAAAACTTAAACTAAAAAATTTACTGGCTAATACATTTCAAGCTATCATAGCACAAAAATTAATTACCACTAAAGAGCATAAAGTTCTTTGTTTAGAAATTCTATTACGTAGTAATGCCACTGTTAGTTGCATAAAAAATAACGATTATACAAGCCTAATAAACATCATGAAAACAACACCAGGAATGATGACAATGCAAGACCATTTTAATACACTAAAAGAACAAGGTATTATATCTAAAGAAATTAAGTTATGAAAAAAATCTGTCCTGTTTGTCAAAAAATCTTTGAATCAAATTTTAGTTATCAAATATATTGTTGTGTCCATTGTCGAAAAGTACATTACAAAAAAATATATTATAATAAACCAAGAATAATTTCTAATATAGAGGATAATGAGCCAATATTAAAGCAATTTTATTGTAAAAAATGTCATATATTAGTAACCGTTACAAATATAAAAGATAGACGAAAAAAATTTTGTAGTCCACATTGTGAAAAACTTTATTGGAAACATCCCAAACTATCTACTAGTTAGGAAATATAATAAAAAAGGAAAGCTTATACAAAGCTTTCCTTTTTTATTAAACCTAATTCCTTTTCATATATTCTTTTTAATTCTTGTATTTTTTCAGTTGTAGATAACTCTAACCAAGCATTAATATATTTTTCCTCTATTAATGTCAATCTACTAGTAGTCGTGATTAATGAATCAATATTTAAATGAAAATCATAATAATGTTCATCATATATTTTTATAACCAAAGCAACTCGATTATAATTATAAGCATCATAATTTAATCCTAATTGTTGATTTATTATATTGACAAGAGATATGAAATTATCTTTGTTTTTACTTTTTTCTAATACAAAATCAATAAAATCGCCTTCTATTTCATCAAGAAACAAATAAGACCTATATACTGAGTATTGTTTGATTAAAGCAAAACTATATTTAATTTTTCCTTTTTTTAATTTTGAAGATAAATCAATCAGTAAACGTCCATCATCAGTAGGTTGACTCTCTATAATAGGTACAAAAATTTTATATTCTAATATACCATCAGGATTATTTAATAAGTTGAATACTGTTCTGTTTGAATCGAAATTAGTAGTATTAGGGGCACTAAAAACATTTTTTCTTCCTAATAGTTCATCAATTGATATATTAAAAAAATCAGCTATAGCAATTAAATTTTCAGTAGAAGGAAGTATATTTCCTTTTGTAAATCGTGACACTGATTGACGAGTAACATTTAAATAATTTGCTAAATCTTGATTTGTCATATTTTTCGATTTTAATAAGTCTATTAAATTTTTTGCAAATATATTTTTTAACAAAAAAAACACCTCTTGATTTTTGTTACTTAGTAGAAGATTTTATTTTAAGTCGATCAAAAATAAACTTACTTACTTCATTGGCCAAGATGTCATTACAGAAACTATTCTTATGCACAAAGTTAAAATAACACAATAATATATCAGCTAATAACAAACAAAATATTAAATGTATTTCATTACTAAATAATATATCACTACAAGCTATATGAAATAATATAACTATCCAAAATACAGAAAAAATCATAAAAATAGTTCCATCTTTAAAATATTTAGAGATAGCATTATATTTTTTCAATTTTTTAGTGTTTTCTTTAGAGATAAATTTTATAATCTCATTTTCGCCACCAGTACTTCGATTACTATAGAAAATTTGACAATCAGTATTTACCATAGCTAATGTATATTGCACTATTTTATTATTTATTTTTGTAGGAACATATACTAACATAAAGTCTTTTTGTACACAAAACTCTGAATAAAATTTAAAGTTGTGTTTTACTAATTCTTCTCGTATGTCGTTAAGACTTTCAGGATATGTTTTAATACCATCAATAATATGACAATTGGCATAATAATCTAGAGATGTATCAATCATTCTAAGCATATATGAAGCTTTATTTTTAAACCTACGTTCTTTAGTATATCTATATAAATTAACACCTATCAAAATAACCATTATTGTCATAAATAAAGCTAAATATAGTCCTATTTCTGCCATTTCATTCATAATACAAAACTCCTTTTCAAAATTAATAAACTAAGCTTAAGAAAATTCTTTTAATATAGCATTACTTCTTTTGGCTCGTTTATCTACAATATTTAAATGTTTATAATCTAAGACTTCATCAGTTTGCTCATCTATTTTAGCAACTAAAGGAATTGCTCCTTCAACACCATTAAATGCTTGAGCTAATAGTTTAATCGTATCAGAACTACTCATACTACCACCAGAAATATTAGCTACAGAAGTAGTCCCTGTCTGTAATTTAATGGAATATTTGAAGTTTGTATTTTTATCTAAGCGAACTTGATTATTAACACCAACAGATAAATTTTTTAATTCTTTAAGCTCTGTTTTTAAGGATGAAATTTGTTCTCTTAAGGTATCATACTGATATTTTATAGGACTATTTTTAGTTAAGATACCCTCGATAATACTTTGAATTTTTTCTTGCTGTTCTGGGGAATTAATAAAAGCTTCAAGTTCATTAAACTTAGCAAAAATATCTTGTTCTTTAACATTAAGTTCTTGATATTTTGTTATATATGGTTGAAGTTGTAGTTTAGCTTGGTTTAATAAAGAACTATCATCAAACTTTTGAACATATTCTAACTGATTGATAAATGGTTTGGCTTCTTGTTCTAAATTAATTTTTTCTTTAGCAATAAGTCGCTTTGCTTCTTTAAGTTCTCTATATTTATGATTAGTAGCAACATTATATGCCATTTCTCTTGCTCGTTGTGGTGAAATGACTCTTGATGCTAAAGATTTATATTCTTGTTGCTTATATTCAAAACTATTTTTAACATCAATGACAAGGTTATCTAAAATAGTTTTTACTTCTTTAGCTGAATAACTTTGTGCTGGTAAGTTTATAATATTTTCCTTTAAAATTTGTTTTAAATTAGCTGTTTGTACATCTAATTTATCTCTTAATAGCTCTAATTTTTCTTTAAGAGGTGCATTCTCTAGTAATAAATAATTAGCCCTTTTAGTTATTTTAGCTTTGAACGCACTTTGAGTAAATTTTTTGTTTGTTGGACGAAGTTGAACTTTTAAAGCACTAATGGCTTTATTGGTTTTTTCTAATTCATTATCTAATTGTTGTTTGATTTTATCATTATTTGTATTAGCTATTTTATTTTGTAACTCTATGGATTTTTGGTTGAAGTTGAACAATTTATTAGTTAAAACTTTTTCATCTTTAGTCATCAAATCATACTTAGCTAAAGCTTTTGCTTCTTCAAAAGACAATACATCTTTACTTGTTTCTTTTATTTGGTTTAATAAAAATAAAATATCATTTTTGAGTATAGAAATATCAGCCACTTTAGATTCTAACGTATTACATCTTTCATCAATAGCATCGTTAGCTTCTTTCATACTGCTATTAATTTTATCAATCAATATTGTGTCTTTAATATTTTTTTCTGTTTCACTAGCAGCTAAAAGAAGATTAGTTCTTTCAGTAATGTATTTTCTGTTTTCTAAAAGTTTTTGCACAAGTGGATTGTTTTTATCATAAGAAGCAATCGTTCCTATATACTGTTCTGCTGGTCGATTTAAAATTTCAGCTCGTACATAATCGCCATTACGCAAAGCTTCTTCACGTTGCATTTTTAAACTTTTATGGTCAATAGTTTTATCTATACCATATTTTCTAAAGATAGCATTAGTTACATAACAATAATGTTTTCTAAAATGAGTTAAGTTTTTACCAAAGTTGTCTTTAGAAAAATATCTATCTACTTTTGCTCCACCTTTATCTGTATTCACACGACAATAGGTTTTAAAAAATTGTTCTGGTGGTCGTTCATTAGTTTTTTCAATATCGTCAATCATTTTGTCAGAGACCATGATATGACAATGTATTTGTTGTTTATTACTATCTAAAGCTGCTTGTTTATCATGAATGGCTACAGCATAATATTTATCTTGAAAATATTCATAGTTATTTAGTATAGTATTTACAATTTCTATATTTTGTTCTAACGTAAGTTCTTCTTGCAAAGCTAATTCAAACTCACGATAAGAAGCTTTATTTTTTCTTCCATAGACGTCAGCGGATTTAAAAAATTCTGAAGGATTTCCTTTTGCCCACTTAGGTAATTTATTGGCTTTATATACACATTGTCCATGTTTTCTCAAAAATTCTTGACGAGCAAAATCTTTTTCACGATTAATATATTCAGCATGAGCCAAGCCAACTTTATTGTCATAGTCTTTGTATTCGCCTTCACGATTAATATAATCTGCGTGTTTCTTTCCAGGAATGAAGTTACCTTTTTTATCCTTAGAAGTTTTGATTGAACAATGATAAAAAGCCAATTTTTACACCTCCTTCTTGCTAAGTTTAAGTTTAAGTTTAAAATTTCATAAAAATCCGCTTAATTAACTTTTAGTTCAACGAGCTTTGCGAGTGGCAAAAAACCTTGAATTTTTTCAAGTCCTATCCGTTTATGAAAATAAACGGTAAAGTGAACATTCTTCAAAATCCTAGTCTTATTGTACCATTTTTCTAGCTTTAATTGTGCGGGCGTTTGCGGGCGTTTACGGGCGTTTGCGGGCGTTTGTATTTACGTATTATATCATTAGGCATATTATTAATATATGGATATTGAAGTTGATACTAAACAAAAGCTCTTTAATCAGCAAACACAATTAGCTAAGATAACTGCACAAATTAAGGATAATGAGAAAAACCAGAAGTTTTTACAATATCAAATAGATTGTATGCAACAAAAAGAGATTAAGAAAAGACTAAAACTTATAACTAAAATTTTCTCTAAGGTAGGTACTCCAGAAAACATTGATAAAGATGTTATCACTGGTATAGCCATATCTTTAAAAGAAAATTTACTCACTGATGAACAATTAGCATTTTTTAGACAAAAAGCGAGGCGAACTAAGTGCTAGAAAATCTTGATTTTGAAGGTAGAAAAAAACGATGTGAATTTAGGTTAATAGGATTAAATACTAAAAAAAATGACATTATAAAGTCTATTAATAGAATGCAAAAATCTCTGATAGAAAAAAGAAATAAACTTCAAGAAGTCGACAAAGAAATTTGTAAAACCGAAGAAGAAATATTCACTTTAGAAGCTCAAGAATTTGCTTTAAATTTAAAGAATAATAAAGTTGACATAAAAAAATTAAATGCCAATAAAGTTGCTCAAACTATAATCGAGCAGAAAGATGTTTTACTAAAAGAAGAAAATGAAGTATCTCCCGATAGAGAAAATACCGAACTGCTCTTAGATGACAAATCAATAGATAACATGACGATAAATGTTGATAAAAGTGAGGAAGATTTATGAGATTATTCATAGCTGAAAAGCCTTCTATGGGAATGGAAATTGCCAAAGTTTTATCTAATAAAAATAATAAATCACTAGAACGTTCTGATGGCTTTATAAGTGTTGGAAATGATGTAGTCACTTGGCAGTTTGGACATATATTAGAATTAAAATCTGCAAGTGAACTTGATCCTAAATATGAAAAATGGTCATTTGATACCTTGCCCATAATTCCGCAAAACTGGCAACGCAAAATAAAAAATGATTGTGTCAAACAGTTTAATGTTATTAAAAAATTAATAGAAAATACCGATGAAATAATTCACGCTGGCGACCCAGACCGTGAAGGTGAACTCTTAATTCGTGAAACTTTAATTCATCTTAATAATACAAAACCTGTTAAGCGAATTTTATTAAACGCTCTTGATGAAAAATCTATTTTATATGCACTAGATAATCTAAAAGATGATAGTGTATTTGATAATTTATATATCTCTGCGGAAGCTAGAACACGAGCAGATTGGTTAATTGGGATTAACTTAACTAGAGCTTATACACTAATAGGCAAAGATAATGGCTTAACCACTAGCATTAATATTGGTAGAGTTATGACACCGACTTTTTCATTGGTAGTTCAAAGAGAAAATGAAATCAGACAATTTAATGCTACTAAGTATTATTCACTGACTGCTATATTTAAAAGTAATCAAGATGAGATACAAACTAAGTTGAAAGTTCCTGACGAAATAAAAGAAAATGATTATGTAATTGATAAAACCTTAATCGAAGATATTGAAAATAAGCTCAAGAAAAATCCTTTAGCTATTATTTCAGATTATACTGTAGAGAAGAAAACAGAATACCCACTTTTACCTTATTCTTTATCTGAATTACAACTTGTAGCAGGTAAGAAATATAATTATGAACCCAAATTAGTACTGGATACTGTGCAATCACTTTATGAAAAGAAACTAACTACTTATCCACGTTCTGATTGTAGTTATCTTCCTGAAAATCAATTTGATAATGCTACAGAAATTTTAAATACACTTTCTAATATTGATGATAATTTTAAAACATTAATACAAGAAGCTAATCCTAAACTAAAAAGTAAAGCATGGAATGATAAAAAGATAACAGCTCATCACGCAATTATTCCAACAGCTAAACAATGTGATATAAACAATTTATCTGAAACAGAAAAAAATATTTATAAACTAATATCCACTTGTTATATTGCTCAATTTTATCCTGCTCATATCTACAACAAAACTGATATCAAAATTAATTGTAACGATTATATCTTTACTGCTACAGGTAAAACTATTTTAGATTTAGGCTGGAAAAAATTGTATAAAGCAAACCATAATGATGAAGAAAATATTCTTCCTATATGTCATAAAGGTGATAAAGTAATATTTATTAATTCAAATATTACTGAAGGAATAACTAAACCACCAAAAAGATTTACACCAGCTACACTTCTTGAAGCTATGAAAAAAATTGATAAATTTGTCAAAGCCCCTGAAGTGAAAGCAATATTAAAAAATGTATCTGGAATTGGTACTGAAGCTACTAGAGCGTCAATCATTGAAAAGTTACTAGACAAGAATTTTATAGCAAAAGATAAACAAAATCTTATTCCTACTAAATACGGAGAA
>OLNU01002347.1_pt1 | contig 11816 bp, 10 predicted proteins | sample 1672241 | NCBI WGS metagenome assembly OLNU01 (sample SAMEA3136663, study PRJEB25190) | human gut metagenome | biome: human gut; feature: human-associated habitat; material: faeces | place: Austria | collected 2013 | reverse complement strand
GCCAGTCCGGTGATATGCTGGAAGCTGCCCTGACCGCCGGTCTGTGCAGCGTGGGCGCGGACGTTGAGAGTCTGGGCGTCGTCCCCACTCCCGCCGTGGCCTATCTGGTGCGCAAGTACAACGCCGACGCCGGCGTGGTCATCTCGGCGTCTCACAACCCGATGGAATTCAACGGCATCAAAATCTTCGCCGGCACCGGCTACAAGCTGCCGGACGAGGTGGAGAACGAAATTGAAGCCTATATCGACAATCAGTGCGCGGGCCTCAAGCTGGCCACCGGCGACGATGTGGGCCGCGTGACCTACCGCGCCGACGGCATCAAGGATTACGCCGACCACCTGTATGAGTCCATCAACGGCGACCTGTCCGGCCTGAACGTCTGCATCGACTGCGCCAACGGTGCCTCTGCAGCAGTAGCCCGGCAGCTGTTCCCCCGTCTGGGCGCAAAGTGTACCTTTATCGGCGTGGAGCCTGACGGAAAGAACATCAACGCCGGTGTGGGCAGCACCCATCTGGACAATCTGGAAAAGGCTGTCGTCGAGGGCGGCTTTGACTGCGGCATCGCCTTTGACGGCGACGCGGACCGCTGCCTCGCCTGCGACGAGAAGGGTCAGGAGATCGACGGCGACAAGGTCATCGCCCTGCTGGCCATGAACATGAAGGAAAAGGGTCGTCTGGACGGCAATACTGCGGTCGTCACCGTCATGTCCAACCTGGGCTTCATCAAGTTTATGGAGTCCCAGGGGATCTACACCGAGAAGACCGCCGTCGGCGACCGCTATGTTCTCGAGAATATGCGGGAGAACGGCTATGCCATCGGCGGCGAGCAGAGCGGCCACGTTATCCTGCTCCACCACGCTACCACCGGTGACGGTGAGCTGACTGCCGGCAAGCTGCTCAAACTGCTGGCCGAGAGTGGCAAAAAGATGAGCGAGCTGAACGGCATCTACGCCCAGTACCCTCAGGTGCTGGTGAATGTGGTGGCCAACGCCGCCCAGAAGGCCGCCTACAAGGGTGACAAGGTGCTGGCCGACTTCATCGAGAAGGAGCAGCAGAAGCTGATGGACATGGGCCGTGTGCTGGTGCGCGTCTCCGGAACTGAGCCGAAGATCCGCGTCATGGTGGAGGGCCAGGACCTCGAGGCCATCGACCTGTGCGCCAAGCGCATCGTGGATAAAATCAACGAGCGAATCATCGAAGGTTAAGATAGAGATAAAAAGCAGGAAGGAGGACGCATATGCGCCCTGCAGATACATGGAAAGACTACGAGCTGCTGGATGCCACCGACGGCAACCGGCTGGAACGCTGGGGCGAGACGCTGCTTGTCCGGCCTGACCCGCAGGTGGTGTGGAAGACGCCCCAGCAGAGCCCCCTCTGGGCCAAGGCGGACGCCGTTTACCACCGTTCCAATCAGGGCGGCGGCGAGTGGGAGTACCGCCGCCGTCTGCCCGAAAAGTGGAAGATCACCTGTGGAGAAGGGGAGGATAAGCTGACCCTCATCGTCAGCCCCACCGGCTTCAAGCACACCGGCGTCTTCCCGGAGCAGGCCGTCAACTGGGCCTGGTACGCCAAGAAGATCCGTGCCGCAGGCCGGCCCATTAAAGTTTTGAACCTCTTCGGCTACACCGGAGGTGCAACGCTGGCCTGCGCGGCGGCGGGCGCTACCGTCTGCCATGTGGACGCCTCCAAGGGCATCGTCGCATGGGGCAAGGACAATGCCGCCGCCAGCGGCCTCGCCGACCGGCCCATCCGCTGGCTGGTGGACGACTGCGCCAAGTTCGTCGCCCGCGAGAAGCGCCGCGGCAACACCTACGACGGCATCATCATGGACCCGCCGAGTTATGGACGCGGCCCCGGCGGCGAGATCTGGAAGCTGGAAGACTGCATCTACGACCTCATCAGCCAGTGCGAAGAGGTGCTGAGCGACAAGCCGCTCTTCTTTGCGGTCAACAGCTACACCACCGGCCTTTCGCCCGCCGTCATGGAGTATATGCTCAAGACGACGCTGATCCCCCGCTTTGGCGGAAAGACCAGCTGCGACGAGATCGGCCTGCCCGTCTCCGCCACCGGCGGCGTCGTCCCCTGCGGCGCGACGGCGATTTGGGAAGAATAAACCTCTCAGTCTCGCTATCGCTCGACAGCTCCCCTACCGAGGGGAGCCTCTGGCGAAGAGATAAAGCTTTACGGAATGCCAAGGCCTCTCCTCGATAGGAGAGGTGGCAATGCGAAGCATTGACGGAGAGGTTAACATCTAAGAATGGGGTACAGCCCCTTTCAGAGGGGCGCACCACCAGAAAGAGAAAACAAATGAGTGAAACGATACTGACAGCAGAAAACTTAAAGTTCCGCTACGACTCGGAGCAGCCCGGCTACGCGCTCAACGGCGTCTCCATGCAGGTCAAGCGGGGCGAGTTCGTGGCCGTGCTGGGCGCAAACGGCTGCGGCAAATCCACCCTTGCCAAGCACTTCAACGCCATCCTCCTGCCGGAGGAGGGCAAGGTGTACGTCGAGGGCATGGACACCGCCGATGATGACAAGCTCTATGACATCCGCCAGACCGTGGGCATGGTGTTCCAAAGCCCGGACAACCAGATCGTCGCCACGGTGGTAGAGGAAGACGTGGCTTTCGCGCTGGAAAACCTCGGTGTTCCGCCGGAAGAGATGCGCCGCCGCGTTGATGACGCCATGAAGATGGCGGGCATCTACGAGTTCCGGGAGCGCGCACCCCACAACCTCTCGGGCGGCCAGAAGCAGCGCGTCGCCATTGCGGGCGTCGTCGCCATGCGTCCCGACTGTCTCATCCTCGACGAGGCCACCGCCATGCTCGACCCTCGCGGCCGTGAGCAGGTGATGCAGACCATCCACCACCTCAACAAGGATCTGGGCATCACCGTTGTGTCCATCACCCACTACATGGAAGAGGCTGCGCAGGCCGACCGTGTGCTGGTGATGAGCCAGGGCAATGTGGTGATGGAAGGCACCCCGAAAGAGGTGTTCAGTCAGACCGAAAAAGTCCGTTCTCTCCGCCTCGACGTGCCGCAGGCCGCAGAGCTGCGGGATGAGCTGGTCAAGGCCGGCATCCCCATGCCCGAAGGCATCATCGACACCGGCGAGTGCGCACAGGCTCTGTATGAGCTGCTGAAGTAAGGGGGACGGAAACATGGCAAGTATTATCAAAGTAGAACACCTGAGCTATGTCTACAACCCCGGTATGCCGAACGCAGTCACCGCGCTGGACGACGTGAGCTTTGAGGTGGAAGAGGGCGATTTCGTGGGCATCATCGGAGCCACCGGCTCCGGCAAGAGCACCCTCATCACCCACATGAACGGTCTGAACAAACCCACCAGCGGCAAGATCATCATTGATGGCCGCGACCTCTGGGCCGAACCGGAAAAGATCCGGGATTTCCGTTTCTTGACGGGTCTGGTGTTCCAGTACCCAGAGTACCAGCTCTTTGAGGAAACATGCTATAAGGACATCGCCTTCGGCCCGAAGAATATGGGCCTCGACGAGGCGGAGGTCGATAAGCGCGTCCACGAGGCGGCAGAATTCGTCGGCCTCGATGAAGCACTGTTGGAGCGCAGCCCCTTTGAGCTGTCCGGCGGACAGAAGCGCCGCGTAGCCGTGGCGGGCGTTATGGCCATGAAGCCCCGTATCCTCGTCCTGGATGAGCCTGCGGCCGGCCTCGACCCCGAGGGACGGGATGAGATCCTGTCCGAGGTGAAGGACTACCACAAAAAGACCGGCACCACGGTGCTTCTGGTCTCCCACAGCATGGAGGACATTGCCAAGTACGCCGACAAGGTGCTGGTGATGAGCCGGAAGAAGATCGCCATGTACGACACGGTGGAGAAGGTCTTTGCCCGCGCTCCCGAGCTGCTGGAACTGGGCCTCTCCGTGCCGCAGGTGACGAAGATCTTCCTCAAGCTGCGGGAGATGGGCGTGGACGTCCCGGCGGACGTCTACACCATCCCCTACGCCGTCAAGATGATCCTGGCGGCAAAAGCCCGGCGGGATGCAGGGGAGACCCTCGTCTTACCCCGGGATGAAGATCAGAAAGGGGGTGCAGCCGAATGCTGAGAGATATTACCATCGGCCAGCACTTCCCCGGCAACAGCCTCGTCCATCGTTTTGACCCCCGGCTCAAGCTGGTGCTGACCATCCTGTATATCGTGCTGCTCTTTGCGGCGTCCAACCCGCTGGGCCTTGCGCTTTCGCTGATTTTTCTCGCCGTGATGTACGCGGTAGCGAAAATTCCCTTCAAGCTCATCCTCAAGAGCCTGAAGCCCATCTTCCCCATCATCGTCTTTACGGCGGTGCTGAACCTCTTCTTTGTCTCGGGCGAGGGCGACCCGGTGTTCAAGCTCGGATTTCTGACCGTTTACGCGGAGGGCATCCGGTATGCTGTACTGATGGCGGTGCGCGTCATGGCCCTCATCGCAGGCACGAGCCTTTTGACCTACACCACCAGTCCCATCGTCCTGACGGACGCCATCGAGCAGCTGCTCAAGCCTCTTGGCAGGCTCCACTTCCCGGTGCATGAGCTGGCCATGATGATGAGCATCGCCCTGCGGTTCATTCCTACCCTCATCGAGGAGACCGACAAGATCATGAACGCCCAGAAAGCCCGTGGTGCGCAACTGGACAACGGCAAGATGACCGAGCGCATCAAGGCGCTGGTCCCGGTGCTGGTGCCGCTGTTCATCTCGGCTTTCCGCCGCGCCGACGAGCTGGCCATGGCTATGGAGTGCCGCTGCTATCGCGGCGGCGACGGACGCACCCGCCTCAAGGTGCTGCGGTGCGAAAAGCAGGATTATATCGACCTTGCAGTGTGCATTGCGTGTTTTGCGGTGATCCTCGCTTCGAGATTGGTGTTCCCGAATTTCTAAGGTGCGATAGATATGTTCTCTTTTGATGTCAAAAGAGAACCAGAAAACCACCAGCGATTTCGACGCGCTGGATCCACGAGAAAGGGGCTGCTCGCCCCTTTCAGACCCCAAAGGAGAAGTCGAAACGGAAAAAAGCTAGCCGCTTCGCTAAACGCTTTTTTCTCGTTTCTCCGATTTTGAATGATACGGACGGGAAAGTTGTAATTTCATTGATGAACTATCTTCTTACTTTAGCATACGACGGCACGAACTACTGCGGGTTTCAGGTGCAGCCCAACGGGCGGAGCGTAGCTGCTGTGTTTCAGGACGCCCTGGAGGCGGTGCTGGGCTGTCGGCCCGACATCAAGGGCTGCAGCCGCACCGACGCCGGCGTCCACGCGCTGGGCTTCATGCTCAACTTCCACGCCGACACCCGCATCCCGGCGGCAAAGCTGCCGCTGGCGCTGAACCAGCATCTGCCCCCGGACATCCGGGCGCTGGAAGCGCGGGTGGTGCCGGACGATTTCCACGCCCGCTATGCGGCCCACACCAAGACCTATCTCTACCGCATCCACAACAGCCCGATCGACTCGCCCTTTGCAGCGCGGTATTACACCAAAGTGCCGGGGCGGCTGGACGCGGACAAGATGCAGCAGGCGGCGCAGTATTTTGTGGGAAAGCACGATTTCCTCGCCCTCTGCGCCTCGGGCAGCTCGGCTGCGGCTCACGGCGACACCGTGCGCACCATCACGGCCTGTGACGTTCAGCGCCGGGGCGACGACATCGACATCACGGTGACGGCGGACGGCTACCTCTACAACATGGTGCGCATCCTTGCAGGCACCCTCTGTGAGGCCGGTGCGGGGCGTCTTGCGCCTGAGGCCGTGCCGGGCATCCTCGCCAGCCGCGACCGCAAAAACGCTGGGCCGACGCTGGCGGCGAAAGGGCTTTTCCTCAAGAGCGTGGACTACGACACGCCCATAGAATAACGCAAACATGACCGATGCTCCCGGAGGGAAAACGCCCCTTTGGGAGCACTGTCATTGCACAAAGGGGACAGGAGAGTATGAGAAAAAGACAGCGCGGCACCCGGCCTGTGTCGGACGAGCCGCTTTCGGCGGGACGGGTCGAATACCTCGAGCAGGCCCGCGAGCGGGTGCGGAACCGGCGCATCCGCCGCACGGCACTCATCGTCGTGGCATTGACGCTGGTGGTGCTGTTCACCACCGGCATCGTGGGCAGCTCTGTTGCCATGGCCAAGGACTGGGCCGATACTGCCCGCATCCTGCTCTTCCCCGGCACGGGCTGGCCCCAGCAGACCGGCGTCATGGAGGTGAAACAGCTTGCCGCCATGAACAGCAGCTTTGTGGAGCTGGGCGAGGAAGGGTGCGTGGTCTGGTCCCGCACCGGCACCCGGCTCAACTCCATCCAGAGCGGCTACGCCCGCCCTGCGCTGGCTGCGGGCAAGAACCGCTTTGTGCTCTACAACCGCTCGGGCAATGAGCTGCGGGTGGAGAGCCGAACCCAGAATCTCTACACCAAGACGATGGAGAGCAGCATCACCCTCTGTGCCATGGCCGACAACGGCACGCTGGCCGCCGTCACAGAGGACCCCGGCAGCGCGGCCCGGCTTCGGGTCTACTCGTCCTCAATGGAGCAGCTGCTGAGCTGGAGCCTCACCATCACCGACGGCACCCCGCTGCGGCTGGCCTTTTCGCCGGATGGGCGGCGGCTGGCAGTGGCGGCGGTGACGGTAAACGGCGGCCAGATGGTCACGAATTTCTATGTCGTCACCCTGGCGCAGGGTGACCCCATGCTGGTGGGCAGCGGAAGCGGCGCGGCCCAGTGGCTGAGCTGGACCGGTTCCCAGAGCATCCTGGCCGTCTGCGACAGCCGCGCTGTCCTCTACAACGCATCGGGCGGAGAGCGGGCAGCCTATGACTTTACCGGGCAGACCCTCCGCGACATCTCGGTGGACGCTTCGGGCAATACTGCCCTTCTGCTGGCCTCCGGCCAGCTCTGTCAGGCCGTGATGCTGGGCCGTGACCTTGGTGTCGAGAACACCACGCAGGTGCAGGCGTCCAACCGCATCGTCCGGGCAGGAGACACCTTTTATCTGCTCACCGATACAGGGGTGGAGTGCCTTTCCACCGACGGCACCTCCCAGTGGACCCAGAGCCTTTCGGCCCGCCCACAGGGTCTGCTGGCCGACCGCAGGCAGCTGCTGGTCTTCTGCGGCAATACGGTGCAGGTATTGACCCCGCCTGCGGCGGAAAACAACGCTCAAAGCAATACATAATAAGGAAAACAAGGTATGTTCAAGAATCCGTCATTTCTTTTTGATATAGTATGTACCGTGGTCTGGCTGCTTCTGGCTGTGCGCTATGCCCGCAAGGGCTTTCTCGCAGCCAGTGTCCAGCTGGGCGGGAATGTCTTCAGCCTCGTGGGCGCCCGGGTCTTTTCGGGCTGGGCGGCTGCCGAGGTGTTCCAGCGCTTTCTGGCCGGGAGCTTCCGTACCCAGATCGCCGAGAGCATCTCGGCCGGAGGGGTCGTGGACCTGACCGGCATCGCGGACAAGTACGCGGGCTTTCTGCCCGAGAGCTTCCGCGCCTCCATCGTGGAGACCTGCGAGCGCTCCATCTCGGCTGTGCTCAGCGACAACGCCGTGGTGCTGGCGGACGCCATCGTCCAGAAGGTGCTGGCTCCGCTGCTCACGCCGGTCATCTCGGTCGTGCTCTTTTTCGTGGCCTTTGCCCTGCTGCGGATGCTGGTGAGTATGCTGGTCACCGTGCTGGGCCTCGTCAACCGGCTGCCGGTCATCGGCACCGTCAACCGCTGGCTGGGCTGGGTCACCGGCTGTGTCGCCAGCACCATGGACATCTATCTGGTGCTCTGTGTGGTGTGGGCCGTCATCGTCATCACCGGCGGCAATCTGACCGTCCTGAACGATACGGTCATGAGCAGCAGCCTTTACTATAAAGCATTCAATCTGTTGAACCCCTTCCTGTAAAAGGAAGTTTTAGGAGGAACCTATATGGTCTGCAATCGCTGTCAGAAACGTCCGGCCATCATCTTCGTCCAGCGGATGGAGAACGGTCAGATGAAAAATGAGGGCTTTTGCCTGCACTGTGCGCGTGAGCTGCACATCAAGCCGGTGGAAGACCTGATGAAGCAGTTCGGTATGTCCGACGAGGACATGGATAACATGGAAAACCGGATGGAGAGCATGATGGATGAGATGGGGGACGCGAACCCCCTCTCCCTCATGATGAATATGGGCCAGCCCATGGGCGGCGAGGAAAACGAAGGGGACGACGACCTTGTCCCCGGCTCCAGCGCTACCTTCCCGCTGGGCGTCAAGGCGGAGGGCGATGCCGGAAACAGCAAAAAGGCCCAGAAGAACGGCAAAAAGCCGCCCCGCCGCAAATTCCTCGACACCTACTGCGAGAACCTGACCAGCAAAGCCCGGGAGGGCAAGCTCGACGACATCGTGGGCCGCGACCGCGAGATTTACCGCACCATCCAGATTTTGAGCCGCCGCCAGAAGAACAACCCCTGCCTCATCGGTGAGGCGGGCGTCGGTAAGACGGCCATCGCCGAGGGCCTCGCGGAGCGCATCGCCAGGGGCAATGTCCCTGTGGGTCTGAAGGATAAGGAGATCTTCCTGCTGGATCTGACCAGCCTCGTGGCCGGCACCCAGTTCCGCGGCCAGTTCGAGCAGCGGGTCAAGGGCCTGCTGAGCGAGGTCAAGGCCGCTGGCAACATCATCCTGTTCATTGACGAGATCCACACCATCACCTCCGCCGGTGAGAGCGAGGGTGCCATGAACGCGGGCAACATCCTCAAGCCTGCCCTCTCCCGCGGTGAGATACAGGTCATCGGCGCCACCACCTTCAACGAGTACCGCAAGTATATCGAGAAGGACCAGGCCCTTGAGCGCCGCTTCCAGCCTGTCCGCGTGGAAGAGCCCAGCGTGGCCGATACGCTGGCCGTCATGAACGGCATCAAGAAGTATTACGAGGAGCACCACCATGTGCAGGTGGATGCCGATGTGCTGAGCGCCATCGTCACCCTCAGTGAGCGGTATATCACGGACCGCTACCTGCCCGATAAGGCCATCGACCTGCTGGACGAAGCCTGCGCCTGCTGCAATCTCGCCCACCCGGTCATCTCGGAGTATCTCGAGATGCAGAAGGAGCTGGACGGCCTCAGACAGGAAGAGGCAGACATGGAGTCCTCCGACGTCAATGAGGCCATCGACTATGAGCAGGTGGCCCAGCGGAAGACCCGCATCGCCAAGCTCGAGGCAGAGCTGCCCGCAAAGCAGGCTGCTGCCAGCGAGATAAAAGTGACCATGGACGATGTGGCCAAGGTCATTGAGCTGTGGACGGGCATCCCGGCGGTGAAGATCCAGGAGACGGAGTTCGTCAAACTGGCCGGGCTGGAAGCCGAGCTGAAAAAGAAGATTATCGGTCAGGACGAGGCCGTCCATCTGGTGGCACAGGCCGTCAAGCGGAGCCGCGCCGACCTGTCGGGCCGCCGCCGTCCCGCAAGCTTCATCTTCGTCGGCCCCACTGGCGTCGGCAAGACGGAGCTGGTCAAGCAGCTGGCAAACCAGCTCTTCGACGGCCCCGACCCGCTTATCCGTCTCGACATGAGCGAGTATATGGAGAAATATGCGGTGTCCCGCATGATCGGTTCGCCTCCGGGCTATGTGGGCTACGAAGAGGCCGGCCAGCTCACCGAAAAGGTGCGCCGCCGCCCCTACAGCGTGGTGCTGTTCGATGAGATCGAAAAGGCCCACCCCGACGTTATGAACATCCTGCTCCAGATCCTCGACGAGGGCAAGATCAACGATGCACAGGGCCGGACGGTGGACTTCTCCAATACGGTCATCTGCATGACCTCCAACGCCGGCAGCAGCGACAAGACGACCTCCGGCCTCGGCTTCAACAAGAGCGAGGAGCAGCTGAGTGAGGAAAAGACTCGCAAGGCTCTGAGCCAGTTCCTGCGGCCTGAGTTCCTTGGCCGTGTGGATGAGGTCATCGCCTTCAAGCCGCTGAACCAGCAGACGCTGGAAGGCATCGCGGCTCTCATGCTGGATGAGTACAAGCCCAGCATGGAGGCCAAGGGCATCGCTTACAGCTACACTCCGGCGGCTCTCTCTGCCCTCGTGGCCAAGAGTCAGGGCGGCAAATTCGGCGCCCGCGACCTGCGCCGCGTCATCCGCAAGGCCGTGGAGGACCCCGCCGCCGAGCGCATCATCGACGGCACCCTGAAAGCGGGCAGCAGCCTGACGGTGGATGCCGAAAATGGTGAAGTTATCTTGAAGTGAATGCTTGACTTTTCTGTACTATCGCATATAATAAAGACAGAAAGACAATGAATTCGTGCATAGAATTCACACCAAAAGAAGAAAACCCCTTCCTGGAGTTGCAGCTCCAAAGAAGGGGTCTTCTTTTTAGTGCTTACAGTCCTTGTTCAGCATTCTGTCAAGCCACTTGCTGATGAGATTAGAAGTCACACCAGCTGCGACAGATACCATGAAAGACAACATCTCGTGCATAGGACACACCTCCCTTCCCAATGAAATTGGGTCGGTAAGGACCGTGAGACAATTATAACATATAATTCGACCAAAAGATACAGTAAACGGCACTCCGAAGCAGTTCGGAGTGCCGTTTGTCATAGGCAGACTTAGTCGAGGGAGACCGGGAACTCGGGCTTGTTGGCCATACGGGCATTGGTGCGGCCCTCAGGGAAGATCTCGCCGGCGGCGGTCAGCGCCAGCTTGGTGAGGGTGGGGCCTACCAGCTCATACACCAGCACCGAGAAGAGCACGACGTTGCGCACCATGTGGCCGTCGGAAAGCTCAGCGGCCTCGGCTGCCATGCCCAGCGCCACGCCAGCCTGCGGAAGCAGGGTGATGCCGAGGTACTTCTGGATGTTGTGGCTGCAGTGGGTGGCCCGGCCGCTGACGAAGGCGCCGGAAATTTTGCCCAGAGAGCGGAAGGCGATGTACACTACGCCGATGAGGAGCACCAGCGGGTCGGAGAGGATGTTCAGATCCAGCTCTGCACCGCTGAGCACGAAGAAGAGGATGTTCACCGGCGACACCCAGCGGTCGAGGCGGTCCATCAGCTCATCGGAAGTGGGGCAGATGTTGCAGAACACCGTACCGGTCATCATGCAGACCAGCAGCAGCGAGAAGCCGCAGTGTATCGGCCCGATGTCGAAGGTGACCATGGACAGGCCCACCGTCAGCAGCACGAAGGCCACGGAAAGGCAGATGAGAAGCTGTTCCATGCGATATTGCGGGCAGCAGCACGATACCGACGCGCAGCCGCCCTTTCCTCCTTTTTCTCAGTCGGGCGCGTTTCCTTACTGCTTGCCAAAAGCCCAAAAAACACAGCACAGTAATAAATTATACTATTCAACTTTCTAAAAAGCAACATCCTTTCAGGCGGCAAAATTGAAGATTCCTTAACAAATGGCCGAAAAGGGCAAAAAAACAGGGCCGCTGCCGATGCAGTAGCCCTGTTGTATGCAACAATCGTGAATTTAGTTGAACTTGAAGATCTTCCGTGCGATGCGGTAGCCGCCCACCACGATGGCGTCGCCCTTGGGGAAGGGCAGGTTGGTCACACCGCCGAAGCCGAAGCGGATGGAGCGGTAGACTGCGGCGCTGGTGTGCTCGCGCAGGTACTGCCACAGGCCCTTCTGCTTTTCTTTCGCCTCGGCGCTGCCGTCCAGCAGCAGGAAGATGTCGCTGACGGCCATCATCATGGAGAGGTAGTGGAGCATATAGGTCCGCAGTTTCTTCTCGTCCTTGAGGGCGTCGAGGTCCTGACAGTCGATCATATGCCTGGTGACGCGGAGCTGCTGGTCCACGCGCTTGACCATGATGCTCTCGTTGACACTCTGGTCGGCACGGCCGATGAAGTAGC
>OLNU01002341.1_pt1 | contig 11854 bp, 9 predicted proteins | sample 1672241 | NCBI WGS metagenome assembly OLNU01 (sample SAMEA3136663, study PRJEB25190) | human gut metagenome | biome: human gut; feature: human-associated habitat; material: faeces | place: Austria | collected 2013 | reverse complement strand
TAAGTATCTTCCAAACCGTGCAAAGTAATTTTTTGCCTCCTGTCATTTTCCTTACTTTTTGTAATTAGGCTCATTATAACAAAAATCCTCCCGCCCGGGAGGATTTTCTTACGCTAAAATTCTTTTGACTTGTCAGAATCGTTTTAATTATTCCAAGCTGGCCAGGCTGTCCTTCAGCTTCTTAGCGGAAGCTTCCAGTTTGGCTTGTTCGTCAGCTGGCAAGTCCAGAACTGGCACTTCTTCTACCCCATGCTTGCCAACGATTGACGGGTAGCCGATGTAGGTCCCCAGAGATTCAACGTAGCAGCTGGTCGGGCCGTAGAACTTGGCGTCAGAGAAGACGGCTCTGGCCAAACGGACCGCGCAGGTAGCGACAGCGTAGCAGGTGTAGCCCTTGCCCTTGCCGACCATGAAGGCATTGTCCTTGCTCAAGCGGTCCATTTCTTCTTTCTCTGCTTCATTGAAGAGGTCCTTGGCTGGCCGGTTGTTGACCCAAACAGTTGACCAGGCCGTGAACTGGCTGGACCCGTGCTCGCCCAGGTTGAAGCCGGACACGTTTCTCGGGTCCTGGCCCAGCTTTTCCCCGACAACCCGCTGCATTCTGGAAGTGTCCAGGAAGGTCCCGGTCCCGAAGACCTGGCTCTTTGGCAGGCCTGTCACCTTTTGCAAGATGGAGGTTACCACGTCACAAGGGTTGGAGATGTTGATGATGACGCCCTTGAAGCCGCTGTCCTTGATCTTCTGGCCAACTTCAACCGCGTTTTTGGTGTTGACCGGGAATTCCGCGAACCGGTCGCCTGTGGTGATTGAGGCCGCCACGTCACCAAAAGCGGTGATGATCAAGTCAGCGTCAGTCGCCCCACTTGACGTTGACGTAGAAGTCGTTTCTGCCCAGGGTGTCGCGCAAGTCGCCCCATTCAGCCCGGCACTTGGTCTCATTCTTGTCCAGCAAGACCAATTCGTCCGCTACCCCGTGGGTAAAAAGAATAAAGGCCGCCGTGGCTCCAACGTGTCCCATGCCGATCACTGCTACTTTTCTCATTAAAGATTCCTCCTTATTTTTTAATATGTCATCAATAGTTTTCTCATAATAAACAATAGAACAATTTTGTCCAAAGTGCAAGCCTTACTTAATTAAAAAAGTTTCAAGCCGGTTAAAAATTCAGAAAACAAGGCAAAAGTAACAAGAAAGAAAAAAGGACTGCCGCTTAAAGCGAAAGTCCTTCTGCTTAATCTTTAAAACTGAATTCCAGCGGATCCTGGTCGGTACTCAAACTAGCCGGGCTCGGTTCGTTCCGCTTCAAATTACCTAAAGGATAGAACCCCCGGCTGTAGTTCTTTTCACTGGCAAAAATCAAGACCTTGTCGCTGTCCGGGTCATAGCCGGGCGCATACGCGGCGTCTCTGCAGCCGCCGCGCACCAGCGCGTGCAGGAAATCCGGCCTGCCGTGGGCGTTGATGAGGCTGGAGCCCGCGCCCTGATACCGGGGCGTCTGGGCGAAATCACCCACGACAGCCACCCGCTCGCCCGCTTTCAGAGGAAGCAGACCGCCCTTCGCGTCCGGCGCCAGCGGCAGCACGCGGCCTTCATTCTTCAGCAGCACGGCGCTCTCCCGCGCGGCGCGCACGGCCAGCGCGTGGTGCCTGTCCAGCATGCGGCGCACCGCCGCCACATGGTGCACGGGCGCGGGATACGCCTTTTTGCGCTGCGGCGCATGGGCCAGCGCCAGGCGCAGCACCCGGGCGCACAGCGCGTCCAGCGCCGCCTCGCGCCGCCTTGCGCCGCTCTCTTGCAGCGCGTCCTCCCACGCCGCGCGGTCCTCCGGCAAATCGTATTGAACCAGCAGCGCCGCCACCGCCTCTTTTTCGCCCAGCGACCAATTTTCCATATAGCTGCTATTTAACGGCAGCGCCGTTGCTTCTGTAAAAAATCCGCTGAGTGCCGCAATGGCCAGCGCCGTTGCCGCCAGCAGCGCGAGCACCGCCGCCGCAACCAAAACTGCGGCGGGTTTGCGCCGCGCACCTCGATGTCTGCGCTCGACGGGCAGGCTGCGCAGGGTTTGACGCATCTGCGCCTCAAACGCCGTTTCCATCGGCGGATAAAGCGCTTTCAGCGTCTTTTCGTCGATCACACGCTTCACTCAAACGTCACCTCCTCGTCGAACTTGGCGCGCACCGCGCGCCTTGCGCGAAAAAGCCGATTTTTCACGGTCGTCACCGGCACGCCGAGCGTCTGCGCAATTTCCGTTTCCGAATAGCGCTCCATATAGCGCAGCAGCAGCGGCACACGCAGTTTTTCCGGCAGACTGTCTATGGCGCTTCGCAGTTCCGCTTCCGCCTCGTATGTATCTTCCGGCGCGGCCATTTCCGGCATTTCACCCATCAGCACCACACGCATGCGCTTGCGCTGGATGTTGTGACATTCGTTGATGACAATCCGGGTCAGCCATGCGCGAATCTGTTCGGGTCTCGCCGTCTCCCGTCTTTCCCATGCACGGAGCAGACCCTGCTGAACCGCATCCTGCGCGTCGTGGCGCGTATGCAAAATGCTGAAGCTGAGTCGATAAAGCCCCTGCATATTTTCCTCTGCGATGCGGGAAAACGCATTGGATTCCATACGCCGCTCCCCCTTTCGTTTTGTTGCTTGAAGAATCCTTCACCCTATATACGCTCGAGGTCGGAGAAAAGTTTGATTGAAAAAGTATAACACACAAAAATACGAAAATCGTCCCGTCATTCATGCGGACGGCAGGAAGGAAGGCCGCGTCAACGAAAAAAGAAAATGGGATTTGCGCTCTCGCCAGAGCAAGGCTTTCGATTTCAAAGTCACGATACAAAGGAATCGAGTCATCCCGCCTTCTTCGCAAAAAAATCAAAGGTTTTGAAAAACAATGATAAAAAACGGCGCGTTTTTGTCGTCTATAGAGTGAAAGGAAGTGAGCGTGCGCATGAACGACAGGGACTTGGCACAGGTTGAACAGCCCCCGCTCAAATTGAAAAAACGGAACGCAAAAATGAAGAAATTATCTTATTGAAATCCCCTTCCGACCGATAAGGAGAAGAACATGAAGAAAATGATATTGTGGCTCTGCGTCCTGCTGCTTGTGCCCTCGCTTGCGACAGCAGGCGGCGACGGATTCTCTGTTTCCGCGCTGCGAAAGCAGGTCGATGCAACGGCAGGCGATGAATTCCGTTCAAACCTGTATATTCCCCAAGCAGATGCGCTGCCGATACTGAAAGTGCGCTTAAAAGACATTGAACAAACCGGCCAAGGCGAATTATCCGGTTATCCATCCATCGTTCAGATGGATTATGAAAAATACGGTCTGGCGGGAAAGACTGAAATCGGAACATATCCAGAAAAGACATACGAAAACCTTTTTCTGCCAAACAGTGAAATTCATCTCGATCAGGTTTTTGCCGCCAATCAGTCCACCTCAATGGATTGGGTCATCAGGCAGGGCGCCTTGATGATCCAATCTCTTGATGAACGCACAAAGCCGGACGTACTGCCGCAGTCTGTCACCCTTCAAAGCCCGTGGAAGTATTTTTCATCCGAAGAATTTAAGGAAAACGTTCCATGCGGTTCTTTATCCGAAGTCGGCGGCTATTTCGTCTCCTATCTCCCGATGCTCCATGGCATTCCCGTCATTTCCGGCATTGGAGCCGCTTTTGAAGAAAGCGCAACGGCTTCCAGAAATCTGTGGCGTGTGATGTGCGAAAAAAGCCAGTATATTTACAGCTATTATGCGCCGGATTTCTGGTCGCTTTCCGGTCTTGGAATTTGGGAAGAAATCGGTATCATTGCGCAAGATATGCCGCTCTGCTCGTGGGAAAAAATCGAGCAGGCCATTCGGGAAAGTATGAATAGCGGAAATATCGAAAGCTTCCATTACGCCGTTTTAGGCTATGTCATCTATATGGATGCGTCAACCGATTATCTGAATACAAACGATCCCCAGCATATGGAATATACCGCCGTTCCGACGTGGTGCGTGTCTGTCAAATATGCCAAGAAGTGGAAAGATGACGGATGGATGATGATTGACGCACAGACGGGAAAAGCATACGATTTCAAATCCAAAAAATTGAGTGATTGGTATGCGCCTGATCTGATCCTATAAATGCCCAAAAAGTCCCGCCGACCAGCTTTTCCGCTGATCGGCGGGACTTTTTCTTTTAAGTTTTACCCAAAATACGCCACGCCGGATTCAAAGATCTTCTGATCCTTTTCGCCGGGGATATTCCGGGCGACGTTCGCGCCGATGCGCTCGCTGTGCCCCATCTTGCCCAGCACGCGGCCATCCGGCGAGCAAATGCCCTCGACCGCCCAATACGAGCCGTTCGGGTTTTCCGGCATTTTCACCGCGGGCACGCCGTCGATGGTGCAATACTGCGTGACGATCTGGCCGTTGGCCACCAGCTGCTTGAGCTGCGCCTCGCGGCAGACGAAGCGCCCCTCGCCATGGGAAATCGCGACCTGATGGACGTCGCCGACGTTCACGCCCGCCATCCACGGGGATTTGACGGAGGAAACAACCGTCCGCACATGCGTGGCGGCGTGGCGGCCGATGGTGTTGTAGGTCAGGGTCGGGTCGTCCTCCCGAATCGTGCGAATCTCGCCATACGGCACAAGACCGAGCTTGATGAGCGCCTGGAAGCCGTTGCAGATGCCCAGCATCAGGCCGTCGCGCTGATTCAGCAGGTTCATAATCGCCTCCATGATGCGCGGGTTGCGCAGCGCGGTCGCGATAAATTTGCCGGAACCGTCCGGCTCGTCGCCCGCCGAGAAGCCGCCCGGCAGCATCACGATCTGCGCGGCGTTGATGCCCTTGACCAGCGCCTCGACGGATTCCTCGATGCCCTTCGCCGTCAGGTTGCGGAAGACGAACACATCCGTCTCCGCGCCCGCGCGGCGGAACGCCTTTTCACTGTCCAGCTCGCAGTTCGTGCCGGGGAAGGACGGGATGAACACGCGCGGCTTGGCGATTTGCAGCTTCGGACGCGCGGCGCTGCGCGTCTCGTAAGGGATGAACGGCGCGGTCGTGTGCTTGGCCTTCGCATCCGTCGGGAAAACGCTCTCCAGCGGCTCGCTCCACGCGCCGTGCGCTTCGGAGAGGCTGAGGGTCATGCCGCAGGCGGAAAGCGTCGCGCTCTCGGTGGTCACGCCGATTTCGCGCAGACCCGCAGGAACGGGCGCGCCCGGCTTCAGCTCGACCACAATGCCGCCGTAAGCGGGCAGGAACAGCTCTTCCTCCGCCACGTCCGTCAGCTTCACGCCGATTCGGCTGCCCATCGCCATCATCGTCACCGCCGCCGCAATGCCGCCGCGGCCGACCGTGTGCGCGCTGAGCACGTCGCCGCGCAGAATCGCCTGATGCAGGGATTCATAGAGCGTCAGCGCCTTGTCGTATTCCGGCACGAGCGCGTCGTCCACCGGCAGCGTCAGCAGCGCCAGCCGATGCCCCTCCGCGCCCTTGAGATCGGTGGAGACGACGTTGCGCGCGTCCACCATGCCCACGGCGAAGGAAACGAGCGTCGGCGGAACATGAATATCCTCGAACGTGCCGCTCATGGAATCCTTGCCGCCGATGGAGGCCGTTCCGAAGCCGAGCTGGGCGCTCAGGCCGCCGAGCAGCGCCGCCGCCGGCTTGCCCCAACTGAGCTTATTGCGATTCAGGCGCTCGAAATATTCCTGGAACGTCAGCCGCGCGCGGGAGACGTCGCCGCCCGCCGCGCAGATTTTTGCCAGCGATTCGGTGACGGCGTAGACCGCGCCGTGGAACGGGCTCCACGTGCTCAATTCCGGGTCGTAGCCGTGGCTCATCAGGGTGGCGGTCGTCGTTTCGCCCGGCGTGGGAATCAGCGCGGCCATGGCCTCGTTCGGGCTGTCGCGGTACACGCCGCCGTAGGGCGCAAGAATCGTGCCCGCGCCGATGGTGCCGTCAAACCGCTCGACAAGCCCCTTCTGCGAGCAGATGTTGAGATCGGAGAGCATCGCCAGCCACGCCTCGCGCACGGTGCGATCCTTCGCGAAATCCGGCTTTTTCGTCAGATACGGCGCGGTCTCGTCCGGCGCGGCGACTTCTGCCTCGGCGTGCTGGGTCACGCCGTTCGTATCCAGAAACGCGCGGGAGAGATCCACGATCGTCTTGCCGCGCCAGTGCATCACAAGGCGCGCTTCCTCGGTGACGACGGCAACCTGCGTCGCCTCCAGATTCTCCTCGTAGGCCATCTGCTTGAAGCGCTCAAGCATATCCGGCGCGATGACGCAGGCCATGCGCTCCTGCGATTCGGAAATCGCCAGCTCCGTGCCGTCCAGCCCCTCGTATTTCTTCGGCACGGCGTCCAGCTCGATCACAAGGCCGGGCGCAAGCTCGCCGACGGCGACACACACGCCGCCCGCACCGAAGTCGTTGCAGCGCTTAATCATCTGCGCGAATTCCGCGTGGCGGAACAGCCGCTGGATGCAGCGCTCGGTCGGCGCGTTGCCCTTCTGCACCTCCGCGCCGCAGGTCGTGAGCGACTGCGCGTTGTGCGCCTTGGAGGAGCCCGTCGCGCCGCCGCAGCCGTCGCGGCCGGTGCGCCCGCCCAGCAGCATCACGATATCGCCCGGTTCGGGCTGCGCGCGGCGCACGTGGTCGCGCGGGGTCGCGGCGATCACCGCGCCCAGCTCCATGCGCTTGGCGACAAAGCCCGGATGATAGTATTCCTGCACCTTGCCCGCCGCGAGGCCGATCTGGTTGCCGTAGCTGGAATAGCCCTGCGCCGCGGTCGTGGTGATGCGCCGCTGGGGCAGCTTGCCCGCGCGAGTGCGGCTGTACGGCACGCGCGGGTCGCCCGAACCGGTAATGCGCATCGCCTGATAGACGTAGCTGCGGCCGGAGAGCGGGTCGCGGATCGCGCCGCCGAGGCAGGTCGCCGCGCCGCCGAAGCCCTCGATCTCCGTCGGGTGGTTGTGGGTCTCGTTTTTGAACATGATGAGCCACGGCTCGTCCCTGCCGTCCACGTTCGCGGTGACGACGATGGAGCAGGCGTTGATCTCGTCGGAAGCGTCGAGGTCGTCGAGCTTGCCCATCCTGCGCAGCGCCTTCGCGCCGAGCGTCGCCATATCCATCAGCGAGATATCCTTCTTGCGCGCGCCGTAAACGTCCTTGCGCGTTTCCACATACAGCTCATAGGCGGCCTTGACCGGCGCGGCGAACCGGCCGTCGTCAAACGTGATCTCGTCGATGGCGGTGAGGAAGGTCGTGTGGCGGCAGTGATCCGACCAATAGGTGTCGATGGCGCGCAGCTCGGTCACGCTCGGGTCGCGCTTTTCGGTGTCGCGGAAATAATCGCGGCAGAAGCAGAGATCCTCCGCGCTCATTGCCATGCCCATGCGCGCCACCATCTCGCCGAGCGCCTTGTCGCTCATCTGCGTAAAGCCTTCGATAACCGCCACGTCGGCGGGCACGTCGGCCTGCATTTCCAGCGTCTCCGGCTTCTCCATGCTCGCGCGGCGCGCCTCGACCGGGTTGATGACATGGTGCGCGACGGCCTCCATCATTTCGCCGGTCACGCCGTTGCCTTCGATGGCGTAGACCTTCGCGCAGGCCACCTTCGGCTTCGCCTGCTCCGGGCTGAGCAGCTGCAGGCACTGGGCGGCGCTGTCCGCGCGCTGGTCATACTGGCCGGGCAGATACTCCACCGCGAGCAGCTGAGCGTCCAGTTGAGGCAGGGTTTCATCATAGAGCGTGTCGGCGTTCGGCTCGGAGAAGATGATGCCGCGCGCGCTTTCAAACGCCGCGTCGCTCAGCCCCTCCACGTCATAGCGCTGGAAAATACGCACATGGGAAATCGCCTCCGTGCCCAGCGCCTCGCGCAGCTCCTGGCAGAGCTGACGGGCGGCCACGTCATAACCGGGGCGCTTTTCTGCATAGATTCTTCTGACTCGGCTCATGGTGATTGTTCCTCCTTGCGTGCTTCACTGACGGAAAGCTCAGCTTAAAATCAAAACAGCATTCGCATTATATCATCAAATGTTCGTGTTTGCAATGTGATTTCCGTTTTTTTCGGGCTTGTTAATCCGCTTTTTCGTTTTCGTTCGGCCATAATTCCGAACATTGACAAGGTTTTGAAACTTGTTGTATCATAGTTTCGGCCGAATGAGGCCGTGAAGGCGGCGGGGCGCGCCCGCCCGGCTTCGCGGCGCCTCATGCCATGTCCCATTCGCCCAAAAGGAGGGGAAACGCTCTGTCCTCGTTTGTTTTGCGCCTGATTGCGCTGGTCTGTATGTGCGTCGATCACGCCGGGCTGGCGCTTTTCCCGTCCGCAAGCGCGTTTCGCTGCGTCGGGCGGCTGGCGTTTCCGCTGTATTGCTTTCTGCTCGCGCAGGGCTTCGCGCACACGCGGGATATCCGCGCCTATGCGCGGCGGCTGCTGCTTCTGGCCTGCGTTTCGGAGCTTCCGTTCGATCTGCTGATCTTTGGCCGCCTCTCCAGCGCGATGGAGCAGAACGTCGTCTTTTCGCTGCTTCTGGGGCTGCTTGCGCTGTGCGCGGCGCGGGCGCTTTCCGCCCGTCCGCTGCCCTGTGCGCTCTCCATTCTGGCGCTGATGCTGCTGGCCATGGTCACGCAGGTGAGCTTCGGCTGGCTGGGCGTGGCGCTCTGCCTTGCCTACGGCTACGCGGGCGGCGACAAAAAGCGTCAGGCGCTGTTTACCGTGCTCCTGACGCTGCTGTATTCCGCTTCGCTGCTGTTTTCCGGTGTGGCGCGCGGCTGGGTGACGATTTCTCTCTGCGCGGCGCTGTCGGCCATTCCGATTCTGCTCTATAACGGCAGACCCGGCCCGCACGGCAAGGCGCTGACGTTTTTCTTTTACACAGCGTATCCGCTGCACCTGTGCGCGCTGCTCATCGTCCGCGCCCTGCGGATCATCCCGCCGTACTTTCTGGGGTGACGGCGCTTACGCATGCAGAAATCCGGGATCGAGTATAGAAACCTTACTGCCCGAAAAAGAAAGAATTCCTTCATCGCGCATGCGGCAGAGCTCGCGGGAGAGCGCGCTCCGATCCACGCAGAGAAAATCGGCAAGTGCGGAACGCGAATATGGCAGGGTATACATGCCGTCATCATCGGGCGTGAGCGTTTGCAGATAGATTTTCAGTCGATCACGCAGGCGCTTTTGTCCCAAAATGCGCACCTTTGTATTAAAAGCGAGCACCTGTCGAGCAAATTCCTGCATCAGATTGGCTGTCACCTGCATCCGGCAGGGGCAGCCCATAGAGCTTTCGGAAAGCAGTACGCCGAAATCGAGCAGCATGACCGTGCAATCTGAAGCCGTTCGCAAACAGACGGGGCTGGCCATGCCGCCGGAACAAGCCAGTTCTGCGCCAAAAATCTGTCCTTCATGGATATGAGCGACGGTGATCTGGTTCCCATTTTCGTCGTAAAGAAATTCTTCAATATTGCCGCGAAGCAGAACGCCCGCGCAGCGGGGCGCCTCGCCGACCTCCGCGACATAAACGCCGCGCGGATAGTCAACGGTTCGCGCCTGAAGACAGAAAAGCACCGTGCCATAGCGCTGGGGCGCAATGCCGCGCATCATGCCGCTCTGTTCCAAAATGGGATAATATTCCTTCGATACATCCATGAAAATCATCCTGCCTATATCCAATCCGAGTGAAGAAATCAGTTTGTTTAAGCTAACTCCATTATAGGCGACGTTGGTTGAAATGTCAAATGCCCAGAATAAAGCCAAAGAAAAAGAATCGACTGACAACCAAACAGCCGATTCTTTTCTACATTCTCGGTTTATACTAATTCGCAGTTAAAATGCTTAACAGAGCGCATCAGATTTTTTGTTCTGACGAAGCCAAGTGAAGTGAGGCGTACTGGAGGTACGTTGAACGGAACGAGGCAAAGTCAGAGCGAAAAAGATGGTGCGCGGATTAAGCCATTTTAACAAGAATTAGTATTACTCCAGCACCAGCAGCAGCGCCATTTTGAATTGCCCGTCGGCGGTCACGCTGTGCAGGCCGTTCTTATCAAAGCGGAAGCTCTCTCCCGCAGAGAGGGGATGTTCCTTTCCTTCGTAGCCGATGATGGCCTTGCCCTCCAGCACGGTGATGATGGCGTTGCCCGGCGCGCGGTGCGCGGAAAGACCCGTTCCCTTGTCAAAAGCCATGAGCACAAACTTCATCTTATCGTTGTGCACGATGTCCATGTTGATGATGCTGCCCTCTTCGTAGGCAATGAGGTTGGCGAGCTTGAGCGCTTCGCCGACTTGAATCGCGTTGTTCATGTTGATCTCCTTTTCAGCAATGATTTCGGTATAGATAACGCCTTCCGGGCTTTGCACGCCGCAAAGCGTTTTTCCTGGAACGATAAGCAGCTCGCCGGGCAAAAGCGGCACGTTTTGCGCGCCCTCCCCCAGCAGAAATTCGCCGCGGCCTTCGGCACAGAGATAGAGCGTCGGCACATCATAGCTTTCTCGGCTGATGTCCGTGTCCGCGCCCAGCGAAAACCATGTCACGCCCCGTATGCCCGCGCTGCGCGAAACGGTCATGCCCTCGCGAATGGGGCGCTTGGATGAAACCGTAAAAGAACCTGTCATAAGCACCTCGCTGTCAGTTCGCGGTCAGCGCAACGGGAACGATGCTGCGCACATGCCGTCCGTTGTCCACCAAGTCGCTGACCAATACGCGCACGTCGAAGGATTGGCTGATGTTTTCTTCCGTCAGCACCTCTCTCGTCGCCCCGTAGAAGAAACGCCCCTTGTGGTTCATCATAAAGGCTTCATCCGAAACGGACATGGCGTTGGTTGGGTAGTGCGTGTTCATAATGGCGCTGATCCCCTCTTCGCCAGACAGACGCTTGACCATATCCAACACAAGAATCTGATTGTGGAAATCCAGCCCCGTCTCCGGCTCGTCGAGGATAATCAGCTGCGGCTCGTTGATGAGCGCGCGGGCAATCAAAACCATTTGCAGTTCGCCGCCGCTCATGCGGTTGCAATCCTTGTAGGCCAGACGGGTGATGCCGACCTTTTCCATCATGCGCTCGGCCATCTCGATTTCCCGCGCGCCCGGCTGCTGGAACGTGCCCATGTGCGAGCTTCTGCCGAGCATGACCATTTCAAGCCCGGTATAGGAGAACGCAAAGCCGTGGCTCTGGGGAATATAGGAAATGGTTTTCCAAATATCCGCAGGCTTCATCCTCGCGATGTTTTGCCCGTTCAGCAGGGTCTGCCCGCGTTTCCACGGCAGAAGACCGATCATGCATTTAAGCAACGTCGTTTTGCCGATGCCGTTCGGGCCGAGAACTGCAAGAATGTGTCCTTTTTCCAAACTGAGATTGATGTGATCGAAAATCACAGGCTGTCCGAAATAGCCGAAGCAGCCGTCTTTGACTTCAAGGATCATCGAAAATTGCTCCTGTTTTTGTTAAGAAGAGTGATGAAGACCGGCGCGCCGATGATGGCCGTCAGGATGGAAAGCGGCAGCTCGATGATGCTGATGGTTCGGGAAAGCGTGTCGATGAGAATCATGAAGCTCGCGCCAAGGCTCAGGCTGACGGGGATGACGTATCGGTTGTTGCTGCCCACAAGCATGCGGGCGCAGTGCGGGATGAGCAGGCCGATCCAACCGACCTGACCGCACATCGAAACCGCCGACGCAGTGATGACGGTGGAGGCCAGAATGAAAATCAGGCGCGTGCGCGGCAGATTGATGCCGCTTGCTTTCGCCTCGTCCTCGCTGAGCGAAAGGATATTCAGCCGCCAGCGCAGCAGATAGATCACCATAATGCCGGAAAGAATCAGCGGCGAGCCGACAGCGATTTTCTTGTAGCTTGCGCCTGTAAAACTGCCCATC
>OLNU01002339.1_pt1 | contig 11862 bp, 10 predicted proteins | sample 1672241 | NCBI WGS metagenome assembly OLNU01 (sample SAMEA3136663, study PRJEB25190) | human gut metagenome | biome: human gut; feature: human-associated habitat; material: faeces | place: Austria | collected 2013 | reverse complement strand
TCCCTAGTGGCGTAGTCTTTATTGAAGCCGTCCAAGTTTTGGGGTGCAGTTCAAATCCGATAGCCCTTTTCGTTTTCTAAGGTATATGGGAAATACTTATCTGAGTCCCTATTCCGCAACACAGGAAAATGCTTTTAATTTAGCAACGGCCTGAGCACCAGCTCGAACCATCAACAACGTACCTGTGTCCTTGTACTCTTCGTTCAAGATGGTACAACGTTGATGAGCATATGAAACCATGTCTCCCCTGCTGTACGGAATCAGCAGTTCAAGGATTTCTTCCTGGGACGAAGCAACTAATCCAATACGGGAAACAAGATCAGTAATGCCCTCGCGCGTAACGGTTGAAGTAAAAACAGCATTGGGATATCGAATAGTCATTGCCTCGTACTGCTCAGGAAGCAACAGGTCTTTTTTATTAAAGACCTCAACGCGGCCAATCTCTTCAGCGCCAATCTGCTCTAGAACCATATTGACGGTATCGATCTGCCTATCCGCATTAAGGTCCGAAGAGTCAACAACATGCAAAATAAGATCAGCGCCGTTGATTTCGTCCAATGTTGATTTAAAGGCTTCAACGAGAGTTGTAGGAAGCTTTTGAATGAACCCAACGGTATCGGTAAGTGTCACTTCTCTACCCTCAGGTAAAACTAGTTGACGAGTGGTCGAGTCGAGCGTTGCGAACAATTTGTCGTAGCTAAGAACTTCAGAGCCCGTAATGGCATTAAGCAAACTTGATTTACCAGCATTGGTGTAACCAGCTAAAGCCACCTTATAGATGCCAGACTCTTTACGCTGCTTTCTCTGCAGATCACGCTTTTTTGAAAGCAAAGCAAGCTCACGACGAATAGAGGTAATTCGATTGCGGATAAGACGGCGGTCAACTTCTAACTGACTCTCGCCTTCGCCAAAGCGTGAACCAACACCACCGCCCATACGATTTGACGCAAGATGAGCCCACATACCGCGCAAACGGGGGTACAGGTACTGGTTCTGAGCAAGGCGAACTTGAAGCCTACCCTCTTTGCTTGTGGCATGAAGAGCAAAGATATCAAGAATCAAGGCCGTTCGGTCAATAATCTTTACGTCTTTCCCGACAACTTTTTCCAGATTCGACTGCTGAGAAGGAGTTAACTCATCATCGAAGATAACAACATCGGCCGCATATGAACGAGCAAGGCCGGCAATTTCCTCCGCCTTGCCGCTTCCTACAAATGTACGAGGATTGGGAGAGTCGAGCTTCTGCGAGGTTCGGGCAACCGTGTCCGCGCCTGCTGTCCAAGCAAGGCGCTCAAGCTCGGCTAGAGAAGATTCTAGACTCCATTCCTGATTAGGCCTTTCAACGCCAACCAATATCGCACGCTCGCGAGGTTTTTCGATAACGGTTTTTGGGCCATGTTGTTTTACTTCGTCAAATTCGATCATGCAAACCTATATCTCAATCGTGCCGGTGAAAACCTGCTTTGCAGGACCCGTCATAAGCACACGGTTATTTTCTTGCCAAGTAATGTTAAGCGTACCACCACGGAGATAGACTTTGTTGGTTCGTGCAGAACGACCAGTTAAAACCGCAGCCACCAAAGAAGCGCAAGCACCAGTGCCGCAAGCAAGCGTTTCGCCGCATCCACGTTCAAATACACGCATATGCAGTCCGTCATCCGCGGGGACTATAAACTCAACGTTTGTTTTAGCGGGAAACGCTTCGTGCGATTCGAAATAAGCACCAAAACGCTCCAGATCAAAAGAGTTAAGCGTTTTGTCTGATGACGTAAACCACTCTGCTGGCAATTGATCAAGATTGTCCAGGAAACATACCGCATGAGGGTTTCCCATGGAAACGCAAGTAAACGATAAATCGCCCCAAGGAGAAGGAACAACCTCTTCATTTACAAAAGATTCGCCGTTGGTGGTACAACTAGCAGGAAGAAGTGTTGGAATCTTTTCGGGATCCAGGATCGGCATATCCATATCGACAGAAGCTACGCTCATAAGACCATTTGCATCAAGCTTGAAGGAAATAGGAAGCGGACCACGTTTCGTATCGGCGATGTACGACCCGGCATCTGCGTCAATGTAGTTGTGATCAACCAAATACTTGGTAAAACAACGTACGCCATTACCGCACATTTCAGCCAAAGAACCATCTGAATTGATGTAATGCATGTAGGCAACACATTCAGGCCGATCGGAGGGACGCACAAGAATCACACCATCCGCCCCAATGCCAAAATGCCTATCGCACAGGAAGGCAATCTGATCAGCACTTAACTCAATAGATTTGTTGAAATCATCGACAAAAACGAAATCATTGCCGAGACCGTGCATTTTGGTGAAATTCAGTTCCATGGAAAGGCTCCTTTATGCGAAAAGCTCATGTGCATTCGCAATTATTCTAGAGCTGTGCGTTGCAGATAGGTTTCCACCACGCAATCTACCATTTCGGAAAGACTTAGAGAATCCGCATCAAGCCACGCCAAGCGGCCATCACGCCTTAGCCAAGTACGCTGCCGTTTGGCATATCGACGGGTAGCGGTCTTGATGAGCTCGACGGCATCGCTCATCGATATGTCACCATCAAGAGCGGAAACAACTTCCTTGTAGCCGATAGCTTGTGGAGCCGTTAGAGCAGCACGCCATCCGTCATTAAGAAGAAGCTCAACTTCGTTAACCAGCCCCTCTTCAAACATGTTATCAACGCGTTTGTCGATACGTGCTGCCAAGAGACCGGGATCTCTCTTAAGAGCAAAACGAACCGAAGGAACCACTTCTGGAAGCTCTTTCATTCCTTTGACTTGAGTAGCATAAGAAACGCCCTGTTCATGCATTTCTAGCGCCCGAATAACACGTCGAACGTTATTGGGATGAAGGAGAGCGGCAGAAGCAGAGTCAACTTCGTTTAGTCGATCCCAAACAACTTGATTTCCAAACCGCCTTGCAACGGTTTCGTATTTAACCCTAACAGGATTATGCTCCTGATCACCTTTCGGAAAACGCATATCCTCAAGCGCAGACTGCACATACAGGCCGGTTCCACCACATAAGACCGGTACTTTGCCACGATCCTGGATATCAGAAAAACAAGAACGAGATAAGCTTTGGAACAGCTGAGCCGAAAAAGCCTCACCAGGATCAAGAATGTCAATCAAGTGATGAGGAACAAGCATTTTCGACCGAGGAATTTTAGCCGTGCCTATATCCATGCCTTTATATACTTGCATGGAATCGGCCGAAACCACTTCCCCATTCAGGCGCAATGCAACGTGTTGGGCAAGTTCCGACTTACCTGATGCTGTAGGCCCAAGAATTGCTACGACAGGACGAATCACGAAATTACCTGACCACGTAGATACCATGCACGAGCAACATCAACACGGACGTTGACGAAAGTGCCTTGAAGATCATCGATGGAAACGCCTTTTGGAATTGGGGCATGAACAGTCAGATTCTTCGGGCTACGTCCCATTAAAACAGTTTCATCGCGCTTAGAAGCCCCCTCAACAAGCACAGACACTACTTTGCCTACCTCGGCTTGATTTACCTCAAGCGCACGGTCCTGAACAAGATTAACCAGACGCTCGAAACGCTCCTGGATAACTTCTTTGGGAGTGTCGTCTTCAATGCGTGCGGCAGGAGTTCCTTCGCGCTTGGAGTAGATAAACGTAAACACCTGGGTGTAGCCCACTTCCTTAACGAGGTCGTAGGTCTGTTGAAAATCTTCCTCGGTCTCACCCGGGAAGCCAACGATAATATCAGTTGATAGTGCAATATCAGGACGAACTTCGCGGAGCTTCTTGATTGTGTCCAAGTAATGTTCCCGCGTGTAGCGTCGATGCATTGCCTTCAAAATACTATTTGAGCCAGACTGTACAGGCAAATGAAGTGCCGGCATCAAATTATCAAGTTCGCCAAAAGCCTTGATAACATCGTCATTGAGATCTTTGGGGTGTGAAGTAGCAAAACGAATACGCTCGACCCCCGTTGCAGCTATTGAGCGAAGCAGGTCAGCAAAACGAGGTTCACCATACAGATCTCGACCATAGGAGTTAACGTTTTGGCCAAGTAGCGTGATCTCCTTAACACCATCGGCTTTCAGCGATTCGGCATCGGCAACAATGTCTTCCATAGGACGAGACTTCTCTCTACCGCGAACGTAGGGAACGATGCAGTAGGAGCAAAAATTATTGCATCCGATTGAAATAGGAAGCCAGGCAGACCATTTCGATTCGCGTTCAGTTGGCAAATCGGTAGGGAAATCGGTTGCCTCAGAAAGGACTTCAACTTCGTGGTCGCCAGTCAAAAGCGCCTGCTCGATGAGGCGGGGCAAGCTCGCTAAATTGAACGTACCAAAGACCACGTCAACATGAGAAAGCTTTTTTATCAAATCTTCCCCATCGCGTTGGCCAATGCATCCGCCAATAACTACAACACGCTTCTTTACCGGAGCGTTTTCTCGAAGCGGAACATTCTTCAACGAAGCAACCTGACCCATTAGGCGAACATCAGCAGCCTCACGCACACAGCAGGTTACAAAGATAATAATGTCTGATTCTTCAACAGTTTTAACCTCAGTTGCACCGAGTGCGGTGAGCATACCTACGATGCGCTCAGAATCATGTTTATTCATTTGACAACCAAAGGTGACAACTGAGAATGTCTTGCCCGAGATGGGACCATCAGATAGATCTTCCCAATCCAATATATTCATTAGATGAGAAGAGCCCTCAGTGGACACATCAGGCTCAACGTTAGAAAGTTGGTTCGTCATATTTACCTCTACTCAAATTCAGAGGACTGGCTCTGCGCGATGTCATGAGACGTAACAGGAACACGCGGTTCCACCGAGAAGCGAATAGCCGTACGGTATTCTCCATCAATAACGATATCCGCAAACGAAGGAACGCATACAATTTCTATGCCAACAGGCGAAAGAAAGCCACGAGAAATGGCAATAGCTTTAACCGCTTGATTAACCGCACCAGCACCAACAGACTGAATCTCAACAGGAACACCGTCTTTCATCATGCCGGCAATAGCACCAGCAACTGATGCAGGAGAAGACTTCGAGGAGACCTTCAGGCACCCATTAGTCTGAAGAACATTAGAAGCCTTAGCTGAAATATCACTCATATTGCGTTACTTTCAATTAGTTTGTGGTGTGGTTGTAGTGTGTTTTAAACAGTAAATCAAGCAGATTCACGCCGATATATTTTACTCATTAGCTAGTAAACAGGCAAACGGCAAACTTGACTACAAGGGAATGCTATACCAATTTAGCTTCTGGAAGCTGAGAACATACCTAAACGAACTATTCATCACGCCTCAGGGGAATGCGCAAGACTAGCTCGCCACCCAAGCAACGAATGCTTGGCGCAACGTCAGCATTTAGGTAATAGGATTGCGCAAGCTGAGCATAATCCCCCATTACCTGGTTGGAAAACATTTCGAGGTCTTCTTTAGAAATGCGAATTGAGCTATCGGATAAAGTTTTTCGCTCAGGCTTTACTTTTGCAGAAGAAGAAACTTGATCACCAAGCATTGTCTGTAAATGAACCGACAGGGGTTTAATCTCGTTATTAAAAATTCGATATGCAGTCCGAGCAGACATAGGCAAACAGAAATCATTGGCAAGCTGCGCAAGAGCGGAAGCGTCTGGACAAAGACCAAAACGCTGAATATAAGACAGCCCCCCAGTTTCGTAAGAATACTCTTCAGCGGTATTAGACACCGCTGAATTACCCAACCAATACAGAGTCGAAACTATCTCAGCGGGACTCCCCAAATACACCGCAACACCATCTCGTTCGTCGATCGCAAATTCTAGCACGGTGCGCATAATATTGTGAGGACCGCGAAGAACCGGCTTGCCGTCTTCATTGACTGTAACCGAAGGAGCGCTTGACTGGTCGCGCTTTTCGCTCAATCGGGAGAAGGAACTCACTACCGAAAAGATGGAGCCCAAACCAGGAGCAGAAGCAATAACCCGAGCAGAATCAGTGTTCTGTCGTATTGAATATAAGGCCATGCCCCGTCCATGCACTCCCCACCTATCAGTATGGAAGCTGTCGAGCTTAGAGGTAACAAAGGGCTCAAAGATGGTATCTTGCAGCTGAAGCGGTACGCCATCACCGTCGTCAAGCATGGTAAGGAAGCGCTGTTCTTTTGTGGACCAGGTCGCAATAAATATAGCCTTCGCGTTGGCATCACGGGCATTGCGAAGCATTTCAATTACCACATCTTCAAACGACCGTATATCCTGCTTTGCCTGACGCCGCTGTGCCTCTGCTGCGCGAAGACGCACAAACCCATTGCCTAGATCGTCTTGAACACGGGTGTGATCTTCGCCAGAAATGTTCTGAATGAATTGTTGGAGTGAAGTATTAGGCATAAAGAAAAGAAGCCCGCGCCTATACTCGTTATTTGGCAAAATCAACAGCGCGGGTTTCACGAATTACGACAACCTTAACCTGGCCGGGGTACTTGGTTTCGCTTTGGATTTGATGTGCGATATCATGCGCCAAAACCGTAGAATGCGCCTCATCGACCTTCTCAGGAGAAACGATAACACGAACCTCACGTCCGGCCTGAATAGCATGAGTACGTTCAACGCCAGGGTAAGAATTGGCGATTTCCTCCAATTTCTCGAGGCGCTTAATATAGGATTCGATATTTTCCTTTCGCGCACCGGGTCGTGCGGCAGAAACAGCATCGGCGGCCTGAACCAATACATCAATAACGCTATTGGGTTCAACATCGTTATGATGAGCCTCGATGGCGTGAACGATCATGGGCTCTTCACCATACCTACGTGCAAGATCTGCACCAATCACAGCATGGGAGCCTTCGATCTCATGATCCACCGCTTTGCCGATATCGTGCAAAAGGCCTGCGCGTTTTGCGGGAACCGGATCAAGGCCGAGCTCCGAGGCCATCATCCCGCAGAGATAGGCAACTTCGAGAGAGTGATTCAGGACATTCTGGCCATAGGAAGTACGGTAGCGCAATCGGCCAAGAATCTTTTCCAATTCGGGATTAAGGTCATGAATGCCGGTATCGAAGGTTGCCTGAGAAGCAGCTTCTTTAATCTGCTGATTAACGTACTTTTCAGCTTTATGGAACATCTCTTCAATACGAGCAGGATGAATACGTCCGTCACTAATAAGATTCTGCATAGTAACGCTGGCGATTTCACGACGAACGGGATCATGGGTCGAAACCGTTACGCATTCAGGAGTGTCATCAATGATGAGGTTAGTGCCCGTAATCTGCTCAAAAGAACGAATATTGCGACCCTCACGGCCAATAATGCGACCCTTCAAATCGTCTGAAGGAATGTGAATTGTAGATACCGTAATCTGCGAAGTATGGTCTGCAGCCAAACGCTGAATTGCCACGCTTAGGATTTCGCGGGCTTTCTTATCGGCTTCGGCTCGAGTTCGAGCCTCCGAGTCGCGAATGATGGAAGCCGACTCATGAACGCACTCTTCTTTCAGGCCATCCAGTAATTCTGTCTTAGCTTCCTCTGCGGTCAAGCCAGCAACCTCTTCAAGGCGGGTTGCAACTTCAGCCTCTGCGCGCTCAACATCTTTTGCACGGCGATCTACCTGACCCTGCAAAGAGGAAATCTGATGTTCGCGATGATCGAGGGCTTCGGTGCGCTTATCAAGGCTCTGCTCGCGTTGATTGAGGTGATTTTCGCTGGAACGCACAGCCTTCATACGTTCCTTGCTCTCTCGCTCGGCATCCTGCTTCATCTTGAGGACTTCATCCTTCGCTTCAACAAGAGCCTCGCGCTTCATGCTTTCAGCCTCGCGCTGGGCATCGGCGAGTGCATTCTGGGCTTCAAGAGCCGTAGCGTCATTGCGCTCCTTGAGCACCTTCTGCATCAGAAAATAACCAATTAAAAAGCCAACAACAATCGCTACCACGGCGGCGATTATGATTTCAACCATGAAACTCCCTTTCGTTCATGTTGCGTATTAACTAGGAAGGCAAAAGGGCAACATAAATGCCCTGGAATACCGGGGCAAGAGCACACGCCGAGGAAAAACGACACTATTACATTGTAGAAAATATCTAAAAGCACCAAACCCGGTGCGTAAGCTCAAGCTATTTGATAATAGCCTAAAATTGCAGAAAATGCGCCGAGAACAGCATGTCCCGCAAAGAGATACGCCGTTTTTCCCGAGAATACTTCAGAAGAATGAACGATTACTCGTTGTTTTTGGCCTTATACCATCGCTTAGTTGCATTAGCGGCAATATCAGCAGAATATCCTGAGCGGATCAACTTCGCATATGCTGCCTGTTTTTCGTTCTTAGACCGTGGTGGCTTACGGCACAGCAGGGCAATAGCTGCTTCTTCCTGACTTAGGTTATTCCGCAAATAATCATCCGGGAAGCCTTCAAGTTGCTCAAAAGGATCGATAGCGTGAGTTCTAAGCTCACGAAGTATGCCAGATAAACCTTTTCCGGCGCTAAGTCGCGAACGCACAAGAACATCGGCAAAACGAGCATCGTCTAAATACCCCACGGATAACGCTCGGTCAATAGCTGCGTCAACAACATCAGCGACAAACCCGTCACGGTGGAGACGGTTTCGAACTTCAAGGACCGAACGATCTCTTACTTTAACCAATCGCTCGATCTTTTTGAAAGCTTCCCTCAACTCATCGGATTTAAGCATCTGATCTTTGGGTGAAGAAATAGACGCTTGCGGAAACCGCTCCGCAAGCGTCTTGGCATCAATTAAAACCATTCGATTTAAGCCTCGATGGAATTTGCAGAAAGATCAGTTGCAATAGGCTCCTCGCCGATGGCAGGAAGATTGTATTCCGCACGCACCTTGTTTTCAATTTCATTTCGAATATCAGGATGCTCCTTCAGGGTACGTTTAGCGGCTTCGCGGCCCTGGCCCAAGCGTTCATCACCATAGTTGAACCATGAACCACTCTTCTTAACAAAACCGGCCTCAACGCCCATGTCGAGAACGCAGCCCTCTTTTGAAATTCCCTCACCATACATGATGTCAAACTCGGCCTGCCTAAAGGGTGGAGCAACCTTGTTCTTAACCACTTTGACTCGAACTCGATTACCGATGAACTCACCATCTTTTTTGACCGAGTCAAAACGACGAACATCAAGACGAACGCTCGAATAGAATTTCAATGCGCGACCACCTGTAGTTGTTTCAGGATTACCGAACATGACACCGATTTTTTCGCGCAGCTGATTAATGAAAACGCAAGTGGTATTAGACCGAGAAAGAGATCCGGCAAGCTTACGCAATGCTTGGCTCATCAGACGAGCCTGAAGGCCAACTGTGGTATCGCCAATTTCGCCTTCGATTTCGGCTCTAGGAACCAAGGCTGCAACAGAGTCGACAACTACGCAGTCAATAGCGCCAGAACGAACGAGCATATCGCAGATCTCAAGCGCCTGCTCGCCAGTGTCGGGCTGAGAGATAAGCATTTCATCTACATCTACACCAAGCTTAGCGGCATAGACAGGATCCAGCGCATGCTCGGCGTCGATAAAGGCAACAACACCACCTGCAGCCTGCGCCTCAGCAATGATATGAAGAGCAATGGTCGTTTTACCGCTTGATTCAGGGCCATACACCTCAACAATTCGGCCACGAGGAACGCCACCGATGCCTAAAGCGATATCTAATGGAAGGGCTCCGGTTGGAATTACGCCAACTTGCATGTTGGTGTTCTCCCCCAGTTTCATAATGGCACCCTTGCCAAATTTCTGTTCAATCTGATCAGTGGTGATCTTGAGGGTTTTTGCTTTGTCCTGGCTCATTTCTTCTCCTAGCCGAAGGTATTGCGATTGGACCTAAACGAGAATATCCGAACATGCGTTCGATTGCAATACTTTTCGCTTAAGCAAATCTAATAGTAAAACCGCGTTCTCAAATACATGAGAACGCGGTACTAAAGTGATGCGAAATATATTCAAATCAGAAGCTAATCGGAAACTGGCTCGGATCGGCTATCGTCGAGAGCGTAAGCGAATAGCTCAAGCGCAAAATCCACAGTAGCACTGCGTACGGCATTACGATTGCCGTCAAAATGACGAATAAAGGTTTTAGTATGGTTCTTAGTTGCCAAGCCAAACCAAACAGTGCCAACGGGCTTGCCAGGAACAGCCCCGCCAGGCCCCGCGATCCCGGTAACAGCTACGGCTATATCGGAATTTGCAACGCGAAGAGAACCCTCCGCCATTGAGGCAGCAACCTCGGAGCTTACTGCGCCAACCCGCTCAAGATCGGCTGCAGAAACGCCCAACACATTAATTTTGACATCGTTGGAATAGCTGATAATTCCGCCCTCGACAACAGCCGAACTACCAGGCACGCCAGTGAGAGCGCCACCAATAAGACCACCTGTACAGCTCTCAGCAGTCGAAAGATGCTTGCCTTCTTTAATAGCGCGATCAATAACGGCTTTTGGAGAGCACGAGAAATCATCGGAGTCCTTTTTCGAACCCGCATTACCAAACCCAAGAATGGGAGCGCACTTCATAAAATAGTCAACCATAGAAACGACGGTGAGCACTAGCGCAACTATCATGAAGAACCACGAGATCACGTACAAAGCAAGTTCCATATCAGGATGCAGTGCGAGCAACGCGTCGGAACCCTTAACAATAAAGAGTAAGATCGCAATGATCTGGAACACCGTCTTGAATTTTCCATACCAGCTTGCCGCAACAACAACTCCATGCGTCGCCACAAGCATTCGAAGACCCGAAACAATGAACTCACGAGCGATTATGAGCAACGCAACCCATGAAGGAAGAACTTGAAGTTCGATAAGCGCCAATAACGCCGCCGCCACCAAGATCTTGTCGGCCAAGGGATCTATGAACTTTCCGAAGTTGGTTACCTCTCCCCTGCTTCGCGCCAAATATCCATCCAACGCGTCAGTGCACGATAAAATTGCGAAAATCAGTGCAGCAACCCAGGGCTTACAGAGCTCGGCATTATGCCAATCCGGTATATAAGTCGGCCAAGGGGAAATTATTGCCACGACAAAGACAGGGACAAGCAGGATCCGGACAAGGGTGACAATATTAGCCGGAGTCCACAGCGTAGTTTCGTCAAATTCCTTTTCAGTCACCCAGGGCCTCCATCTCGTAAAGAAGCGTGTCGCTGATTGATACGGTATGAACCTCGCCAACAGCACCGTTTTCCAAATAGGTCACACCGTCAACATCGGGGGCCTGGCATTGTGCACGGCCATACAATTGACCGTCTTCCTCGCAACCAAGGACGAGAACGTCCATGCTCGTTCCTATGCGCTGAGAAACGACATGGGAAGAAACGGCGTCGGCAATGTCGCGAAGCTCTTGAAGACGTGCCTGTTTGGTGTCTTCATCAACCTGATTAGGCAATTCGGCAGCAGGGGTACCGTCTTCGGGCGAATAGGCAAAAATACCCACATAATCAAATTCGGTCTCCGAAACAAAATCACAAAGATCATCAAATTGCTCTTCTGTTTCGCCTGGATAACCAACTATTAACGTCGTACGCAAAGCAATACCAGGAATACGCTGGCGAATACGCGCAACCATCTGCTCGTATTCGGCGCGTGAGCCAGAACGATTCATCGACTTCAAAATCTCCGAATCGCAATGCTGCAAAGGTATATCAAAATAATTGCAGATGTTGTCATGAGTGGCCATGACGTCAAGCAGCTCATCTGTCATCCCGGCGGGCTGTAGATACATAACTCGGAACCAGGTATCAGGATACGCTTCAGACAATCGCTTCAGCAGCGAAGCAAGGTTCTCGCGAGGTTTCAAGTCAAGACCCCAGATACCAGAATCCTGAGCTATGAGCACGATTTCTTTGGTGCCA
>OLNU01002335.1_pt1 | contig 11885 bp, 8 predicted proteins | sample 1672241 | NCBI WGS metagenome assembly OLNU01 (sample SAMEA3136663, study PRJEB25190) | human gut metagenome | biome: human gut; feature: human-associated habitat; material: faeces | place: Austria | collected 2013 | reverse complement strand
TAAGTTATGTACGATTATCTGATAGTGGGTTCTGGCTTGTATGGTGCTATATTTGCCCATGAAGCCAAGGCGTATGGAAAAAAGGTACTTGTTGTTGATAAGCGCCCTAATATTGCGGGAAACATTTATACTGAGAATGTGGAAGGTATCAATGTACATAAGTATGGTGCTCATATCTTTCATACAAATAATAAAACTGTTTTTATTCTATTAATGTACGAAATTTCCAGTTAATGAAATTTAAAAAAAATTTTTGTAAGAAAATTGTGGTACAACGTGCTATAATATACAAAGACTGAGATTCAGTTATGAAAAACAAGAGAAGGAGGAATTTTCAATGAAAAGAAAATCAACATTCAAGTCTTTGTTAGCATTGGCTTTAGCAGTTGTTTTAGTATTCTCAACAAATATTACACCTGCAAGCGCAGCTAAGAAGAAAGCAAAGGCAACAAATGCAGTTAAAAGCGTTAAAGTCGTTTCACCTGCAGGTACAAAGAAAATTGCGACAGTTGCAAGGGGTAAGTCAATTAAACTTACTGTAACAGTTAAAGCAAAGAAGAAAGCATTCAAGAAAGTGACTTATAAGTCAAGCAATGCAAAAGTTGCTACAGTATCTAAGAAAGGTATTGTAAAGGGTAAAAAGGTTGGTACAACAACAATTAAGGTTGTATCAGTAAAGAACAAAAAGAAAACAGCAAGCATTAAAGTTAAGGTTGTAAAGAATGCAGTTAAGAAAGTAACACTTAACAAGAAGAATCTTGACCTTGCAGTTGGTGCTTCAGAAAAGTTGAGCGCTAAGGTAAATGCTCCTAAGAAATCATACAAGGCAGTAAAGTGGACATCATCAAATGAAAAAGTAGTTAAGGTTTCAAATAAGGGTGTTGTTAGTGCAGTAGGCGAAGGAACAGCTAAGGTTACTGTTACAGCTCTTGATGGTAGCAAGAAGAAAGCTACATGTACAGTTGCTGTATGGAATGGAATTAAAGATGTACAGTTAAACAATCCAAGAAATAACTATTATGTAGACTCATATAAGGTTGTATTAGATACACCAATTGCACTTACAAAAGATAGCTTTGTAGTTAAGAGCAAAGTTCGTGCAGAAGGTACATACAACAGAGAACTTGAAGTTGAAAAAGTATTTACAAACGACAATTTAAACTACACTATATTTACAAAGAATTCAGTTGAAATGGGAGAATTTGTACAGGTTTCAGTACCATCATTAAAGGGGAAAAACGCTGTTGAGTTACAGGCTCTTGCAGACGGATATGAATATAGACAACTTGTTTCAGGTGTTGTAGGAGACGAAATTAATACAGGTGTTGGTTTCAAAAATCTTGTTGGATATGAAACAGTTTCAGTTGCATCAGGAAATCTTCCAGCAGGCTTAGCAATTGAAAAGTACACAAACAACATTAAGGGTAAGGTTGCAGCTGTAGCAGAAAATCAGGTTGTAAACTTTACAGGTACAGACGAACTTGGTAGAACAGCAAGTTCAAAAGTAAATTTCCTTATTGGTGACAAGAATAAGGTTGTTGCTGAAAACAAGACTATTGGTGATCAGGCTAATGCATTAATTTATCCGCATGAATATATTGGATCATACATTAATGTTGAAGGTGGAAGCGGAGAATACCGTGCTACTCTTTTAGACACATACAATGATTTATTTTATTTGGATAGTGAAAATACAGATGAAAACGGAAACAAATATACAACAACATCAAGTAGAGTATATGTTAATGGTAGATCAGGAAAAGTTGAAGCAGGAACATATACTCTTAGAGTACAGTTTACAGATATAGAAAATCCTACACTTACAGCTATAGGAACACTTACAGTTGTAGTTACTCCGGCAGTTTCTGTTACTACAGTTCTTTATAATTATGACAGTAGCACAGATGAATTAATGTTTTACAATCATGATTTAAATGAAACTTTCAGTGCAGTATCTGCTGATGAAACAACTGATTATGAAAAGAAGATTCTTACATCAAAGGTATGTCTCCCGGCAGGTAACTATTCTGTATATATTGAAAGTTATGGAGAACAGATTACTCTTGCTAAGTATGTAAGCTTAGGCGCTGATACAGTATTATCATATACAGCTCCAACAAGAGCAACAATTACGGGAACTCTTAAAGACAGATCAGGTGCAGTACTTAATAAGAGAGCTTATGTAAGAATTTACAAAGCAGATAAAACAGATGAACCTATTGGATATGATTACGTAAGTTCATATGATGATGGAAAATATGAATTCAAGTGCGTACCTAATGGAACATATGTAATTAAGGCATTTGATAATGAATCTGATAAAGAATTAGCAACATCAGGAACTATTACAGTAACAGGAACAAATGTTGTTGTTGATTTTCCTAATTTACCAATTGATAATGAGCCATCATATAATTAATATTAATTTGTAAATAGATGTTAAAGTAAAATATAAAAATAATTTTAACGGCATAGACGTATAAACGGCTATGCCGTTTTTTTAAACACATTTGTATAGATATATAAATTTTATATGTTTATAAAATCGTTTTTATAGCAACTTGAAATGTTAAAAATTCAGATAAAGTATATGGAGAATTTCAAAAAAAAAAGTTATGTTTGTTAAAAAAACTTGGTTAAATATATACAAATCTAACAAAGATTAAAAAACAGTTGAGTAAAAATGTTTTTGATTATAATGTTAAGATATATTGAAAGGGACGGAGAGAAACAAGGAGGCAAACAGACATGATAAGGGGAAAGTCTAACCAAAAATTAAAGAAAAGAATATCAGCGATAATTATGTCATTGCTGCTAATTTTTTCTGTAATCCCACAAACACAAGTTGTTTATGTTGCAGAGAATGGAACTGCTAATGCAGAAGTTTAAAATGAAAACAACAGTTTGAGTGTGGCATGGAGTGAATCAGGAAACATAAGGCTTTAAAATAAGGTAACCATAAGAAAAACTCCGGCAGACAAGGCTGAAAAAAATAATCTTTTTAGTTTTGAGAATATTTAATAATCAACTGTCTGTTGGAGCTTTTTTCTTAAATTCAATTTAACTATATTTCTTTAACCAATAACTGATTTGAAGAATATATGCTAACATTTGTGGACCAGCCATAAGTTGACCGTACCATGGCTTGCCATAATCTTTAGATGAGTTGATGTAATCAATTACCTTACTTTTATCTACAATAAAATTAAGTGCATAGTTATTATCAAATTCTTCTAGAAGAAGTTTACCAATCATTTTCTCGTATTCAGGATTGTAAGTTTTGGGATATGGAGATTTTTTTCTGTTTATAATTTCTGGTGGAAGAAAATCTTTCCCGCATTCTTTTAATAAATGTTTAACACTTCCGTCTTTACATTTGTATTCCCATGGAATACTGAAAACATAGGATACTAATCTATAGTCGGCAAAAGGAACTCTTGCATCAAGCCCTGAGAAAACACTACAACGTTCCATTCTGTTAACTAAAGTCATCATGAACCAGTTTATAGTCAGATATCCAATTTCAAAACGACGTTTATCTTTCTCGTTGCTGCAATCACTTTCAGGGCATTTGCTTAGAGAAGTTTTATAAGCGTCATCAACGTATTCTTTTAAATTAAGAGATTGAATGAAACTGTCATTAAAAAGAGATGTTCTTACGGACAAATCTTTAGACCATGGGAAAGAATTTGAGTTTAACATTTCATCGCGATGAAACCATGGGTAACCACCAAATACTTCATCAGCACATTCTCCCGTTAAAGCAATGTTATTTGTTTCTGATATTTCATTGCAAAAATACATTAAAGAAGATTCAATATCTGCCATACATGGAGCATCTCTCATATCAACAGTTTTTTTCAAATATTTAATTTGCCCTAAACTGTCACAGGTTAGATATTTATGATTAGAATTTAAGTATTTTCTCATTGTTTCTACGTAAGGTCTGTCTAATGAGTTTTGAAAAGAGTTCCCATTAAAGAAATTTTCGTTGCCTTCAAATTCAAATGCGTATGTTTTTAATTCTCTGTTTTCTTTATCCATCATAGATTTAGCAATAGAAGTTACAAGACTTGAATCAATTCCGCCGGATAAAAGAGAACAAATAGTTGTATCTTTAGTTAATTGCTTTTTAATACTGTCTTTTATTAGATAATTAACTTTGTCAACTGTATCTAAATAAGGATCAGCGTGATGATTATAGGTTAATTCCCAATAGCAATGAGTTTGGTAACTGATAATGCCCTGTGAGTTAAAAGTTACTTTTATATAATTGCCGGGAAGTACTTCAAATATATTTTTAAATAAACTTTTTCCGGGAGTTCGTGCAGGACCAAGTCCGATTATTTCACACCAGCTTTCATTAGTTAGTTCGGGTTTTATGCCGTAGGCAAATATACTTTTTTGCTGAGAAGCAAATATAAAATGATTATTTGTGCAATGATAAAATAATGGTTTTATACCAATAGGGTCTCTTACTATTATTAATGAGTTGTTTTCGTAAATTGCAAATGAAAAACCACCATTTATTTCTTTGAAAATATCTTCGCCGAAAACTAAATATAAATATAGAATAAGTTCTTCGTTGCACAATTCATAAGCGGAAATATCATAGGATGATAATTTATATTTTAATTCATTTGAATTATAAATATTTCCTGTAAAAACGATAGAAGCTGTTCGATTCTTATAGGTAACTGATAGCGAATCTCTATGTGCGACTGAAAAATTGCTTGCTGTAAATCCAATATGATGTTTCATGTAAATTATACTGTTTTCGTGGCAATTTGTTATTAAGGAATCCTGCATATTAGTTAATTTGCTTTCGTAAATTGCATACAAAGTATGGTTCCTCTCAACGTCAAATTCTGTTTGAAAGTAACCGGCAATACCGCTCATAAAAACCTCCTAAAAATCATATAAAAAAGGTCCATAGGACCTTTTAGGTTATTGTTACATGTGGACTTTGTATTACAGGCTGAATTTGTCGGCCCTGCAAAGCTTTAACTATTGTATCCTGCAGTAAATCAACATGTGCAGTCATGGAATTTGGTTTTGAAATATAATCATCCATTCCAAAAGGAACAAAATAAATATTTTTAGTATTTAATAAAATACCTATATTTTTTAAATTCATTCCAAGTGCATCGTTTGTACTTAAACATATAACTAAAGGTTTGTTGTTTCTTAAATGTGCTTTACATGCCATTAAAACAGGTGTATCAGAAATACCATTGGCAAGTTTTGAAAGAGTATTACCTGTACATGGTGCAATAACTAAAACGTCAAACATTGATTTAGGACCAATTGGTTCGGCATCTGTTATAGTTGTGATTGGTTCTTTATTGCTAAGTTCTTTTGCTAAATTTAAAAATTCTTTATGGTTTCCAAATCTACTGTCAGTTTTAGAAGCGTTATCTGAAAAAATGGTATATAGATTTGTATTTGCTTCAGATAGACGTTTTAATTCGTTAAAAACTTTTTTGTAGGTACAGTAAGAACCGGTTATTCCAATTCCAATATTTTTATTATCTAAACTGTGATTCATTTTCTGCAGTCCCTTCTATAATTGATGATATGTTCTTTGCTATTGATTCACCGGAACTTTTAGAGGCATATTTGCCGGGAAGTCCAGGACAAATGTGATATGTCAGGGAGAGAGAATTTAAAATATCTTTGTCAAATCCGTAAGGGTATGATGCTATATCGAAAATAGTACAACTTTTCTGAAGTGTTTTAAGATTACTTATGGAGAGTATATTTTTAGGAATACAGTTAATAATTATGTCTATTTTTGATAAATTATTAATCTTTTTATTTATATCTAAAAAAGTAAAGTTTTTATTTAAACCATCGTTTATTTTTGACTCATTATTTTCATAAAAGAAAATATTAGAACCTACGTTGTTGAATAAATTACATATTTCGCTTCCACATTTTCCATAACCGAGAACTAAAATATTAGATCCTTTTAAAGAATAATTAGTGTTGCTGATTATATATCCTAAAAGTCCTTCTGCAGTATAAAATGCATTATTTCTGTAAAAGTCAGGAATATTTAAGATATCGATTGCTTTAATTCCTGAATTCATACAATGTGATACGACTGAACCTTTAAATCCTCCACCAAATAAAATCTGTCCCGGTTTTAATAATGAAATAAAAGTTGTAATTGGAAAACTTGTATAAAAATCACAATTTACATTTTCTCCATCTTTGGAAAAAGGAATTGATGCGACAATATATTTATATTCTGTAAGGTTAAAATTTGTTACAAGTTTAGCAGAATAATTATGAAAAATTAAATAATCATACAAATATTTCTGCTTATTCCCATTTGAAATAATTGCAAATGAATCCATACAAATCACCTTTTTTATTATATATGTTATTCTTATGGAAGATTGATAATGTTATAAGAAAGGGCATTTGCCACCGTCGGTTCAAATTGAATTGACAGGTATATTTTGCTTAGAGCCGGAGGTCCTAAAAGCAAAATATAGTTGAAAATTTAGAACTGTTACGAGTGGCAAGCAGCGCGAGCGTTATTTCGTTAACATTATCAATCTTCCATAATATATAAACTAAAATAAAAGCTATTTTCTATACATTAATTATATGTATAAAAATTTACAAGGTGATTATTTTAATAAAGTTATTTCTTAATCATTTATGAATAGACAATAACAATATTGTCGTAATGAATGGGAAATGCTATAATTATCGATAGCATACGGAAGTCATAAAGTACGTTTGTTATTTAAAAAAAGTAAGCAGATAAAAGAAGGTAAATCTATTTTAATGCTGTAAATGAGACACAATTAAAAAGGAGATGGAGATGTTAAATAAGAAATTAAAAATGACAGCAACAGTTTTAAATATATTACAGGTAATTCCAATAGTAATATTAGAGATATTTTTATTTATGATATTAACTTATAACAACAATGTAGCTTTAAATTATATTCCGGTAAGATTAATTGTTGCAGTAGAAATTGCGATAGTATTATGGATGTTAATTCCATTTTTCATTAAGAAAAACAAAGTTGGAGCAATAGTATCAATAGTTATGTCTGCAATTATGATTGTAATGAGCGTTGGAGCAGATATAGCAATTGGATTAAATCAAAAGACTATAAAAGGTATTTTTAAAGAATCAGAAAAAACAATAGATAAAATTGTAAACAACAGTAAGTTATCAACAGATGAATTTGGTGTATATATATTATCAGATGATGAGGCAAAGAATATTGAAGAGTTAAAAGATGATAAATTTGGATATATTCAGAAATTTGTAGGTGATGACAAAGACGAATTATTAAATAACATTAATGAAAAGATTAATCAGGATGGTAATTATCAGGAATACGATGATGTAATAACCATGACAGAAGCTTTATATAATAAAGAAACAAGAGCAGTTGTATTAAATCAGTCAATGATAGATGTTATAACATCTATGGGTGAAAAGAAAAATGATGAAGCTGATTATACTGATTTTGAATCGAAGGTAAAATGTATCTATACATATAAAGTTACTCATCAGGTTCAAAATGAAAATAAGAAGAAAGATATAACAAAGGAATGCTTTAATGTTTATATAAGCGGTATTGATACATTTGGCGCAGTAACAACAAAGAGCAGAAGTGATGTAAATATAATAATGTCAGTAAATCCACAGACCAGACAGATTTTATTACTTTCAACACCTAGAGATTATTATGTTCCTTTGTCTAATTCAAACGGAGTAAGAGACAAACTTACACATGCAGGTTTATATGGCGTAGATGTATCAATGGAAACATTAGAAATGCTTTATGATATTGATATTGATTACTATGTGAGAGTTAATTTTGACGGATTTAAAGATATTATTAATGCATTAGGTGGAATAGATGTTGATTCTGAATGTGCTTTCTCAGCAAAAGGATATAGCTATAGTCAGGGAATTAATTATAATATGAATGGCGATAAGGCATTAGTATTTGCAAGAGAAAGAAAATCATTTGCAAGAGGTGACGTACAGCGTGGAAAGAATCAGATGTCTGTAATTAAAGGTGTGATATCAAAATGTGCATCCCCAAGCATTTTGGATAATTATCAGAAAATACTTGAAAGCATAAGTGAAAGTTTTCAGACAAGCGTTAGCAAGAAAAACATTCAGAAATTTGTTAAATTCCAATTGGCAAATGGATACGAGTGGAATATTCAAAGCTATAATGTATCAGGTTCAGGACAGTCAAATTACACATATTCAGTTCCAAGTAATAGAGCTTATGTAATGGTTCCTAATGAAGAAACAGTAGCAAAGGCAAAAGAGTGGTTGAAGATTGTAACGGACGGTGGAGAACTAAAAGATGTAACTGAAGAAAATTAGTTTTAGGTACAAAAAGGATTGAAAATATGGATAGAGATTATATTGGAAATTTAGGAGACAGAGATAATAAGCAGACAATAAAATTTATATCTACTAAGGCTAATACCCTTAAAGCCTTAAATGAAGTAATTAAATTAGGATATATTGAAGAAATGCTTATTATAACAGCTAAAGAATATCATCGTGATAAGAAAAAAACAGCTGATAAGATAATTGAAAAATTTAAAGGTGAAAAAATAGTTGTAAGAAGTTCATCTACAAATGAAGACTGTTTTGTAAAATCAAATGCAGGTCATTACACAAGTATTTTAGATGTAGATTCAACTAATGAAACAGCAATTATTAATGCAATAGATACTGTACTTAAATCATACACTTTAGATATTGATAATATTGAAGATGAACAGGTTTTAATTCAGCATCAGGCTGTAGATGTACTGTATAGTGGTGTTTTGTTTACTTATGATATTCAGGGGCAACGACCATATTATCTGATAAATTATGATGATAGCGGTTCTACGGATTCCGTAACAAGTGGAAAAGGCGGAAAGACTTTATGGATTGCAAGAAATACGGAACTTTCAGAGTTAAATACAGCATGGAAAAATCTTCTTGAATCAGTTCAGGAAATCGAAGATTTATTGAAAATACCATTAGATATTGAATTTGCAGTAAATAAGAAAAATGAAGTAATTATTTTTCAGGTTAGACCTTTGGTTGCAAATACAAAAAATAAGAATGCGATTAATGCCATTAATGATTTCTATAGTAAATTAAATGACGTAAAAAAGGATTATGATAGAATAGAATGCAGTCTTGACGGACAACCAATGATTCTATCCGATATGGCATTTTGGAATCCTTCAGAAATTATTGGAACAAGTCCTAGAAATCTTGATTATTCATTATATAGAGAAATTATTACATCAAGGGCATGGAATCAGGGCCTTGTGCCAATGGGATATAAGAAATTAGAGAAAGAACTGATGTACAAGATTGGTGTAAAACCATATATAAGTATACAATATTCGTTTTATTCATTAATACCTGCTGAGATTAGTGAAAAATTAGCTTTAAAACTTGTTGATTTTTACGTAAATAAATTGAAACAGGACACAACTGCTCATGATAAAATTGAATTTGAAATAGTTTACACAAGTTATGATTTTAATACAGAAAACAGAACAAAAGAATTACTTGAAAATGGATTTACAAGAGCAGAAAGAAATACAATTGTAGAGGCACTTCATAAACTTACTTTAAATACAATTGAAAAACACGGATTAATATCAATGAAAGATAATGCAGATATTAATCATTTGGAAAATGAAAGAAAAAGAATAGCATCTTTGGATTCAGAAACAAATAATATTCATAGAATATTAGAAGATATAACAGAACTTTTAGATGCCATAAAAAGTCTTGGTACACCACAGTTTACAAGACAGGCAAGAATGGCATTTATGGCAAAGTCATTTTGCAGTTCATTAGTAGAAGCAGGATGGTTTACAAATGATGAAATAGATGAGTTTATGAAATCAATTAATACTGTTTCATCAAAATTTGATTATGATTTCCACAAGTTTTCATTGGGGTTAATGTCTAGAAATGAATTTAATAAAATATATGGACATTTAAGAAGTGGCACTTATGATATTCGTACAGACAGTTATAATCAGATGGTTTTCAGACCGGTAACGGAGAAGAATAAAAACTACAAAGATAAGAATGTATCTAAAGGTTTAGATGAAAACAGGTTGAAAGAAGCACTTACTTCTATTGGATTTGATATTCATCCAAAGGAATTTAATAATTTCCTTGTTTCTGCAATTGAGGGAAGAGAATTTTTTAAATTTGAATTTACTAAATCTTTAAGTCTAGTAATTGATTTAATTCAGAATTTAGGTAAATTACTTGAAATTGACAGAAAAAGCCTGTCATATATTACAGTAGAGGATTTAAAACATTGTAAGAAATTAAAAGTAGCTGAAATTAAAAAATATTTAACGGATACAATAGTAAATAATAGAAAAGAATATTATGATAAGTTAAACATCATTTTACCGGATGTCATTTTATCTAAGTTAGGTGTTTCGTTTATTCCTGTAAATGAGGCAAGACCAAATTTTATTACATCACAAAAAGTTGAGGGAGAAGTAGTAAATCTTGAAAGGGAAACAGATGAAGACCTTATGGATAAAATTGTAATGATTCCAAAGGCTGATCCCGGATATGAATGGATTTTTACAAAAGGAATAAAGGGATTTATAACAAAATATGGTGGAATGGCAAGCCATATGGCTATAAGATGTGCTGAGTTTGAAATCCCGGCAGCAATCGGATGTGGTGAAAAAATATATAATTATGCGGCATCTATGAACTACATGGAATTAGACTGTGCTAATGGCAGTATTAAAGAAGGGATGCAGTGTGAGGATTTGCGAGCACTGATTACTCAAAGAGAAGGCGTAAATCAATATGGAGATTCAACTGATGTATTAGAATCTGCATATATAAGATTTTACGAATTGCTTGGATTTATTCCACAGCCGGCTTCAAATCATGTTAAAAATGTAGGTAAATTATTTGAAAGACAATGTGATTTACTTATTGTTGTAGGTGGAGGAGCTCTTCCATGTAAATTTTATGACAGGCCTCATAACGAAGAATTACAGCCGCATAGAGACGCAATGGAAGAAAAATTAATAAGACATTGTATTGAGCAGGAAATTCCAATTATCGCAACTTGTAGAGGAATGCAGTATATGAATGCTTTGTTTGGCGGAAAGTTACTTTATCATCCTGATTTGCCGGTAGAAAGACCAAGAGGAGTGGATCACGAAGTATATCTTGTGGAAGAAGATAGAACAATTATAGTAAACAACTATCACAAGGACGTAGTTCCAATTGATGGATTAGCTCCGTGTTTTAAGCCTCTTGCAATTGATAAAGAAAATCAGACAATAGAGGCATTTGGTTCTGATGAAATGAAGATATTAGCTTTGCAGTGGCATCCTGAAAGAAAATTTGAAACATCGAATGCATTGGGAGAAACAAGAAAGTTAGTAGTTAATTTTATTCAGAAACATATCAAATAATAAATGCGATAAAAAGATAAAAATGTTATGTTTATAAATTGACAGTTTTTTTGACAATGCAAAAAAAACTTATTTTAGTGTATTTTTATCTGTAATTACATTCACATATAAAAAATGATACATATTTTAAAATATAAATACTATATTTATTATAATTACTGCTTTTATTGTTATAGAATAGAACTCTAACATTTTCTTTGATCTTCGTGCACCATAGTTATAGCTTAATAATGGTTGAACCCCAATAGATAATCCTAGTAATACCATATAAATATTAGTTGTTATATAGTTAATTATCGCAAATGCCGATAAAGAAGTTTCTCCACCGTAATTAACTAATGCTAAATTCATAAAGAATATTATTATAGAAAAACTTACTTCTGCAAAAAAAGATGGAAAGCCTATATTTA
>OLNU01002309.1_pt1 | contig 12015 bp, 9 predicted proteins | sample 1672241 | NCBI WGS metagenome assembly OLNU01 (sample SAMEA3136663, study PRJEB25190) | human gut metagenome | biome: human gut; feature: human-associated habitat; material: faeces | place: Austria | collected 2013 | reverse complement strand
GTGATTTTTCTTTTGCACAGAGAGCAATAGAGCTTGGTGTGACCAGATATCTGACAAAGCCTACAAATGCCAGAGAATTGATTGGAATTCTGGAAGAAATTGAGAAAAATATTCAGAAACCCCGGAGAGAAGAAAAACAAGAAATGAAAGTGACAAATCTTTTTGTTCAGAAAGCGATGGACTACATTTCTATGAATTATTCACAAAAGCTGACCTTGACAAAGATTTCAGAACAACTTTGTATCACGCCCAACTATTTGAGTGAGTTGTTTAAAAAACATACAGGTCAGAATGTATCTGAATATATTATAGATTACCGGCTGGAGAAAGCTTGTCAATTTCTTAAGAATCCGCAGCTTAGAATAGGAGAAGTTTCAGAAAAAGTGGGAATTAATGATGTTCGTTATTTCAGCAGCATGTTTAAGAAAAAATATAATCTTACACCGACAGAATACAGAAACAAACAATAAAAGATAAAAACCGTAAATATTAAACAAAAGTAGAAAGTTATCACATTGAAAATGCAACAAAATATACTAAAATTGAAGTATAAGATATCAATGCGCAAATGATATATCGAAACAAAAATAAAAAACAATGGAGGTACATTATGGGGGCTTTTCAAAGACAGATAGGCGATATGGTAGAATTGACACCGGAAGGTGAAAAGGAAATCCATAAATACAAAAATAATTATGCAGATGCGACAAAACCATTGAGTTCAAAAGAGCGTAACTGGTCAGCATGGGATATGGGAAATCTGTGGATTGGTATGATTGTATCTATCGCAGTATATCAGGTGGCAAGTGGACTGATCGTATCTGGTATGTCATGGGCACAGGCATTGTTAACGATTGTATTAGGACATACACTTGTTATGATTTTTGCAGTTGTTCTTGGACATTTCGGTACAAAGTATGGACTTGGTTATCCGATGCTCAGTAAAATGGTGTTTGGATCAAAAGGAACTGTAGTCCCGTCAATTGTCCGTGGAGTACTTGGGTGTTTCTGGTTCGGTGTTCAGGCATGGATTGGCGGTCAGGCACTTAATGCAATTATCGGAGCAATCATTCCAGCATGGCATGGACTTGGATTTAAAGGTTTATTTATTTCGTTCTTATTATTCTGGGCAATGAACGTATATATTGCAGGATCAGGATCCAGTGCATTACAGAAACTGGAAAAGTTTGCAGCACCGGTATGGTGTTCAGCATGTATGAACCGGCAGCCCGGTATTGATTGTGTTGAGCTTTATCGTAATCATCTGGGGAATTAGAAGTGCAGATTGGAGTGTGTCGAAACTTCTTTCTGACCCATCTCTTCAGGGAGATCCGTCCAAGAATTTCTGGACACTGTTCTTCCCGGCATTGTCTTCAATGATTGCATTTGACGGTGGTATTGCACTGTCTATGGCAGATTTCACAAAGAACTGTAAAACACAGAAGGCACAGGCAGCAGGACAGCTTGTCGGGGCACCTGTAATGACAGCATTCATTTCCTTTGTAGGAATTTGCGGAACAGCAGGAGCAGCAATTGTATTTAAAGAAGCAATCTGGGAACCGGCAGTTCTTGTAAGTAAATTTGACAACCCGTTTATTGTAATTATTTTCTCGTTGTTCATTATTATGGCAGTACTGACAACAAATGTTGCAGCAAATCTGGTTCCACCGACAAATGTTATCGCAACTTTATTTGCAAAGAAAGTAAGCTACAAAAAGGCTGCTTTGATTGCAGCAGTACTTGCTTTATTTGCTCAACCGTGGAATGCACTGGCAAGTGCGTACGATTTGATTTATAATGTATGTGGAATGCTTGGAGCGTTGCTGGGACCTATCTCAGGATTATATCTGGTATCCTATCTGTTTGAGCATAAGACAGAGGTTGATATGGTTGATATGTACAAGGAAGACGGCGGAAAATATTATTATTCAAAAGGCTTTAATGTACCGATCATCATTATTTTTGTGGCAGCAATGATCATTATCTTTGCCGGAAAATATATTGCACCACTGAAATTTATCTTTGACAATGCATATGTAGTAGGAAGTATCGGTGCAGGTCTTGCATACTTTATCTATATTAAAGCTGCAAAAAGAGGTTAGAAACAGCACTCATCAGGCACAAAAATCACCGCAGCTATGGAAAGCATAGACTGCGGTAGAAGTATAACTGAAACTAAGAGAGGAGTGGAAGTATCATGAAAACACTTGTAAAAAATGGAATGATCGTATCACCGGAGGACACTTATGAAGCAGATGTCCTGATTGAGGATGGTGTGATCGAATGTATCGGAAAAAACCTGGAAGCAAAATTTGGGGATGCAGATAAGGTGATCGATGCAAAAGGAAAATATGTTCTCCCGGGAGGTATTGATGTTCATACGCATATGGATATTGATGTCGGAATCGCGAGAGCAGTAGATGATTTTTATACAGGTACTGTTGCAGCCGCATGCGGCGGAACTACAACAATCGTAGACCATATGGGATTCGGACCGGCAGGATGCCCACTACATCATCAACTGGATGTATATCATGGACTGGCAGATGATAAAGCTGTTATCGATTATGGATTCCATGGAGTAGTCCAGCATGTAGACGAGTCTATTTTAAATGAACTTGAGACAATGATGGATGACGGAGTCCAGAGCACAAAGGTTTATATGACTTATGGCTATAAGATTGATGATGATGGTATTTTAGAAGTTCTTAAGAAGATGAAAGAACTGCATGGAATCACAGCATTCCATTGCGAGAATCATTATGTGGTAGAGCATCTGAAGAAAGAATATGGTGATGCCGGAAAGACAGCGCCGATCTATCATGCAAAGAGCAGACCGAATCTTGCAGAAGCAGAGGCTGTAAGAAGAGTCCTTTATCTTGCGAAGCTTGCAGGTGATGCACCGGTGTATATTGTACATCTTTCTTGTAAGGAAAGTCTTGAAGCAGTTGAAGAAGCAAGAAGAAACGGACAAAAAAACATTTTTGTTGAGACATGTACACAGTATCTGACACTTACAGAAGACAGATATAAAGATCCGGATGGATTGAAATATATTATGTCTCCACCGCTTCGTACACAGCAGGATCTTGATGCGCTGTGGAAAGGATTAGAGGCAGGAGAGATTCAGATCGTTGCGACAGATCATTGTCCATTCAATTATGCAAAAGAGAAACAGGACGGCAAGGATGATTTTAGAAAATGTCCGAATGGAGCTCCGGGAGTTGAAGAAAGAATGATTCTTCTTTTCTCAGAAGGTGTAATGAAAAACAAAATCAGCATCAACAAGCTGGTAGAAGTTGCCTGCACAAATCCGGCAAAGGTGTACGGAATGTATCCTAAGAAGGGAATTATTGAACCGGGAGCAGATGGAGACCTTGTGATTATTGATGCTGATGCAAAACAGACACTGACTCACGAGATGATGCACGGAGCTGTTGATTATACTTCTTATGAAGGAACAGATCTGCACGGAAAGATTGATCTCGTAATGCAGAGAGGAAATATCATCGCTGAAAATAATGAATTTAAAGGTAATCGAGGAGATGGAAAGTATCTCTACAGAAAACCTTTTTTAGGAGATTTATAATCGAAAGTCAGAGAATCTGAAATATACAGAACTCAAAAATAAAGGATAACAAGGCATGGAAGATACCAGGAAAAAAAAGAAAATAAAAGCTGAGACAGGCTTCATTGTTGCAGTATTACTTATCATTGTTGCAGTAATCGAAGGAACTACTTACCGAAAAATTATTCCGGTCAATCAGCCGAAAGTTGTTGTAATTCTTCCGGGAGATACAAATGATCAAAGTTGGAATACGGGAAATTACGAAGGGATTCTTGCAAATCAGAACAAAGATAAGAAAATTGATCTGGAGTATCAGAGTAATGTCGAAGAGAAAGACTTTGACGCAGTGATTCGCAGATATGCAGAAGATAATTATAATCTGATCATACTTGCAGGATCACAGTTCGAGGAGGTTGTTTCTTCCGTGTCAGGAGATTATCCGAAAGTTGATTTTTGTATTTTAAATGGCCGATCGGCATCAGGTAAAAATACATTCTCTGTTTATCCAAAAGAAGAGGAGGCAAGCCATCTGGCGGGAATCATTGGTGGAAATCTGACGAAGACAGGAGTATTTGGCATTATTGCCGGTTATCCGAATGAGGCAATGGAGACCTTGCTGGATCAGTATGAAAAGGATGTTCGTCAGCTGGCTGCGGATAGAAAGCTTCCGAATGCAACAGTACTCAGGGCCTATGCGAATAGTTGGGAAGATGAGGAACTTGGAAAAGAGATTGCAAACCAAATGATCGGAAAAGGTGCAGATGTTTTATTTATTTACGCAAATAAAGTTGGAAATGGCTGCATTGAGGCTGCAAAGGAAAATGGAGTAAAGGTGATTGGATTTTCAGAGAATCAAAATGATCTTGCTCCGGGAACGGTTGCAGCGTCGATTAAGTTTGATTTCGGGAAAATATATTCCTGGATTTTGGATCATTATATGGATGGAAAACTCAATGGTAATGAAGTTTATGGAGTAGGTATCGAAGAAGAAATTTTTATTCCGATTTTTACAGATGAAGTACCAAAGGAGGTACAGCAGACGGTAGAAAATAATATGAAATAATAAGAGAACCCCTAAAACAGAACTGTTAACGGTAATGTTTTAGGGGGCTTTTTGTAGTTATATATTTTAGACCATTACATTAGATCAGATGTGTACTTTCAAGCTTCTCCATAAATGCGTCGTTCATCTTGATGATCGGTTTTCTAAGAAGTAGTCCAAGCAACAGTGAAGGAACGAGGTAGATTGCCAGTTTTCCAATTTCTGCTGCATAGGTTGTTCCGTAGAATCCTGCAATACATTCACGCATCGCATTCATGCTGTGTGTGAACGGCAGAAGTGGATAAACAACCTGGAAAAACTTCGGTGCACACTGGATCGGGAATGTTCCACCACTTCCTGCAACCTGCATTACCATCAGGACAACAGCAATTGCTTTACCGATATCTCCAAAGGAGACAGTTAGTGCATAGATCAGATTCACATAGACAAAGCTTGTGAACATACCGGTTAGTACAAACATTACCGGATGCTTACACTGAATACCAAGGAAGAAAAGATCTCCAAGACAGATGAGTGCACTTTGCATGAAACCGATAATGATCAGAAGTAGGATACGTCCGATATAGAGCTGATATTCTTTCGGATGGAATAGTTTCTTCTTTGTAGAATCAGCTACAGTGACTTTTAGCATGGCAGCCATAACAACAGCACCTACCCAGATCGCAAGAGTGGAGTAGAATGGAGTCATTGCAGACCCGTAATTTTCAATTGGATAAATCTTTTTCTCATCCAGTTTGACCGGGGAGGAGAGAAAAGATGAAATCGTTTCGGAGTCTTCGGATAACAGGTTTGTTACGGCAGCCATACCTTCTGAATCATCGGTGGAAAGTTTTGTAGCTACAGCCGTCAGCTTTTCAGAAGATTCTTTTAACAGAGCAGCAGAATTAGTAAGTGCTGTCTGAAGTCCTGTAAGTCCACTTGAAGCAGAACCGGTAACGTTAGCAATATTTTCAATACTGCTGTCAAGGCTTCCAAGCATAGAGGAGACAGAACCTGTTGTAGAACTCAATGAATTGGAAAGATTATCAAGATTTCCTTTTACATTTTGTTCGTAAGTTGTCTCAACTGCCTTGACGGAAGAAGTTGCTTCGCCGATCAGACTATCAAGTTCACTCTTTAATGTAGTGGCATTTGCGGTTGCTGTAGTGATCGAAGTTGCAGCACCGTTAATTTTATCACGGAGTGCAGTCTGTCGTTCAATTGCCAGCTGAATCTGCTGATTGATTCCATTGACCGCATTTTGAATCTCAGGATAATCTGAGGAGGCGTCTGCAATAGCAGATAATGCAGCAGAAAGCTGATTATACCCGTCAATGACATTTTGTACGCGGCTACTTACGGAAGACAATGCATTTGCTGCCGCCTGTGCATCTGAGTTGTAGGAACTTAAAGCCTTGTCAATAGTATCAGAGACAGCGGTGTAGAAGCTTGCATTCTGTGCTAATGCGTCAGAAATCGTGCTTGTAGTTCCGGACAGGGCAGCAGTTAATGAATCAATTCCGGAATCAGAATTCTTTAAGGAATTGAGGCTGGTTTTTGTGCCGGAACCGGTTTCCTGAAGAAATTCTGTTGTTGTGTTCAGCATTGTAACTGCAGAGTTTGTCATGTCTGAGAAGGACTGAACAGTTGCAGCAACAGTTCCAAGATCAGATCCCATCTGATTCAAATTACTACTCATATTGTTGATCAGAGAATCATCACCTGTCTTCTTTGCGATTGAATCTACCGTCTGAAATGCATCAAGTGCGGTCTGGGCAATTGTCTCAATGAATGTCTGATTAATTTGTTTCTGGACAGCCGTTGCGCCTTTTCCGGTAATGATCGGAGCAATCGCATTTTCTTTTTCATTTTCATAATAAGTCAGATCCGGATGTTCAGCTTCAGAAGAGAAGACACTCATCATTTTCTGGCTAAAGTCTTCAGGGATTACGATCGCAGCATAATATTCTCCGGATTTTACACCTTTTTGAGCATCTTTTGAATCAGTAAAAACCCAGTTGAACTGAGAATTTTTATGCAGAGAAGAGAGAATCTGATCTCCCATGTTAATCTTTACGGCAATAAGATCACTTTCATAACCTTCGTCATCACTTGCAACTGCAAGTTTCAGCGCACCTGTATTTCCGTAAGGATCCCAGCTTGCGGAAATGTTAAACCATGCATAAAGAGTCGGAATTACAGTGATTCCCATAATAACGATCATTGCAATGACATTTTTCTGGATCTTCATCAGATCATTTTTCAGGATTAAAAAAATATTTTTCAAATTATTCCGCCTCCTTTCCACGGAAGTTTTCAAGCATTTCTTCGTAAGACATACCGGCAAGCTTTTTCTGTTCTTCTAATTTTGTATGAATGTATTCTACAACGATCAACCATACTGAAATCGCAATGATGGAAATGATCCATAAAGTCAGGAATACAATCTTTGATTCGAGACTGAACATCAGGATCAGGAAGATCAGAGGGATGATCGCAATGGCAAGGAAGCCGATGCGAATCATCTTACGGTAATTGTTTTCAAATTTCTGTGCCCGTTCAGCTGTTACAAGGCGAAGGTCTTCGATGGAAAGAGATGCCTGTAAGAGCATGGAGAGCTGTGTACTTCTGCTAAGTTCTGCTTCGTGAGGTTCGCACATCATAAATTCTGTTTCTGCCAGTTTCTTGTCGAACAGATGGTTCAGTCCGGAAAGAGCCGGGCGCAGTCCAAGTCCAATAAGCAGAGAGATCGGCACGTAGCACAGGAGCAGGATCAGAAGATCGTTGCGGAAGTTAGAACCGTAGAAACCGGCAATTGCTTCACGCATAGCATTCACACCATATGTAAATGGAAGGAGTGGATGCAGTTTCTGGAAAAAGGCTGGTGTCATCTCAATCGGGTAGGTTCCGGAAGAACCAGGAATCTGCAGGATTACGAGAATAACACAGAGCGCTTTACCAATATGCTTAAATGTAAGTGACAGTGCATAAATAATATTTACATAGACGAAAGAGCAAACCATTCCTGTCAGGATGAATTGTGCCGGATGATTGCATTGGACTCCTGGAAGGAGTGTATCACCAAGGCAGACGATAAATCCCTGAACAAGACCAACTGCCATGTATAAGAGCCAGCGTCCAAAGTATAATGTTGTCTGTCCGTAACCGCGCATGGATTCGTCTTTGTCCACTTCCAGCTTAAAGATTGCGATCAGTACGATACCGCCGACCCAGATTGCAAGATTAGAGTAGAACGGTGTCATAGAAGAACCGTAATTATCTACGGCATAATAAGTCTCCGTTTTAATCTCCACAGGAGAGGACATAAATGATGAGATAGATTCTGCATCAATGCCTTCAAGAGAGAGCAGTTTTTGGTATGTAGCAGAGCCTGTCAGTGCATTCAGATCCGTCTGAATTGTACTTAGTTTGTCGCTTACGGCACTTAAAGATTCCTTCGTACTGTCAAGGAGGGCAGTTGTATTTGACAATCCACTTTCTAACTGGTCGAGCATATCATTGATCTGCTTAGAAGTAGCTGGTACTCCGTTTAGCAGTCCTTCTACCTGACCGGTCAATGTGGAAAATGTATCCAGTGTCTGTCCAAGCAGTGGAAGAATATTCTGGTCAAATGTAGAACGGAAAGTGTGCAGGTTATTGATACTTTCTTTTGTCAGAGAAGTAAGCTGTTCCTGTGTTGCAGTTGTTGTATCAATCGCATCTTTGATTCCATTATTTCCAGTCTGAAGACTATTGATCAATTCCTGATTTGACTGGTTCTGAGTTTGCAGGGCAGAAATCTGTGCATTGATCTGATCTCCGATCGTTCCCGGAAACTTATTGGCAAGTTCCTGCATTTTTTTAAGAATATCTGCATTCAGTTCATTGACTGAGTTTGCATAACCAAGCGCATCACTGACAGAAGTGTTGATCTTTCCGGCTGCGGTAGCAAGTTCTGTCAGTCCTGTGGATGCTGAGCTGCTTGCCTGACCAAGTAAAAGTTCTCCGTCAGAGAGGGACTTAGAAAGTGCGGAAGAAAAATCTCCGGCAGAAGAACGTGTCGTATTCATGACAGAGTCAGCACTGGACAGTGCATTTGCTCCGGATGTTGCTACATCTCCTAAAGATGTAGATGCATCTTTTGCATTTTCTATCAGCTTTGAGGTATTGGATGAGTCTTTACTGAATTTTTCTAGAAGCTGTTCGTATTCTTTGATATTATTATTTGCTTTTGTAAGCAGATCATTAATCTCTGCATTTGTTGAATCAACAGAGTCGGAAATGTTGAATACAGAATCCTTTAAAATCTCGGCAATTGTCTCAGATGCAACAGAGGAAAAGGTGTTATTAACCTGTGTCTGGATCGTGCTTGCACCTGAACTGGTGATCTTTGGCGCAATTGCATTGAGTTTTTCATTGATATAGTATTCAAGTTCCGGAGTTTCGATCTTTCCGGACAGGACACTTAGCAGGGATTCGCTAAAATCTTGCGGAATAATGATTGCTGCATAATATTCACCGGATTTGACTCCTTTAATAGCAGCATCTTTGGAAACAAACGTCCATCCTAATTGGTCGTTTTCCTTTAGTTGGTCAATGATCTGGCTGCCGGCATTGATCGTCAGATCATCATGTGTGGCATCGGTGTCCAGATTTGCTACTGCTACCTTGATGCCGGAAGTATTGGCATAAGGATCGATATTTGCTGCAATATTGAACCATGCGTAGAGTGAGGGGAGAATAGATACTCCGATCAAAACAAGTATTGCTGCCGGATTACGGAGCAAGCGTTTCATATCGCGGCGAAAAATCCGAAATGCGTTTCTCATGGATAAAACTCCTTTTCTTAAAAATATTTCTAGTAATAGATACAATGTTGATTTTCATGTCAAAAAGTATTATATTAATGTAGAAACTAATTTACAACCATTAATCAATACTGGATATGTCTAATAATAGACGAAAGATTGAAAAATGTCTAGCAGGTGGAGAAAATCATGTTACTGTTCACACGGGAGTGAACAGTAACAAAATCATTCATTTAAGTCATAGAAACAGAGTAGAGAGTTATTGGTCAGTAGTACTGTAAGTTATAAAGGGGGGAAGAGAAGATGCAGAAGAAGACAGATCGCAGAGTCAGAAAGACAAAAAGTCAGCTTAAAACAGGTCTTGCTCAATTGATGAGGGAGAAGAGTATCAGAGAGATTACGGTAAAAGAATTGGTGGATGCGGTAGATATCAATCGTTCTACCTTTTATCTGCATTATTCTGATATACCGGGGCTGCTTGCAGAAGTTGAAAATGAAATGATGGAAGAGATGCAGCGCGCAATCCGTGAACATCCAATTGATCCGGGAAAAGATACCGTTTACTATTTTATTCAGGATTTGTTTCATGTGCTTGATGAAAATCGTCAAATTGCAAGCGCACTTGTAGGACCACATGGGGATATTGGTTTTGTGCATAAGTTAGAACAGCTTTTAGAGGAGAAGAGCCGGGAGTCACTTGCAGCTCTTGTACTGGAGAAATCAGGTGAAATGAAATATTTTTATTCTTATTGCCTGAACGGTTGTCTCGGTTTTGTGAAAACATGGTTGGAAACAGGCGAAAAGGAAACACCGGAATATGCAGCAGAGATGGCTTATCGAATGGTTGTAAGTTCAGTTACAGCATTTTATGACACTAAAGAAGGAAGAGAGGACAACTAAGAAATGAAACGAGAGAAATTTGGCTCACGTCTGGGATTTATCCTGATCTCAGCGGGATGTGCCATTGGCTTGGGAAATGTTTGGCGTTTTCCGTATATTACAGGAAAGTATGGAGGAGCAGCATTTGTTCTGATCTATCTGCTGTTTCTTGTTCTGTTGGGATTGCCAATCATGGTAATGGAATTCGCAGTGGGTCGTGGAAGTCAGGCAAGTATTGCACTATCCTTTGACCGTCTGGAACCACTGGGAACAAAGTGGCACTGGTATAAATGGTTTGGAATCGGTGGAAACTATCTTTTAATGATGTTCTATACAACAATCGGCGGATGGCTTCTTCTATATACAGGAAAGATGGCAATCGGAGAGTTTAAAGGACTTGATGCGGATGGTGTGACCGGAGTATTTACATCACTTCTTGGACAGCCTGTTACAATGACAATCTGTATGATCCTTGTTGTTGTGCTGTGCTTTGGAATCGTCTGTATGGGACTTCAGAAAGGTGTGGAGCAGATCACAAAGAAAATGATGATTCTCCTTTTCGTGTTGATGATCATTCTTGCAGTGCGTTCCGTGACATTGCCGGGAGCAGAGAAAGGACTGGAGTTCTATCTTCTTCCTGATTTTAAGAAAGCAGCAGAAGCAGGATTGAAAGAAGTTATTTTCGCAGCGATGGGACAGGCATTCTTTACATTAAGTCTTGGAATCGGTGCGATTGCGATCTTTGGAAGTTATATCGGAAAAGAAAGAACTCTGACAGGAGAAGCAGTCTGCGTAACAGTTCTGGATACATTAGTTGCATTGATCGCTGGATTTATTATTTTTCCGGCCTGCTTTGCATTTAATGTCCAGCCGGACAGCGGTCCGAGTCTGATCTTTATCACACTTCCGAACATTTTCAATGCAATGAGTGCAGGGAGAATCTGGGGAACAATTTTCTTCCTTTGTATGTTTTTCGCAGCATGCTCTACGATCATTGCCGTGTTTGAAAATCTGATCGCATTTGTGATGGATTTAACGAATTGTTCAAGAACAAAGGCGGTTGTGGGAAATCTGATCGCGATTATTGTACTTTCCCTTCCATGTATTTTTGGATTCAACATATGGAGCGGCTTCATGCCTCTGGGAGCAGGAAGCAGTATTCAGGACCTTGAGGACTTTATTGTAAGTAATAACCTGCTTCCGATCGGAAGCCTGATCTATCTTCTGTTCTGTACAAGCCGCTATGGTTGGGGCTGGGATAAGTTCCAGAAAGAAGCGAATGCAGGAAGTGGAATCAAGTTCCCGGGTTGGGCCAGATTCTATGTATCCTATATTCTGCCATTGATCGTATTATTTATCTTTGTGCAGGGATATTGGAGTAAATTTGTTGGATAAAACAATAACAATATTGTGAAATAAAAAACGCTGAAACAATCAGAAATTCATTGCCATTCTATTAGTGATAAGTTATAATTTAACTAATGGTTTTGCAAGAGATTTACAACTGTTCCAAACGGAAAGAATACGTTTCAATCTGAATGCAGCAGAGAGATATCTCATAGCAATAAAGACATGGATTTTGAATAGAATATAGACTCTGACGGCAAGGAAGTAAGAGATACCGAGCGGGAATAGTTGTAAAGAAGCGTTTAGACAAAAAAATATTTTGTGATTTTAGCTTAAATAATACTTCTTTTATCATTAATAAATTTTTATGA
>OLNU01002301.1_pt1 | contig 12052 bp, 5 predicted proteins | sample 1672241 | NCBI WGS metagenome assembly OLNU01 (sample SAMEA3136663, study PRJEB25190) | human gut metagenome | biome: human gut; feature: human-associated habitat; material: faeces | place: Austria | collected 2013 | reverse complement strand
TCAAGGACATCTCGCTCACACTGGAACAGGGCGAGGCTCTGGCGATCATCGGCTCGTCCGGCTCGGGCAAGACAACGCTGCTGCGCTGCCTGAATTTCCTTGAGCGTCCCGACACCGGCGTCATCAGGGTGAACGGCGAGACCATGTGGGACGCCGCCGACCCTGCCACCCAGCGGGAGAGCGAGGTGCGGAAAAAGCGCCTCCACTTCGGCCTCGTGTTCCAGAACTTCAACCTCTTCCCCCAGTACACCGCGCTGGAAAACGTGATGCTGGCGGGGGAGCTTCTGGCGAAGGAGCAGCCCGACTACAAGGCCAACAAAAAGGCCATCCACGCCCAACTGGAAGCACAGGCCCGTGACCTGCTGGCCCAGATGGGCCTGTCGGAGCGGGCGGGACACTACCCCCACCAGCTCTCCGGCGGTCAGCAGCAGCGGGTGGCCATCGCCCGCGCACTGGCGCTCCACCCGGACATCCTCTGCTTCGATGAGCCCACCAGCGCCCTTGACCCGGAGCTGACCGGCGAAGTCCTCCGTGTCCTGCGGGACCTCGCCGACCGAAAGACCACCATGATCATCGTCACCCATGAGATGCACTTCGCCCGCGACGTGGCCGACCGCATCCTATTCATGGACGGCGGCGTCGTGGTGGAGGAAGGCCCGGCCCGCCAGCTCATCGACCACCCCCAGGAGGAGCGCACCAAGCAGTTTTTGGCGCACTACTCTGAATAAGACAGGCTATGGCCCTCCCCGCTCGGGAGGGCTTTTTTGCGCCATTCACGCCGAAAACACCACGATTCGCGCAGTTTTTATTTACATCATCCGGCTTTTTTGGTAAACTTGCATCAGAAAAGGCTGATTCTTCAAAAGACGAACAGACCAAAGGAGGACGGACTATGAGACTGAAGAGCGCACTCCGGCGGGGCGTGGCCGCCGCCGTCATCGCGGGCATCGTGGTGAGTTCCGGCATCCCGGCCTATGCGGCCCGGTGGGACATCGCCAACGGCGACATCACCGTGAAAGCGGGTGACGCCGAAGGAAAGAACAAGGTCTCACAGGGCGAGACCATCGACAAGGACGACACCAACACCGTCATCACCGGCGAGTCGGATAAGAACACCGTCACCATCGACACCTCCGAGGGCAACGTGGACGTCACCTTCGACGACCTGAAGATCGACGTCAGCGGCAAGAAGGAGGGGGATGGCAGCGATGACAGCCCTGTCCGGGAGAGCAATGCAGCCGTCACCGTGAAGGGTGACCACGATGCGGCCATCGAGCTGGACGGCGACAACGAGCTGAAGAGCGGCGACTACAATGCGGGCCTCGAAAAGAACGGCCATGAGTCGGAGGGAACGCTGACCATCAAGGACGACAAGGGCAAGGACGGCTCCCTCACCGCCGAGGGCGGTTTCGGCGGCGCAGGCATCGGCGGCGGCATCGAGAGCACCGGCAGCAACATCACCATCCGGGGCGGCACCATCGAGGCTGTGGGCGGGAGCAACGCGGCAGGCATCGGCGACGGAGCAGGCCGCGCGTCGGACGACACCGACGACTCGAACCCGGGAGACCTCTACATCTGCGGCGACGCCGAGGTGACGGCCAAGGCGGGAAGCCAGATGACGGACGCCAAGGCCCCGGCCATCGGCGGCAGCTACGGCGAAGTACCCACGGAGAACCTTTCTGACGATGAACATAAGGTGACGGGAGGACGGCTGACCCGTCTGAACGCGGACGGCACCGTGATGGAGGGGATGGGCTACGACTACACCTCCACCCCCAAGCCCCAGCCGGACGACGACGAGGACGACGATGATGATGACGTCCCGCCCCCGGTGCAGGAGAACGCCCCCGAACCCCTGCCCGGCGGCATGGTGGTGGGCGGCTTCTTTTCCAGCCGGGTCACCATCCAGCGGTGGGATTCTGCTTTGGCCATTATTGAGAGCACCGACCCCATGGTCGGCAGCGTAAAGGCCGGCGACGCCGGAGAGGTCCTCACCCCGGGGGGTGTGGTGCTTATTGAGAGCGCCGCTCCCCGCTCCACCGTCACCACCGACATCTCCAGTCTCCGGGAGGACGGCGTGGAGGACATCTTCTTCCGCTATGAGGACACCATGACCCACTATAGCGTGGACAAGATGGCCGACGCGGCGGGCGAGGACGCTGACGTGGAGCTGAAGCAGAACAGGGAGGACATCAGCCTCCGGCTGGACGGCGAAACGCGGGACGACCTGTCGGAGCGCTATCTGGAGTGGGTGCCGGTGCAGACGCCAGAGCCGCAGGAGTGGCTGATATTGACCCACGAACTCGCGAAAAAAAGGGACGACCTCCCGAGTTTGGATTGGTGGCTCGAGCCTGAGAGAGAGGAAACGGTAGAGCAAAAAACGAGTGAAGAGCTCAGACGTGAACTCGACGAATTACTGAAACAAGAGCGGGAGATGATGGACTTCCAACTCGCGAAAAAAAGGGACGACCGCCCGAGTTTGGATTGGTGGCTCGAGCCTGCGAGAACGGAAACGCCGAGAATCGGGCTTGAGGAGACCCTGAAACAGCTGGCTTCCCGATTTGAGGCCATCGCTCCCGAGGAGGATAAGCCACGGCTTTTCCTGCTGGAAACCACCGTCCCGGATGGCACAAAGTATACCAATCTGTTGGAGAGTGACCTGCGGAGCTATACCGACCGTGGTGACGACTGGGACGACCTGCCGGATACCCAGGGTGAGATAAAGCTCTGGCTCCCGGAGGACTTGGGGCAGCCCAAAGAAATAAGCATCTCAAAGGAGAGCCTGCGGAGCTATACCGACCTTGGTGACGACTGGGACGACCTGCCGGATACCCAGGGTGAGATAAAGCTCTGGCTGCCGGAGGACTTGGAGCATCTCATAAGCCCCTCAAAGGAGAGCCTGAGCCGCATCGACGGCATTGCATGATACATAGAACGAAAGGAGATGTACTATGAGACTGAAAAGCGCACTCCGGCGGGGCGTAGCCGCCGCCGTCATCGCGGGCATCGTGGTGAGTTCCGGCATCCCGGCCTATGCGAAAACATGGGACATCGCCGACGGCGACATTACGGTCAAAGGTGCGAGCGATGAAAGCGGAAACTATAACAATGTCAAGCAGGGTGAAAAGGATTTCGAGAAGGATGAGGGGGAGACCGTCATCACCGGCGAGTCGGATAAGAACACCGTCACCATCGACACCTCCGAGGGCAACGTGGACGTCACCTTCGACGACCTGAAAATTGACGTCAGCGGCAAGACCGAGGTGGATGGCAGCGGTGACAGCCCAGTCGATGCGGGCAAAGCCGCCGTCACCGTGCAGGGTGACCACGATGCCGCCATCGAGCTGGACGGCGCCAACGAGCTGAAGAGCGGCAGCCACAATGCGGGCCTCGAGAAGAATGGCCATGAGTCCTCCGGCAAGCTGACCATCAAGGACGACAACGACACCAAAGGCTCCCTCACCGCCGAAGGCGGCGAAGACGGCGCAGGCATCGGCGGCGGCTACGAAAGCGGTGCCGGAAACATCGAGATCACCGGCGGCACGGTAGAGGCCGCGGGCGGCGAGGGTGCTGCCGGTATCGGCGGCGGTGTGTACGGCCCGGGCCGCGACATCGAGATTTCCGGCGGCAAGGTGTCGGCCTCGGGCGGCAGCTACAGCGGCCCTGAAGACGATCCCCGCCCCGGCGCGGCAGGCATCGGCGACGGCGCGGGCGCGTGGTCTGAGATAGACCCGGATGCGCCGCCCAGCAATCCCAATCACATCATCATCTCCGGCGACGCCGAGGTGGAGGCCAAGGCAGGCGCAAGCACCGGCGGCAAAACTGCGGCCATCGGCGGCGGCATAGTCGGCGAGATCCCCAATGACGCCCTCTCCGACGACGACCACAAGGTGACGGGCGGTAGTCTGACCCGCTACGACCCCGACGGGAAGAAGATGGAGGACTACAGCTACGACCGGCGGACGCCCTCCCAGCCGGAGCAGCCCGATGATACCGAGAACAGCGACGACGAGGACGACGCTCCGGACACGCAGACCGGCGAGGTGCCGGACCGTGTGAAGCAGATGTACGAGGCCATGGGCGTGATCACCCATCTGGATGGCACACAGGAGCTTGGTGACGTGACCACGGCGGAGTATGACCCGGTCAACAAAGTCCTGAGCTTCGATGCCCACGGCACAGTCTTTCGGATGACAGGCGACTCGCTGCGGGAGCTTGCAAAGGAGGTCCATGAGCTTCGCATCCGGTTCCTTGATGGGAACGGGCAGGAAATGGAGGCCGTCATTCCGCTGGCCCGGATCAAAGATCTGGTCGGCGTGAATGGTGCGTTCGAACTCGAGCTGTCCCAGGAAGGGCTTTATCGGTTCCATGTTATCAGGCAGACGGGATATGATAGAAAAACATTCTCGGATGAGACCGCCCTGCGCATAAACGGCAGGGAGCTGGTCCTCGTGTACCGCGTTGGCGATGAGGAGCAGAAAGCGCAGGAGACTGCCCGGGTGGAGGAGGCGATCGCCCGCCGTAAGCAGGAGAAAAAGCAATGGGGAACGGTCCTCTCCGGTCTGGAAGGCTCCCTGAGCGGACAGCCCGAGCTGACTCAGCCGGGAACGGGCACCGTCGGCGGCGTGACCGACTCCATCGCAGACCCGAAGGTCACCGACATGGGCTCCATCACGGTTCGTCTGCCCGGGAAGCCCGCCTCCGACTCGACGGTGTGGAAGACATTTACCGGTAACATCGTGAAGCTCGTGAGCGGGAAGCAGGACGTCACGCATGACGATTCGGCTGACATCGTGAAGCTCGTGAGCGGGAAGCAGGACAGCAAGAAGGACGACCCGGCCTCCTCCGTCGATGACCTCAGCGGCCTCCAGACTCTCTCGCCGGACAGCCTCACCACGGTCCAGCAGCCGGAGACAATCGGTAAGCAGCCGGAGACAATCGGTAAGCAACCGGAGACAATCGGTAAGCAGCCGGAGACAATCGGTCAGCAGCCGGAAACAGGCGGATGGGTAACGGACAGTCAGGGTGACTGGGTGTGGAAGCCGGGCAAGGATGACAGTCAGCCGCCGGATTTGAGAGGAGATTGGGAGACGAGAAAATGGATAAGGGACAGTCAGCCGCCGGATTTGAGAGGAAATTGGGAGACAAGAAAATGGATAGGGAGCAGCGACGATAATTTGTGGGGTGAGATCCCTTTTATGACTCCGCATATTATGACTCTGCATGGGATTTCGATTATGAAGGTTGAGAGCGTGGGCTGAGAGGGAGTGCAGCAGGAGGGCCCTGCGCAGGGGCAGCCCTGCCGCCCCCCTGCGCACAATCACCAAAAACCACCGATAGAAAATAGCAATGTTGTACGAAGAAATCTGAGAAAAACCCCTTGCAAAATCACGATGAGCTGAGTATAATACCACTCATGAAACACAAAACGTCCTGCCCCTCGTCCGGCAGGGCGTTTTTGTCGGTAAAGATCCGGCAAAGAAATGTTAAGTGACCGCCCGGGGAGGGGCTTTGTATGACAAAAGACATGACACAGGGCAGCCCGCTCAAGCTCATCCTTGCCTTTGCGGTGCCGCTGATGCTGGGCAGTCTGTTCCAGCAGTTCTACAATCTGGCCGATACCATCATCGTGGGCCGTTTCGTGGGCGTGGATGCGCTGGCGGCGGTGGGCAGCGTGGGCGGCCTGAACTATCTGGTGCTGGGCTTCGTCAACGGCATCGCCTGCGGCTTCTCCATCCCCATCTCGTGGACCTTCGGCGCGAAGGATTACAGAGAGATGCGGCGCTACACCGCCAATACCGTCTGGCTGAGCCTCTTTTTCGCCGTCGTGCTCACGGTGGTGACGGTGGCCCTGACCCGGGCGGTGCTGGTCTGGACCAACACCCCCGACAACATCATCGACATCGCGGACATCTACATCCGCACCATCTTCTGGGGCATCCCCTTCACCCTGCTGTACAACGTCACCAGCGCCCTCATGCGCGCGCTGGGCGACAGCAAGCGGCCTCTCTATTTCCTGCTGGTGGCCAGCGTGCTGAACATCGGCCTCGACCTGCTCTGTATCCTCATCTTCCGGATGGGGGCGTTCGGTGCGGCCTTCGCCACCGTGTTCAGTCAGGCGGTGGCGGGCATCGGCAGTCTCATCTACATCGGCCGCCACTACCCGGAGCTGAAATGGAGCAGGGAAGAGGGCCGTCTGAGCGCCAGCCACTGCCTCAAGCTCTGCAACATGGGCATCCCTATGGGCCTGCAGTGCAGCATCACCGCCATCGGCAGCGTCGTGCTGCAGGGCGCGGTGAACGGTCTGGGCAGCAGCATCGTGGCCGCGCAGACCGCAGGCAGCAAGGCCGCCCAGTTCCTCTCGGTGCCGCTGGAGAGCATCGGCACCGCCATGACCACCTACGCCAGCCAGAACATGGGCGCTCACGACCTCAAGCGTGTGGACCGGGGCGTCAATACTGCGCTGGGAATTGGCTGCGTCTACAGTGTGGCATCCTTCCTCATCCTGCGTGTGCTGGATGTGCCGCTTATCAGCCTCTTCCTCGAGAGCAGCGAGGTGGAGATCATGGCGAATGCCCGCAGCTTCATCTTCTGGAACAGCGTGTTCTACATCCCGCTGGCCGTCCTCATCATCTACCGCTACACCATCCAGGGCTTGGGCTATTCCGGCCTTGCCATGTTCGCGGGCGTGGCCGAGATGGTCGCCCGTGCCATGGTGGGCTTCTGGTTCGTGCCGCTCTGGGGCTACTTTGCGGCCTGCATCGCCAGCCCTGTGGCATGGTTCTTCGCCTGCTTCTTCCTCATCCCGGCCTACTTTGCAGTGCGCAAGCGCCTGACGAAGGAGCTTGCCGCAGCGCGGGTGGAGGATTGACCCTCGCCTACAGCTCCCCTTCGGGGGAGCTTTTGTTGTATTTACAAATCCCCCCAAAACCGCTATACTATATATAGTTGTGTCAAAACGAGGAGGCGGGACGATGGAGCAGGAGCTGGAACGGCTGGAAGGCACGGTAGAGGACATCATCTACCTGAACGAGGACAACGGCTACACCGTGTTCGAGGTGTCGGGCGGCGGTGTCGTCACCGTTGTGTGCGGCGTGGTGGGAGAGCTCCACGCCGGTGAGAGCGTCGTCTGCCGGGGCAGGTACGAGAACCACGCCACCTATGGCCGACAGTTCCACGCACAGGAGTGCGAGACGGATATGCCCAAAGACCTCGAGGCCGTCTACGCCTTCCTCGCCAGCCGGTCGCTGCCCTACATCGGGGCTCGGACGGCGGATAAGATCATTGACAAATTTGGCGCGGCGGCGCTGGAAGTTATCGCCAACGACCCCGCCCAGCTCACCCTCATCCCGGGCATCTCGGCGGACAAGGCCGACCGCATCCAGCAGGAGTTCAAGCGGATGTTCGGAATGCGGGAGCTCATCGCCTATCTGGCTCAGTTCGAGATCAGCCCCCGCCGGGCGATGGAGGTCTTCCGCACCTTCGGGCCGGGGGCCATGCAGGCCATCCAGCAGAACCCCTACCTGCTCTGCGGCGAACCGCTGCAGCTGGACTTCCGCCACGCCGACAGCATCGCCCAGTATTACCAGATGGCAGGGGACTGCGCCCAGCGGCTGGAAGCCGCCCTCCTGCGCACCCTGCGCCACAACGCCGGCAACGGCCACACCTGTCTGCCCCGGGCGCAGCTGCTGGAAACGGCGTCGAACTTCATCCACCAGCCCCCCGAAAAGCTGGCGGCGGCGCTGGACAGCTGCATCCAGACCGGGAAACTGGCGGTGCGGATGTTCGGCGGCACACCGTATATTTATCTGCCGGATCTGCTGGATGCAGAGCAGGACATCGCCGACCGTCTGGCCATGCTGACCAGGCGCGGGAAGCAGACGGCCCACGGCCTCGACAAGAACATCCAAATACTGGAACTGGCGCAGGGCTTTGCTTACGCGCCGCTCCAAAAGGAAGCCATCCGCAAGGCCATGACCGAGAACTGCCTTGTCCTCACCGGCGGCCCCGGCACCGGCAAGACCACCACGGTCAACGCCATCCTGCAGCTGCTCGAGAACGAGGCCGAACGGGTAGCTCTCTGTGCTCCCACAGGCCGCGCCGCCAAGCGTCTGAGCGAGCTGACGGGCCGGAAAGCCTCCACCATCCACCGTCTGCTGGAAGTGGACTACACCGGCGGCGTGGTCAGCTTCATCCACAATGACAAGAACCTGCTCAAGTGCGACGTCGTTATCCTCGACGAGATGAGTATGGTGGACGTCAAGCTGTTCCAGGCCCTCATTGCGGCACTGCGGTACAGCTGCCGTATTATTATGGTAGGCGACGCCGACCAGCTGCCCAGCGTCGGCCCGGGCAATATCCTCGGCGAGATCATCCGCTCCGGGCTGGTGCCGACGGTCTGCCTCAACGAGATATTCCGGCAGGCCGCTCAGAGCCTCATCGTGGAGAACGCCCACCACATCATCTCAGGCGAACCGCTGAAAAAGGGCGGAAAGACGGACGATTTCTTCTTCCTCGAAGCCGACGGCGACGCAGCCCAGAAGCTGGTCTGCGACCTTGTGACCACCCGTCTGCCCCGCAGCTACCAGTTCGACCCGGTGAAGGATATTCAGGTGCTCTGCCCCACGAAGCTCGGCCCCACCGGCACTCAGGCCCTCAACGCGGAGCTGCAGGCCATGCTCAACCCGCCCAGGAAGGGCAAGCCGGAGCTGCAGAGCGCGGCCCGGGTCTTCCGGGTGGGGGACAAAGTGATGCAGGTGCGCAATAACTACGAGATAACGTGGCAGCGCATCGGCGGGGAACAGGGTGTGGGCGCCTACAACGGCGACATCGGCATCGTGGAGTCCATCGACGTGCGCAGCCGCTCCATGGTGGTGCGGATGGACGACCGGCGGCTGGTCTACCCGGCGGAGAACCTCAACGAGCTGGAAATTGCGTATGCCATCACGGTACACAAAAGCCAGGGCAGCGAGTTCCCGGCGGTCATCCTCCCGGCGGCGCAGGTGCCGCCCCGCCTGTGCTACCGCAACCTCTTCTACACCGGCGTCACCCGCGGGCGGAAGCTCTGTATCGTGGTGGGCCGGCGGGATGTGGTGAACCGGATGATGTCCAACATCCGCCAGAACCTGCGCTACAGCGGCTTGGCCGCTCTGCTGGCAGAAGCTCTGCCGCCGGGGCGGGAGAACCTCTCCGATTGAAGATGAAACTTTACGAAATGCCAAAGCCTCCCCTCGATAGGGGAGGTGGCATCGCGCAGCGATGACGGAGAGGTTTTGTCCCGCAGCGGCTCACGGTCAGGCTGTCCTTCGTACAACCTCTCAGTCTCGTCGCAAGCTCCTCGCCAGCTCCCCTAGTAGGGGAGCCACTGGCGAGTCGGACGAGTTCACGCTGGACGCTGAAAGTCTGATAGGGCGTGAAAGGTAGTGCCTTGCTGTGAAGGTCAGGTGTTTTTAAGAGGGTTTCTTTTTGGATACACCTGTGTTATACTATAATGTGTTTTGATGACCCGCGCCCGGAGATGGGCGATGGAAATAGAGAATGGGCAGCAGAGAAAGGAAATATCACGATTATGGCACAGAATGACATCGGTATCGATCTTGGTACGACGACCATCATCATCGCGCAGGAGGGGCAGGGCGTCGTGCTCAACCAGCCCAGCGTGGTGGCGGTGGATACCCGCAAGAACTGCGTGCTTGAGGCCGGCGACAAGGCCCTTGCAATGGTGGGCCGCACGCCCAACTACATCTCCGCCATCTTCCCGCTGAAGGATGGCGTCATCAGCGACCACACCATGACCCGGGAGCTCATCTGCCGCTTCGTCAATCAGGTCTACAGCTCCCACATGGTCAAGCCCCGTGTGGCCGTCTGTGTGCCTGCCGCCATCACCGGCATCGAGAGCGACGCCGTGGTGGAGGCCGTCATGGCTGCCGGTGCGCGTCAGGTCTACCTCATTGATGAGCCTATCGCCGCAGCTCTCGGCTCCGGCATCGACATCACCGTGCCGGACGGTCGAATGATCATCGACATCGGCGGCGGCACCACCGACATCGCCGTGCTGAGCCTCGGCGGCAAGGTCAAGGCCACCAGCGTCCGCGTGGCAGGCAACCACTACGACGAAGAGATCCTGAAGTTCGTGCGCAACAAGTTCAGCATCGCCATCGGCCAGCGCACCGCTGAGAACCTGAAAAAGAACGTGGCCTGCTGCCCCCAGAAGGCGGATTTCAACGAGACCATGGAGATCAAGGGCCGCAGCCTGCTCACCGGCCTGCCCGTGCGTGTCAATGTCTCCACCGCCGACCTCTACGAGCCGGTCATGCGCCTGAGCGAGCAGATCGGCACCGCCGCCCATCAGGTGCTGGAGAAGACTCCTCCGGAGCTGGCCGGAGACATTTACCGCAACGGCGTCGTCCTCACCGGCGGCGGCGCACAGCTCCACGGCCTGCCTGAGTACCTCAGCCAGGAGCTGAAGGTGGAAGTGACCGTCTCGCCTGACCCCGTCAACTGTGTCGCGCTGGGTACGGCCATGAGCCTGCGTCTGGGCGACAAGCTGGAGACCGGCTTCATGGACGCCACCCCCCGCATGGGCCGCCGCTGAGAGGAAAGTGCTGTTCACAGAACCGTGAAAAACAATATGATTTTTGTTCATAGTTGTTGAATCGACCCGGAAAATATTGTATAATATCTTCAAATCGCTTTTTGCCGCCCGCCCCCCGGGCGGCAAAGAAAAAAGTAAATAGGAGGAAGACCATGGATTTAGGTTATGATGTGATCGTTACCATAACCGGTATTGTGCTGGTGTTTCTGATCCTCGTCCTGCTGATGGCCATCATCACGCTGGAGGGCAAGATCTTTGACGCCATGAACGGCAAGAAGGCAGCTGCCAAGGCTGCTTCTGCTGCAAAACCGGCTGCTCCTGTGAAACAGGCCGCTGCGCCCGCTCCTGCAAAGGCTGCTGCCCCGCAGGTCGAGGCCGGCATCCCCGGCGACGTTGTGGCAGCCATCATGGCAGCCATCTACTCTATGGGCAACGGCAAGTATGTGCTGAAGGCAGTCCGCCGCGGCAAGAATGGCTGGGGCAAGGCTGGCGTCAACGACACCACCGCACCCTTTTAACACAGGAGGAAAAACATGACTCAGTTTATTGAGACTCTGGTCGGTATTTTCCAGAGTTCCGGTTTTGCCAAGTTCGGTGAGCCGGGCGGCTGGCTGTACGCAGTGATGATCTGCGTAGGCTGCTTCCTGCTCTACCTCGCTATCGTCAAAGAGTTCGAGCCTCTGATCCTGCTGCCCATGGCTTTCGGCATGATCCTGGCCAACCTCCCCGGCAGCGGCGTCATCCATATGCAGTACTTTGTCGGTGACGGCCTCGAGCACCCGATGTGGGTCGAGATCCTGAACAACGGCGGTCTGGCCGATATGCTCTACATGGGCGTCAAGCTGGGCATCTACCCGCCGCTGATCTTCCTCGGCATCGGCACCATGACCGACTTCGCACCCCTGATCTCCAACCCCAAGAGCCTGCTGCTGGGCGCTGCCGCTCAGTTCGGTATCTTCGGCACTTACATGGGCGCTCGTCTGCTGGCCGCTACCGGTCTGGTGGACTTCACCCAGAAGCAGTCTGCTGCTATCGCCATCATCGGCGGCGCAGACGGCCCCACCGCTATCTTCGTCACCTCCCGTCTGGCTCCTGAGCTGCTGGGCTCCATCGCCGTCGCGGCCTACAGCTACATGGCTCTGGTGCCTGTTATCCAGCCGCCTATCATGAAGGCTCTGACCTCCAAGAAAGAGCGTACCGTCGTGATGAAGCAGCTGCGCACCGTGACCAAGACCGAGAGGGTCATCTTCCCCATCATGGTCACCATCATCGTCTCCCTCATCGTGCCGGATGCCGCCGTTCTGGTCGGTATGCTGATGCTGGGCAACCTGATGAAGGAGTGCGGCGTTGTGGATCGTATCCAGAAGACCGCCGGCAATGAGCTGATGAACATCATCACCATCTTCCTGGCTCTGTCTGTTGGCTGCACCACCTCTGCAAACACCTTCCTGAACAGCC
>OLNU01002291.1_pt1 | contig 12099 bp, 14 predicted proteins | sample 1672241 | NCBI WGS metagenome assembly OLNU01 (sample SAMEA3136663, study PRJEB25190) | human gut metagenome | biome: human gut; feature: human-associated habitat; material: faeces | place: Austria | collected 2013 | reverse complement strand
TGACAAATCAAAGTACAATCGATAAACTTATTGAAATGCGTCTGACTGCTATGGCGGATGCATTCCGCATCCAGATGGATGATCCTACAATGAAGGAAGTGCCGTTCGAGGACCGCTTCGGTATGCTTGTTGATATCGAGTACAGCAATCGCAAAAATAACCGGTTGAAAAGACTGATCCGGCAGGCTGAGTTCGAACAGCCGGATGCCAGCATTGCAGCAATTGATTACCAGTCCGGTCGGAAACTGAACAAAGCACTGATCAGCCGTCTGGCAACTTGCGAATACATTACAGAATACAGGAACATCTTCATTACAGGTGCCACCGGAAGTGGTAAAACTTATATGGCCTGTGCTTTTGGCATGGAGGCCTGCAAACACTACTACACAGTACGGTATGTGCGGCTTCCTGATTTATTACTGGACTTACAGGCTGCCAGAGACAGCGGAACTTTTTCAACTGTCCTGAAGAAGTACACCAAGCCAGTAGTACTGATCATTGACGAGTGGCTTCTCCTCAAACTGACGGAAGCTGAAGCCAGAAACCTTTTTGAACTGATACACAAAAGACGCAAGAAATCATCCACGATCTTTTGCTCGCAGTTCCGCGAAAGTGAATGGTACCAACAAATCTGTGGCGGTGAAAGTACCCTGGCAGATGCCATTATGGATCGTATAACGTATGACTCATATAAAATCGATATTGAAAGCATTGATCCATCCAAAGATCTCTCTATGCGAGAGGTATATGGATTAGATCCGGCAATGGCAAAGTAACTTATCGCTACAGAGAACGGAGTGGCTCCGTTAGTCCGGACAGGTGGCTCTCGCCACACCGGACTGGCGGCTCCGCCGCACCGTAATATTCACTCTTATTAGCCAAATACATAATCTTATAAACGAATATATGAAAGATGATGTATCAGATGATTATTTAGACCAAGCTAAGCGAGTAATGATTAGAAAGATTGAAAGTGATTTCGTTTTTTTGAAGAGAAAACAATAAGTAGAACTAAATCACGATTTCTTTTGCGATTTTTAAAGGAGCATTCCTGTTAAGTAACAAATAACCGGTTTGCAAAAAATGAGTGCCACCCATAGAATAATGATTGTTAACTTGGCGGTTAATAAGAATCATTGTTCAAAGGAGACACCCACAAATGAATTATAAGCAGAATGAAAAAATCAATCAAGTAAAAGAATCAACTTTGGTAGTTGGAATCGATATCGGAAGCACGACACAGTACGCCAGGGCATTTGACTGGAGAGGCATTGAGCTTGGAAAAGTCTTTCCGTTCAGCAACAGCAGAGAAGGATTTGAATCTTTCAAAGCATGGATGCAGCATTTACAGGACAAGTATAAGAAGCTGGATGCAATCGTAGGTATCGAGCCGACAGGTCATTACTGGTTTGACCTTGGCGCTTATCTTGAGGATGAGGGCATCCTCCTGGTTATGGTTAACCCTTATGCGGTAAAGCAGACCAAGGAACTGGATGACAACAGCCAAAGCAAGAATGACAGGAAGGATCCGAAGGTGATCGCAAAGCTGGTTACCGAGGGCCGGTATTCTGCACCGTATACACCGGATGGTGTGTATGCTGATTTAAGAATTATGGTGGCCAATCGTAAGAGACTCATCAGGGAGATGACCCAGATCAAAAACAGATTTGCCAGATGGTTCGCCATATATTTCCCCGAGTACACAGATGTGTTTGGGGACTATGAAGCACAGAGCAGTATGCTGCTTCTAAAGAAAGTTTGTACTCCGGAAGCAATCGTGGAACTGGGAGCCGAGAAAATCAATCAAATCTGGCGTGATGCAAAGCTTAGGGCTGTGGGAATGAAAAGGGCAACGACCCTGTGTGAGACAGCAAAACGCAGCATCGGCTTAAAGAAAGGCTCTTCGGCTGCCCAGTATGAAATGAAACTGTTGCTCGAGGATTACGAATACAAAAAGGCACAGCTGGATGCCGTTATGGAGGAAATAGAAAAGCTGTGCAGGAAGATACCCGAAAGCGAGCAGATGCTTGCCATCAAAGGTATAGGAGTAATCACGGTAGCCGGATTTCTGGCAGAAGTGGGTGATGTGAGGCGTTTCGAATCACCCAGACAGATACAAAAGCTGGCAGGACTCTCATTACGGGAGAACAGCTCAGGAAAGCACAAAGGACAGACGACCATAAGCAAAAGAGGTCGGAGTAAGCTGCGGGCAGTACTGTTCAATGCAGCAATTCCGCTGATAGCGAAGAACCCAGAGTTTAAGTCATTGCATGAGTATTACACGACAAGAGCGAACAATCCACTCAAGAAGAAACAATCCGTGATTGCCATCAGCTGTAAGCTGATACGGGTCTTTTATGCCATCCTGGCAAAAGGAGTGACCTATGATGCACAGAAGTTGATTTCTGACATTCACAGGCAGCCGCAGGTAGCGTAAGAAGACCAACTGTGAGATTCAGGAGACGTCCGCCGTAAGGCGCTGAAAGGAACAGAAGAATTTCATAAACATAGAGAGCCAAGTCAGATTTATTTCCATCAGAGCAGAGACTCAGCGAAGGAGCATCATGACGCCCCTTTATGGATAAGCAGAACGAAGGAATTAAGGACCCAGAAGTAAAGGAGATCCTGTATGACATGGGAGGTTAGGCTGCCGTAAGGAGTTGGGGAAAGAAAGGCCGATCATAGCAGAATAAGACGACGTCTTATTTTGTGCACCCTAAACATCCGAATATCCATGATTCATGGCCAAGGGGAATGACATAGACTTAGAAAATATCTCTATGAAGAAATGAAAATGTGAGAAAAAGCGAGTTAACAAGAGAAAAACAAAGATTATTATGGGAGGTGATGGTTATGGATAGAATGTATCCTTCAGATTTTAATGTATCTGAAAGCAATCCTAATGGGTGTTTTATCAAAATAGATGAATTAAACGATATGATTGCTTATGGTGTATTGAAATTAGATGAAACAAAATTAAAAGAGTATCAACGAAAAAGTGGGAAGATTATGAAAAAGCCATAAATCGAGTTAAATATGAATTTTCAAAAACAGATGGATGCAAGCCTAAACTTTACAAGGGAAAGCATATTAAAGACCGTTATATATGTGGAAATTGTGGAGCTGGGTTTGATGGAGTAGGAAATAACTATTGCCAAAATTGTGGATTTTTTGTCCAATGGGATGCTATAAGATGTCTGACCGGTTATGCAGAAAGCAACGATGGTAAAAAAGAAAATAATCCAAGAACGAAAGTTCAAATGTATGGCAAGAATATAGATAGTTTTGATTGGGATGATTTATATAAAAAGGCAAATGATTTTATTCTTGAAAATATTCCTGTTGCAAATGTAAATACTGGAAGCAAAACATTAATTGATGGACGACCAAGGGTTGAAATATCTTTCCTTGGCAAAGGTAATTCAAAATATATTAAAATGTTAGACGAAATGAAATGTCTACGAAAGTTAAGAGGGACAAATGGAAAAAAAGGAAGAATTATTAATGCAGAAATAATTTTTAATGCAGATGGTTCATTAAATTAGAAATTATGGGATTGATTTCAAAATATTGGGACGAAAATAATTCGTGAAAGGCGTGTTTCAACAGCTTTGAAAGGAGTGAGAACTTATGAAAACGAAACCAACATTATATATTATAGATAAGTATAAAGATGGTACAGATGATTTGGAAGAAAAAATTTCATTTCCAATTCATAAAACGGATGAACAGTCTTTGTTACCATATATAAATAAGAACTGTGATATATGGTTAGGAAGGCATAACAAAAAACGTGGCAAGTTAATTAAGTTGGAACCGTTGCGGTTCGGAGACGAGGCAGATTAAATTCGCATTTCATGAGAAATTGAAGGAACGAAAATATGGATGTTAAAGTAAACAGCGAAAGAAGTTATTTAGGGAAAGACATTAAAGCATGGTGTATGGATGAAATAGAAGATGCTCATGCATTAGAAATCAAACGGAAATATTACTCAGATGATGTTGAATTTAAACCGAGCGATAGAGTATATTATTTTGTTGATTATGTAAGTGCAGTAGAGTCATACAAGGAATGTGGAAGTCTTAATATGTGTGGATGTCACTTGCATCGTGACTTGGAAAAATCACCAAGAAAAGAAAAAAGAATTTGAGGTGGAAAGTATGTATAGAGTTGAATGTATTGATATTGATGGAGAAGCAAAAGTAATGAGAGGCTTTGAAACAAGCGAAGAAGCACATGAATGGCTTAGAACACATAATGTTGATTGGAGGTAAAATACTATGAATGAAATATGGAAAGTTGATTTACGAAGCAGGAAAACAGGATGCTCAATAGAGACTATCTTTTCGGGTGAACATGATGCAGCTTGCGATTATATTCAGGAATGGTATGAGAATAATGATATTCCTGGTTATGTAGATGGAATGAGTTTTGAAGAATTACACGACGGTTCAGAAGGTGTATTTGCTGATTTATACTTAGCAGATATACCGCATGGAATTGGAAAAGAAATAGACATTAAAGACATGAAAAAAGTATGTGATTTTGATTTATAGGAGGATATTGGATGAAAGATATATTAAATAAATGTCCTGTATGTGGTTCAAAACTGGAATACCATTCTTTATATCAATTTTCAAAAGTATACAAAATTTTGAAAAATGGTAAATTATCAGCTAGACCACAACGTAACGAAAGTGCATGTCCTATGGAATGTGGATTTATAGCTTGCTCAAATGCAGATTGCGATTTTCATACTAACTGTGATTTGGAGGTTGAAGAAGGCAGAAAATACCGTATATATCAGACTGGTGATACCTATAAAATAGAAATTAATGAAGATCAATAGGTACAGTTTTATTATTGGAATTGGATGCCTGATGCTTTATGTAATGTGAGATTTGCTTAAGCAAACCGGAATTTTAAAGTACAGAAATGGAGATAAAATGAGAAAAGAACGATATAAATATATGCAAATCGGAAAAACTTGTGGGTTTTATTCTATTGGATGTTGTTTGGATGAACTTTATGGTTTGGATGATCCGCTTGGATTTATTAGTATCATGGTAGAAAATTGTAAGTATAGTGGTTTAACAGTAGTCGGTGAGGTATTTGACATAGACTTATTACTGAATATTGCAAAAACATTTATACCACGGGACATTAAAGTTTCAAAGATCAAACTCAATGCTGCAGAAGATATTTTGAATATTTTATCAGAGAACACAAGAGTAATTTTGCCAGTACAAAGTGGGAAAACACCACATTATGTGGTATTACAATCTCATAATGGCAGAATCGTAACATGCTGCAATGGCGGAATGGTCGAAAAGCACAGCTATAAAAAGTTGTTTAGATTACATAAAAACGTAAAAAATAAATATGATTGGAAGAAATTTGAGGTATGTTCAAAATTTGATTTTTATATAAATTGTAAAAGATATAAATTATCTGAGCAGGAAATACAAATGTGGAGTCGAGATTGGAAAGATAATAGGGAGCGGTTAAAGATGTTAAGAAAAAGAGGAAAACAGGAAGTAAAAATGAAGGGATATTGTTTATTGTTTTATAGATGATGTTGGATCAGGCATGGCATATAATAGATATTTAATTAAATGAAAAACCAACCGGAAAAGGTTGGCTTTTTTATGTGATTAATATTTACTTTTTGAAATGAAGATGGTACAATACATACATATAAAACGAAGGGAAAATAATTATGAAGGATCTTATAATAGATTGTTTCGCAGGTGGAGGGGGAGCCAGTGTTGGAATTGAAATGGCATTAGGACGTCCCGTAGATATTGCAATTAATCATGATCCGGAGGCTATAAGGATGCATAAAATTAATCACCCCAATACACTGCATTTGACAGAGGATATATTTAATGTAGATTTGGAAAGATATGTAGCTGGTAGACATGTGGCACTTATGTGGGCTTCTCCCGATTGCACAAGTCACAGCAAAGCGAAAGGAGGACAACCAAGAAAACGAGGATTAAGGATTCTTCCATGGGCTGTATATAAACATGCAAAAGTAATTCTTCCGGATGTAATTATTATGGAGAATGTAGAGGAAATACAGCAATGGGGACCATTAGATGAAAAAGGTTATCCAATCAAAGAAAAAAGAGGCGAAGAATATAAAAAATTTATAAATTCAATGAAATCATTAGGATATATTTTTGATTGCAGGGAACTGGTAGCTGCTAATTATGGGGCGCCAACGACTAGAAAAAGATGGTATGCAATATTTCGAAGGGATGGGAAAGAAATTATTTTTCCAAATCCAACACATAGTAAAGATGGAAATAATTATTTAAAATGGAAAGCATGTGGGGAGTATATAGACTGGTCTGATCTTGGAAAATCTATTTTTGATAGAAAAAAACCGTTGGCAGATGCAACGCAACGCAGAATAGCAAATGGAATAAGAAAGTATATAATAGATAGTCCGGAACCTTATGTCGTAAAAAACGAGGATGCTTTTGCATTTATCAAACAATATCATGCAGAAACAAAAAAGGAGATGCCAAAGGGGGCTCCGACAGAACCACTTAGGACAATCGATACAAGTAATAGATATGGGCTTGTTACGGCGTTTATAACAAAATACTATAAAACAGGAATAGGGCAGGGTTGTGCTGAACCAATACATACGATCACAACTTCTCCTGGACATTTCGGATTAGTGACGGCTTTTCTTGTAAAATATTATGGAACAGGAATAGGACAGATATTAGACAAACCGTTAGGAACAATAACAACAAAAGATCGATTTGGATTAGTGACAGTTCCTATAAATATACAGGGAGAAAATTATATTATAACAGACATTTTTTTACGAATGTTAAAGGCAGAACCGGAATTGAAATTGATGCAGGGATTTCCTGAGGATTATATCATTACACATGATTTGGATGGTAGAATATATCCAATAGCAGAACGTGTGGCAAGAATTGGAAATAGCGTTGTGCCGGAAATGGCAAAAATACTTGTAATGGCAAATTGTTCCCATTTAAAAACTGGGGAGCGGATACCGAACATGATAATAAAAGCAGAACAAAATGGACAATTAAGATTTGCGTAAATTATTAAAAAATATTTGAGATGCTCCAAGTGTGTATTGATATACTTACATTAATACCTTATAGATTACGATAACTAAAAGTAAAACAATTAAATAGCGAATAGTTTTGTTTAATTTTTTCATTGTAATCATCTTCCTTTCATCATAGTTATATTTATGATTAAAAGGAACTCGGTAAAAATTGCGGCTCAAGCAACCAATATGAAAGCAGTTGCAATACACACTTGATACGCATGAGGCGGGGTGAAGTCGTAACAGAACACCGAAACCCTGTAGTTATAATAACATTTGTAATTTATAAAGTAAATATTAACAATTAACAAAAAAGAGGTATTGTTTATGGTTGATTTTGTGAGTCAATCGTAAGATAATATACTTAAATCTTTATTTAGAAAATAAAATTTATATCAAAATTAGAAGATGATGAGGAATGTGAAATTGAAATGATGGTGATCGAGGAATAACAGAAAATAGGACAATTATAAAATTTGGGAAAATGGAAGTGTAGAACTGTATTAGTGGTTATACCACTTTATGGATTGAAGGAGCATTCCTGTTAAGTAACAAATAACCGGTTTGCAAAAAATGAGTGCCACCCATAGAATAATGATTGTTAACTTGGCGGTTAATAAGAATCATTGTTCAAAGGAGACACCCACAAATGAATTATAAGCAGAATGAAAAAATCAATCAAGTAAAAGAATCAACTTTGGTAGTTGGAATCGATATCGGAAGCACGACACAGTACGCCAGGGCATTTGACTGGAGAGGCATTGAGCTTGGAAAAGTCTTTCCGTTCAGCAACAGCAGAGAAGGATTTGAATCTTTCAAAGCATGGATGCAGCATTTACAGGACAAGTATAAGAAGCTGGATGCAATCGTAGGTATCGAGCCGACAGGTCATTACTGGTTTGACCTTGGCGCTTATCTTGAGGATGAGGGCATCCTCCTGGTTATGGTTAACCCTTATGCGGTAAAGCAGACCAAGGAACTGGATGACAACAGCCAAAGCAAGAATGACAGGAAGGATCCGAAGGTGATCGCAAAGCTGGTTACCGAGGGCCGGTATTCTGCACCGTATACACCGGATGGTGTGTATGCTGATTTAAGAATTATGGTGGCCAATCGTAAGAGACTCATCAGGGAGATGACCCAGATCAAAAACAGATTTGCCAGATGGTTCGCCATATATTTCCCCGAGTACACAGATGTGTTTGGGGACTATGAAGCACAGAGCAGTATGCTGCTTCTAAAGAAAGTTTGTACTCCGGAAGCAATCGTGGAACTGGGAGCCGAGAAAATCAATCAAATCTGGCGTGATGCAAAGCTTAGGGCTGTGGGAATGAAAAGGGCAACGACCCTGTGTGAGACAGCAAAACGCAGCATCGGCTTAAAGAAAGGCTCTTCGGCTGCCCAGTATGAAATGAAACTGTTGCTCGAGGATTACGAATACAAAAAGGCACAGCTGGATGCCGTTATGGAGGAAATAGAAAAGCTGTGCAGGAAGATACCCGAAAGCGAGCAGATGCTTGCCATCAAAGGTATAGGAGTAATCACGGTAGCCGGATTTCTGGCAGAAGTGGGTGATGTGAGGCGTTTCGAATCACCCAGACAGATACAAAAGCTGGCAGGACTCTCATTACGGGAGAACAGCTCAGGAAAGCACAAAGGACAGACGACCATAAGCAAAAGAGGTCGGAGTAAGCTGCGGGCAGTACTGTTCAATGCAGCAATTCCGCTGATAGCGAAGAACCCAGAGTTTAAGTCATTGCATGAGTATTACACGACAAGAGCGAACAATCCACTCAAGAAGAAACAATCCGTGATTGCCATCAGCTGTAAGCTGATACGGGTCTTTTATGCCATCCTGGCAAAAGGAGTGACCTATGATGCACAGAAGTTGATTTCTGACATTCACAGGCAGCCGCAGGTAGCGTAAGAAGACCAACTGTGAGATTCAGGAGACGTCCGCCGTAAGGCGCTGAAAGGAACAGAAGAATTTCATAAACATAGAGAGCCAAGTCAGATTTATTTCCATCAGAGCAGAGACTCAGCGAAGGAGCATCATGACGCCCCTTTATGGATAAGCAGAACGAAGGAATTAAGGACCCAGAAGTAAAGGAGATCCTGTATGACATGGGAGGTTAGGCTGCCGTAAGGAGTTGGGGAAAGAAAGGCCGATCATAGCAGAATAAGACGACGTCTTATTTTGTGCACCCTAAACATCCGAATATCCATGATTCATGGCCAAGGGGAATGACATAGACTTAGAAAATATCTCTATGAAGAAATGAAAATGTGAGAAAAAGCGAGTTAACAAGAGAAAAACAAAGATTATTATGGGAGGAAATGGAAGATATGATAATGAGACATGAATATGTTGCTGGAGAAAAAAATGATATTTATATTGAAAATAGTGAAAGAAAAAGTGTTTTAGGCAAAGTACTTGGTACATATGCTAAGAAAATTAAAAAAAATTCATTTGTGCATGATACGATTGAAGGTACAAGGAGAAGATAAAAAGGTTACTCACCGTGAGGAGATTTTATATTTATAATGAGGAGAAAAGTATTATGATTAAATTAGAGAAAAAGAAAAGCTGCATTATATGGATTCTTATGACAGTGATATGCACATTTTTTGTTTGTATGATCGGAAGTGTAAGCATAGAAGCAAAAACTGTAACAAAGGATATTACAATAGGGAAAGGAAAAACGTATGCCATTGAGCAGACTTTTAGCGGAAAGGCAACATTTAAGACCAGCAACAAAAAGATTGCAGTAGTAAAGAATGGAAAAATTATAGGAAAATCGATTGGAAAAGCTAAAATTACGATAAAGGACAAAGGAAATACATATATATATAAAATTACTGTTGCGAAAGCATACTTAAACCAAAATGAAATTATAGTTAATGTTGGAAAAACTGTAAATCTTAAAATAAAAGGCATGAAAGGGAAAGTAAAATGGAGTTCCTTGAATAAAAAGGTGGCGACTGTAAAAAATGGTAAAGTTACTGGAAAGAAAACAGGTAAAACGGTTATTCAGGCAAAAATAAATGGTACTATCTTGAAATGTAATGTTAAAGTGGAAAAACCGGAGCTCAGCAAGAAGAAAGTCACTATCGAGAGTGGAAAATCGTATATATTGAAAGTAAAAGGTACAAGCAGGAAAGTAGTTTGGACGTCTTCGAATAGAAATGTTGTTACAGTAAAAAATGGTAAGATTACCGGAAAGAAACCGGGAAATACGACAATCATTGCAAAAGTAAACGGATCTGTATTAAAGTGTAACATAAGAGTTACAGCTACAAAGAAGCCGCATAAAGATGATGCACAAAATACTGAGGGTACAGACGATAAAAAGCCTGATAATAGTGATGGCGTTGAGACAAACACACCAAAGTTAAGCACTACATCTATTACTTGGAAATTTGGAGATGGGGATGATGGAACGTATTTAACATTGAATAATGCAGATTGTGATGATGTTATATGGAATACGTCAGATGAAAAAATAGTGCGTGTATATCCTGAAGGAAATAGTGCTGTGATATATAATAATTTAAAAGGTGGAAAAGCTATTGTAACAGCAACTTATAAAGGAAAGACATATTCTTGCAATGTGGTAAGTTATAGCTTGTATAAAACAAATATTTCACGCGAAGAAGGAACGGGATTTGATTATGATGAATCAGCGAAAAATATGGATGAACTCGTAAATACGGAAAACTTTTTAGGAGTTTCTTTGGATTGGACGTGGAATAGAACGGATTTGGTTCAGAAAAAGACTACACCAGATGGATCATACACACATTATATTGTGGAGGATAGCGGAACAACGGAAGTTACAGGAATTTCCAAGGATGGCTTCACGAAAGCTGTGATAACAATTAATAGTTATGGAAAATACATTGATAAAAAGGGTACTTATGATGAGAAGCTTACAAATGAGGTATATAATTTATTAAAAACAGAAGAGACTAGAAATACAGATATTTCATCATCATGTTATTCTATGCCAAAAGATCAGTTGGTATTTTTGCTTTCAACAGCAGATAAATGGTACAATGGAGAGATATCAGATCGAAAAAGAATGAATTTGTTTCGTTATACGCCTTTTAAAGATGCAATATGCTTTTATTCGATGTATGGCGATAGAGAATATATGTTTGGGGATAATAGTAAAATAATAGAAATAGATAATGCGAAAAATGCTAGTGATGTGGTAAAGGGAATAAATACATATATGAATACATATATGGGATCGGAGAATTGGGCAAGACTATTACTATATATTAAAGTGCATACTGATTTAAATAAAAAGTATGTCTATATGGTAACATGTTAATATTTTTACGAGAATATATGGGTAAGGAAAAAGGTTTCACTTTTAATATAAGGGTGAAACCTTTTTATATTGTAAAGGTTTCAAGTTCTGTTTCAAGATCATTAATTCGCTTTAACAGATAAAGCCTTACCTTTTCATCTGGCGTGTGATCGGCTTCATATTTTAACTTATTTATAGTATTCTGTTTGTTCGCCCATTCTTTTAGAAAGTTTTGTATATCAGGAGAATTAAAAGAAAAACATAAATCTGTTCCAGTATAATTTCCGGATGAATCTTTTTCTCCATGAAAACGAATTTCCCCTTTTTTTCCAATAGTAATCAAATAAGGAATAAGATCTGACTGTGATAGAATTTCTAAATCTAAAAAATTATTTAAGCTGATTTGTAATCCAGTAGCAAGTTTTTGGAGCTGTTCATATTTGGGTTTACGTTGTCCTTGCTCATACTTACGAATTGCATCTGCAGAAATACCGGAACGCTGTGAGAGTTCCTTAACATCTAAGTTTTTTTTAGAACGATAGTATTTAATTTTTTCTCCCACAGTCATTTGGAAATCCTCCTATGTATAATATATTAGTTTACCATAATAATAAAAAAAATACTTGAAATACTTTAGTATTATTATATAATAAAAAAATACAAAAGTATTATTCCATAGG
>OLNU01002290.1_pt1 | contig 12106 bp, 13 predicted proteins | sample 1672241 | NCBI WGS metagenome assembly OLNU01 (sample SAMEA3136663, study PRJEB25190) | human gut metagenome | biome: human gut; feature: human-associated habitat; material: faeces | place: Austria | collected 2013 | reverse complement strand
CACCGCCAGCAGTTGCCCGATGCTCCATGGCACGGCTGCCCGCACATTGAGTACCAGCACTCCCAGCAGGATCGTTTCCCCCGCCAGCAGCAGCAAAAACCGCATCACCAGCGGACGACCGACTCCTGCATATGTGGCATGTTCCAGTTCAAGCATCTTATATTGACTTGCCCGGTATAAAAACGGCAGACCGAGCAGGGCTGTCAGCATGGCAAGTGTGCTCAGACCAAACAGTGCATTGCGTAATGTCCATGCCTTCTCCCACAGGGCAAGTTCCCGACCCACACTGTACAACGCCAGTGCCGCCATTGCTTCCAACGCCCAGACCTTCCAGCCCAGCAATTTGAACTGGCAGTGCAGCAAATCACGCCAATCACTCCGTTGTTTTACGACATGTTCCGCCCGGCAGCGGCGCAGCAGCGTTTTCGGTGCGGCTGTGTCAAGCTCTGCCGCCAGTGCTCTGGACAGTTCTTTTTCAAAGGCTCGATTCATCTCCAGTCCTCCTTTTCCAATTGCATTTTCAAGGTTTTCAATGCGGCACGCAGGCGGGACTGCACTGTGCGCAGGGGCAGACCTGTAATCTGCGCGATCTCCCGCAATTTAAGCTGTTGTGCGAACCGCAGCAATACCAGTTCCCGCTGTTCCGGCTCCAGCTGGGCCGTCAGCGCTCGCAGGTTTGCTTTCTCCTCTGCCGCAGCAAAGCCGCTTTCCTGATAGGCGGGTTCGTCCGGCAAGCTCTCCAGCGATACCTCCGTCCGCTTCATCGTACGGTTCAGATCGATGCAAATGTTTTTTGCGATTTTGTACAGAAAGGGACGGAATGCCCCCTGAAATCCACCACAGGAATCCAGCCAGCGCACCGCTTTCAAAAAGGTTTCCTGTGCTGCATCCTGCGCCTGCTGCTCGTCCGCTGTATGCCAACGGCAATAGTTCAGAATTTGTGGATAGTACGCTGTAATCAGAGTGTCCAGCGCACCCGTATCTCCGCTCTGCGCTTTCCGCAGCAATAATTCTGTCTGGATACGGTTCACCCCCTTCCTGTCTATTAAAACGTCCCATATCATCAAAATGATTTCTGTTTTTTCAAAAATTTCAAATAATTGCCTTTATTATGTTCTTATAGCTTTATTATAATAAAGAGCCTTGTGTTTTTCCTTGTCAAGAGGGCTGGCATCGTCCAGCCCTCTCTCTTTTTGCCAAAGTTTCCCTTGTCTTTTCTTGCAAGTTGCCGAAAGTGACGTGTTTTCAAAAGTTCGCGTTTGCGAAGCGTAGCGCAGCAATGAAAGCCCCAGTGGGGCTTTTAAGCGACAGAACGGTCTTGCGTAAGCAAGATGGAGGGGCCCCGCCCCGACAAGTTCGCGTTTGGTGTAAGAATCGGGCGTGTGGTGGATGCGTGTAGACCTGTAAAGGGCTGCGTCAGGGAGTGGCTTTATCCGATCCTCCCATGCGGTGGTCATCAGGACGTAGGGCTCCTCTGCCAGCTCATGGTCAAAGCTTGCGCGGACGCGGACGATCTCATCGGTCACAAAGCAGACCTTGATATCAGCGTTATCAGTATGCAGCAGGAAAGCGCCGTCCTTGCGCTCCATGCCGGTAAAACGGGAGCAGATCTCCATAGTTTTTACTCCTCTCAAGTTTTTGATAAAAAATGCCCTCATTTCTCCTCAGATGCAGGATATCTTCAGAGAAATGGGGGCAACGTATTCGTTGCTTTACCCGGAACAGTCAGGGATTAGAACACCCAGCAGCACCAGTGTACTGGTCGCGCGCGGTGGCCTACCTTCAGACCCATTATCAGGACCCGACCCTTACCACCGCGCAGCTGGCGCAAGAGCTTTACGCCAGCCGGGAGCACCTTTCCCGCGCGTTCAAGGAGTGCACCATGGAGAGTATCCACAACTACCTGATCTATCTGCGGATGCAGCACTGCCGCAAGGCGCTGGAAGAGGGCGTTTCCGTCCTGAATGCCTGCACCGAAAGCGGCTTTTCGGATTACAGCAGCTTCCTGAAAACCTTCCGCCGTCTGTACGGCATCACCCCTGCCGAATACCGCGCACAGCACCGGACAATGGTGCGTTAAAAGCTGCGGCAGGAGAATACGAAAATTTTTCTCAAAAAGGGTTGACATTCTACCCGCTCTGTGGTATTATACTTGAGCAGTCAGCGAGAGCCGCTGAAAAGCAAAAAAAGTAAATATCGCGGGGTGGAGCAGTCTGGTAGCTCGTCGGGCTCATAACCCGAAGGTCGTTGGTTCAAATCCGGCCCCCGCAACCACCAAGCAGGTTGAATTTTTTAAATTCAACCTGCTTTTTTTGTGTTCTCATCAAAGTGGGAAGCGCCGCCCTCGCTGCGGGCAGCGCAGCCGAAGTCAGTATGTGTTTGTCATGCTTTTATCATACTGCTTTTGCTTTGGAAGAGTTAGAAGATCTTCAAGGTAAAAACGGTCATTTTTGCGATTTTGCGCGATTGCGTCTGCACCGCATCCAGAAGATATCGTGCTTGTTGCCCGGCAAAAAGAATAAAACTTTCCCATTTTATAATAAGAACGTTCTGGCAAAGACCGTCTTTTTCTGTTATACTCTAGCCAATGAATACAGCTGTAACAGGAGGATGTTATGGAAAAGAATGTACTGAACACCGATCTCACCGGCAAGGTGGCTGTCGTCACCGGCGCAAGCGGGACGCTGTGCTCCATTTTTGCCAAGGCGCTGGCACGGGCGGGCGCAAAGGTGGCGCTGCTGGGCCGCAACATGGATAAGCTCAAGGAGCTTGTGGACAAGATCGAAGCCGAGGGCGGCACCGCCAAGGGCTACACCTGCAACGTGATGAACAAGGCCAACTGTCTGCAGGTAGCCGAGGATGTGCTGGCGGACTTTGGCCCCTGCGATATCCTTGTGAATGGTGCAGGCGGCAACAACGCCCGCGCCAATACGGACAAGGAATATTTTGAGATGGCCGATCTGGAAAGCGACACCGTCACCTTTTTTGATCTGGACGAGAGCGGCGTGGAGATGGTGTTCAACCTGAACTTTATCGGCACGCTGCTGCCCACGCAGGCCTTTGCACGGCAGATGGTAGGGCGCGAGGGCTGCAACATTCTGAACATTTCCAGCATGAACGCCTACCTGCCCCTGACCAAGATCCCTGCCTACTCCGGCTCCAAGGCTGCTGTGACCAACTTTACCCAGTGGCTGGCGGTGCACTTCAGCAAGGTGGGCATCCGGGTCAACGCCATTGCCCCGGGCTTTTTTGCCAGCGAGCAGAACGCAAAGCTGCTCTTCAACGAGGACGGCACCCCCACCGACCGCACCAAAAAGATCCTTGCCGCCACCCCCATGGGACACTTTGGCGACAGTGAAAAAGACCTTGTGGGCGCACTGCTGTTCCTGTTAAACAATGATGCAGCCGGTTTCATCACCGGCATCTGCCTGCCAGTGGACGGCGGCTTCTCAGCCTATTCCGGCGTGTAATAAGTACTGCAAAATATACAAAACCACCCCTGTCTCCCGGTGCAGCAGCCCGGCGGGACAGGGGTGGTTTTTTCAACGGGGTTGAACAAAAGGCTTCCCCAGCCCGGGGGAAGCCTTTATGCGGAAAATGGATTTCTATGGGGTCACTTCTTCGGGTGCTTTTTGCGCCATGCAAGCGCCACGGCAACAGCAGCGCACGCCAGCACTGCCAGCGGCCAGACGGAGGCCAGCGCAACTACCAGCTGCTGCAAGCCATTCACAAAGTTGCCCCAGCCGGAGACAAGGGCCGTGCCGATGCGGGAGAAGAAGCCCTCGTCGGCGGGTGTGTAGGTCCGCACCTCGTTCAGGTCGATATACACGGTGCACTGCTGCACCTGATCGCTGTACCAGTCCAGCTGGCTCTGCCAACTCTCAATCTGGGACTGCACCTCGGTGAGAGAGTCCTCAATCTGCAGCAAGTCCGAAAGAGTTTCGGCCTGTGCCTGCAGCTGCTGTAAGCGGGTGCGCTGTGCCTGCAGATTAGAAAGCCGCGCGGACACGTCCATATACTGGGTGGTCACATCATCGGCCTGCTGGCTGCGGTAGGTCACATTACCGGCAGCGGCCACAGCATCCAGAAAGCTCTGGTAGTTGGCCTGCGGCACCCGGTAGGTCAGGCTTACGGAGCGGCTGGAACCGCTGCTGGAATATTCGCTGCTGGATTCCAGATAGCCGCCCGCCTCGGCAAGAGCGCTGTCCAGCGCACTGCGGGCTGCCTCGTAGTCCTTGCTTTCCAGTGTCAGGTTGGCGGTGTAGATGATCTTGGCACTGTCCACCGCAGGGGCAGCAGCCTCGGTGCTGCCGGTGCCGCTGTATTCCGTTTCCAGAGAGCGGTCGTCTGCCTCCAGACTGTAATTCACCGCCTCGGGGGTGCTGTCCAGCGCGGCATGCTGGAGATCAAACCCGCCCGCTGCCACAGAGGCAGCGGAGCTGTCGGCAGAGCCTTCGGCTGCGTACAGGGCGGGCGCGCTGCTTTTGGCGCTGCCCATTCCGATGCCCAGATGCAGGGTGCTGTAACCCAGCACGCACACGGCCAGACAGGCAGCCAGCGTGCCCAGCTGCTTTACCGGGAAGTGGATGGGCTTTTTCTTCTTGGCTTCGGTGTTCAGGGGTGCTGCGGGTGCAGCGGTCTGCGGGGCAGGGGCAGCCATCATGGGCTCGGCCTTTTCCTCCGCGGTCAGGGTGTCGGTCATGGCCAGCAGCTTTGCTTTCAGATCGTCCGGGGCAGTCAGGTCATCGACCTCCATCTTATATTCATACCACCTCATCTTCGATCTCCTCCTTCAGCATCGTATGTAACTGTGCCCGTGCGCGCCGCAGCCAGCTTAGTACCGTGTTTGTGGGCACTGCCATCATCCGCCCGATCTCTGCCGCAGTGTATCCTTCGTAGTAATGCAGATAGATGGCGTTGCGGTAGTTTTCCGGCAGGGTGCGGATGGCATCCAGCACGCTGCCGTCCTCCTCCAGAACATCGGGGGCGGGCAGGTTCTCGTCCAGCTCGGTGTCCTTTTGGTGGGCGGCGCGGGTCAGGTCCCGGCAGCGGTTGATGGCCACCCGCAGCAGCCATGCTTTGAGATGCTCCTCACTCTCAAAGATGCCGTTGTAGTGCAGCAGTTTTTCAAATACATCCTGCACCACATCCTCAGCATCGGCTGTGCAGCGGCAATTATGCACCGCAGTGCGGTAGACGGTGTCGCTGTAACGCTGCACCGCCAAGGTAAATACTTCGTTTCTGGTCAGCTGTCCCATTGTATAAACTCTCCTTGGATGCCCGGAAGCGGGCTTCTCGATGGAATGTTTGTGGTTCTCACGGGGACGTTCACTCAATATACGGCTCAGCATCCCCGATTATTGCAGAACAAAACCCGGTTTCTTCCATTTTTTGTGTGCCGGACGCACCGGACCGCAAGGTGTATCCACGTTCTCCGACAGAGGTTGGATATTCTGTCGGTTTACCGGTCAGTATACCACGGAATCGCAAAAAGTAAAAGAGGGGAGGGCGCTCCTTCTTTATTTATAGACCCTTTGCAGCAGCGCCAGCCGCTCGGAGAGAAAAGTCTCGGCCTTGGGGTGGTGCAGCCAGCGTTTGCCATCGGTGCTGTGCACCAGCTTCTGCGCCAGTGCGGCGGGGGCGGTGTCGATGGCCATCACGTCCTGCATGGTCAATTGCAGGGTGAGCGCCGCCGGAACATCCGGCAGCGGCGGCAGCGGGTCCTCCCACACAAAGGGCGGCAGCAGCTGCACCGCCACGGTCAGGCGGGTACACTCCTCGGTCAGCAAAAGGGCGGCGGGGGCGCCGTCCGGTTGCACCTGCAAGCTGCTGTATAAAAGCTGCATCCGGGCAGGGGAGAGCAGCCGGGTCAGGCCCTCTGCCGGAGCTGCCGCAAGCTGCAGATACCCGGCGGCTTCCTCCCGGTAGATGCGCCGGGCAGGGGCTTGCAGCCCTGCGTAGAGGGCGGGCAGCATAAAGCTGCCGCTTTTTTCCAGCGCCTGCTGCGCCAGCAGATAGAACTCGGTCAGCGGGTACGCCGCATCCGGCTGCGGCATCCCGAAATCCGGCCGCGATACATGACCTCCACCCATGGGAACCTCCTTGACAAAACACGATGGTGCGATTATACTATAAACAGAAGGGGCGCTGACTGCAAAGGTCAGCTTTCCATCCCGCATTAGTCAAAAAGATTGACCGCTAGTTTGGTAGACTGGGGCGGTCAATCTTTTTTGTTGTCATCGTTTTTCTTCTGCGAAGCTTTATCCATGACCTCAAGGGTCAGGCGAATTACCTCAATGATCAATCCCAACAGCGTAAGAATGACCATCAGCAGGTTCAGCATCTCCGACAGATCCATCTGACATCCCTCCCTTCGCCTTCAGGGCTTGGGGAGGCTTGGCTCAAAAAAGTTCTCCTCCCACAAGCCGCTGGTTCGTTCCATGTACAGGAAGAAGCAGTGCTGCGGGATGGGAAAGCATGACCACCGATTATGCAATCAGCGCCGTATTCTTAGAATATCATATTTTTCGACGGATTACAATATATCTATTGATTGTAAACCCTTTGCAAACTTTTCAGTTGACCTGCGGCGCACCGGTGCGGTATACTCGGGCACAGATGCCTTACAAAACGAAAAAACAGAGGGAAAACTGACCATGAAAGACAAAAAACTGACTACCTATCAGATGGCTGTCACCGCGGTGATGGCTGCCGTGCTGTGCGTGCTGGGCCCGCTGACCGTGCCTATCGGAGCCGTGCCCATCTCGCTGGCAAACTTTGTTATCTGCCTGACCGCATGGCTGCTGGGGCCGAAGTTCGGTACCCTGAGCGTGGTCATCTATCTGGTGCTGGGAGCCATCGGCATTCCGGTATTCTCCGGCTACGGTGCCGGCCTTGCCAAGCTGGCAGGCCCTACCGGCGGCTATCTGGTGGGTTATCTGCTGCTGGCCTTCATCGGCGGGATGTTCATTGAAAAGAGCAAGGGCAACCCGGTGATCTCCGCTGTGGGTCTGGTGCTGGGCGATGCCGCCTGCTATGTGCTGGGCACGGCATGGTTCGTGTTCCAGATGCAGTGCGAGCTGGGCTACGCGCTGACCGTCTGCGTCTACCCCTTCATTGCGCTGGATCTTGCAAAGATCGTGGTGTCCTGCATCGTGGGTGCGCTGCTGCGTAAGCGCCTGACGCAGGCAGGCGTGCTGAAACTGCAGAATGCAGTTTCGGAATGATCGCTAGGCGGAAAATTATTTTCAGATAGAATAAGCCCGGAGGGTCTGCGAACCTTCCGGGCTTATATCTTTATTCCTGATATCCCAAGGTAGCCGCCATGACCGCCTTGATGGTGTGCATCCGGTTCTCGGCTTCGTCAAACACGATGCTCTGGGGGCCTTCGAATACCTCGTCGGTCACCTCCATGGCGTCACGGCCAAAGCGCTCACCCATCTCCTTGCCCACGGTGGTCTTGTGGTCGTGGTAGGCGGGCAGGCAATGCATAAATACTGCATCCGGGCCTGCAATATTCATCAGATCCTGATTGATCTGGTAGGGAGCCAGATCATGGATGCGTTCTGCCCATACCTCAACCGGCTCGCCCATGGACACCCACACATCGGTGTACAGCACGTCCGCGCCCTTTGCTGCCTTGACGGGATCCTCCTCAAAGGAGAGAGTGGCACCGGTCTGGGCGGCAATGGCCTGACACTGCTCCACCAGCGTGGGGTCCGGCTGGTACTTTTTGGGGGCGCAGGCGGTAAAGTGTAAGCCCATCTTGGCGCAGCCCACCATCAGGCTGTTGCCCATGTTGTAGCGGGCGTCACCAAAGTAAACAAAGTGGATGCCCTTCAGATGGCCGAAATGCTCCTGAATGGTGAGGAAATCGGCCAGGATCTGAGTGGGGTGAAACTCGTTGGTCAGGCCGTTCCACACCGGCACACCGGCGTAGTGCGCCAGATCTTCCACGATCTGCTGGCCGTAGCCACGGTACTCGATGCCGTCAAACATCCGGCCCAGCACCCGGGCGGTGTCGGCGATGGACTCCTTTTTGCCGATCTGGCTGCCGGAGGGGTCCAGATAGGTCACTTCCATGCCCAGATCGTGGGCGGCCACCTCAAAGCTACAGCGGGTGCGGGTGGAGGTCTTTTCAAAGATCAGAGCAATATTTTTGCCCCGCAGCTGGTCATGACGGATACCGGCCTTCTTTTTGGCCTTCAGGTCAGCGGCCAGCTCCAGCAGCTGCCCGATCTCGGCGGGGGTGTAGTCCAATAGCTTCAAAAAGCTGCGATTTTTCAGTTCCATTGTATATTTCCCTCTCTATGCAAACGCTCTTGAATATTTATTCAAGCTATGATTCTATTATAGTACGTTGCATCGGGAAGGTCAAGAGGGAGCTTACAGCTCCAGCTCTACCCGGCGTCCGGTGGGCTTATAGGGGGTCAGCCGGACACCGGCGTGCTCGAACATGAACCGCGCTGCAATGCTGGAATCACTGTCGTGGTACTTGTCGCCGTAGTACACCACCTCGGCAATGCCGGACTGGATGATGGCCTTGGTGCACTCGTTGCAGGGGAACAGGGTCACATACACCCGGGCACCCTTCAGGTTGTTGTGGGCGCTGTTGAGAATGGCGTTCAGCTCGGCGTGGCAGACGTACATATACTTGGTCTGCAGGGGGGCGCCCTCCCGCTCCCAGGGCATCTCGTCATCGCTGCAGCCCATGGGCATCCCGTTGTAGCCTAAGGAAAGGATCTTATTTTCCGGGCTTACGATGCACGCGCCCACCTGACTGTTAGGGTCCTTGGAGCGCATGGCGGTAAGCAGCGCAATGCCCATAAAATATTCGTCCCAGTTGATATAATCCTCGCGCTTCATCGCGTAAAACCTCCTGCCTCTTCCGGCGGGTCTGCGGCTTGACAAACCCGGAAAAATAGACTATACTACGAATAGAAAGAGCGCTGACTGCAATGGTCAGCTCCTCATCCGGCTAATCAGTCGTAAAGAATGACCGCTTGCTTTCTGAGGGCATGAGCGGTCATTTCTTTTTGCCGTTGGAAATCGTCCATGCGATCTCGAAGGTAATGTAGATTGCTCCGCCAAGAAGCGTGAGCAACAGCACGACCTGTTCAAACGTCATGAGGCATCCCCCCTTTCCGCTTTCGCGTCAGGGGAAGCAAAAAGTTTTTCGTCCCCTCTGGCGCGCAGCCGGAAGGAGCTAGACCACCGATTATGCAATCAACGCCCTTACCGCCGAAGCGGCACTTACAGCATACCACAAAAACCGCATATTTGCAACGAAAACTCCCGGTTCCGCGCCTGTACGCGCTGCCGGGAGTTCTGCTTTTTCTGCCCGCCCGTTTTGCACCCGAATGTCAACTTGCACAAAACAGTGCCCGGAAGTTTGGCAGGCGCTTTTGCTAAAATTTGAAACGATATATTTAAAAATCGTTTCGGATGTGGTATTATCTTTGTAAAATATGCCACAAAAACGGAGAGAACGCTCCGTGCGGCGGAAATGAGGGAAAAACCGATATGAAATACGCAAGCAACAACATCCGCAATATTCTGATTGCCGGCCATGCCGGCAGCGGCAAGACCACGCTGACCGAAGCACTGGTCTATTTTTCGGGCGCTGCCGAGCGTATGGGCCGGGTTGAGGACGGTACCACGATTTCGGACTTTGATCCCGAGGAAGCAAAGCGCAAGGCCAGCCTGTCGGCGTCCGTTGTGCCGGTGGAGTACGAGGGCATCAAGTACAACCTGATCGATGCACCGGGTCTGTTCGACTTTGAAGCAGGCGAGTACGAGGGCATCCGCGCCGCCGAGAGCGTGCTGGTGTGCGTGTCCGGCCGCAGCGGCGTTACCGTGGGCGCAGAAAAGGCGTTCCAGCTGGCCCGCAAGAACGGCAAGGCCACCATGGTGTTCGTGTCCAAGTGCGATCTGGAAAACGCCAACTACTTCAAGATCCTTGAGGATATGAAGATCCGCTTCGGCTCCACCGTCTGCCCCTGCGTCGTGCCCGCAAAGCTGGATGACGGCACCCCTGTGTACATCAACCTGTTCAGCCAGAAGGCCTTCAAGTACGAGGGCGGCAAGCAGATCCAGGTGGACCTGCCGGACATCGGCCACCGCTTCCAGGGCCTGATCGAGGCCATGAGCGAGGCCATTGCCGAGACCGACGATGAGCTGATGGAAAAGTTCTTCGGCGGCGAACCCTTTACCACCGAGGAGATCGTGGAGGGCATGCGCAAGGGCGTTAAGGACGGCCTGATCACCCCCGTGTTCTGCGGCAGCGCCGTGAACATGCAGGCACTGGATATGCTGCTGTTCAATATGCATAAGCTGCTGCCCAGCCCGGAGCACGAGGCCAGCACGCTGGCCGAGGATGCCAACGGTGAGCCGGTGGAACTGCACTGCACCGAGGATGAGCCCACTGCCGCCTACGTTTTTAAGACCGTGGCCGACCCGTTCGTGGGCAAGCTGAGCTATCTGCGTGTTATCAGCGGCAAGGTGACCGCAGGCGAACCGCTGACCAACGCCCGCACCGGCGAGGTGGAAAAGATCACTAAGCCCCTGACCGTCCTTGGCAAGAAGCAGATCGAAAACGACGGCATCGGTGCCGGCGATATCGGCGCAGTGGCAAAGCTGGTGAGCGCAAAGACCGGCGATACCCTGTGCGATGCAGACCGCGTGGTCAAGCTGCCCGCACCTGTGTTCCCCAAGCCCAGCCTGTTCATGGCGGTTACCGTGGCCAAGAAGGGCGACGAGGGCAAGATCTCCAGCGCACTGGCACGCCTGATGGAAGAGGACCCCACCCTGTGCTACATCAATAACGCCGAGACCCATCAGCAGGTCATCGGCGGCTTGGGCGAGCAGCATCTGGACGTGGTCAAGGCCAAGCTGAAGAACAAGTTTGGCGTGGAGATCGGTCTGGAAGCTCCCCGCATTGCCTACCGTGAGTCCATCCGCAAGGCCTGCCAGAAGCAGGGACGCCATAAGAAGCAGACCGGCGGTCATGGCCAGTTCGGTGACGTTATCATCAACTTTGAGCCCTGCGACAGCGAGCAGGTCGTGTTCGAGGAAAAGGTGTTCGGCGGCAGCGTGCCCAAGAACTTCTTCCCCGCTGTGGAAAAGGGCGTGCGTCTGGCAGCCGAAAAGGGCGTGCTGGCCGGTTACCCCGTGGTCGGCCTGAAGGCCACCCTGCTGGACGGCAGCTACCACCCGGTGGATAGCTCTGAAATGGCCTTTATCATGGCTGCAAAGCTGGCCTACAAAGCTGCTATGCCGGAGGCCGGCCCCGTCATTCTGGAGCCTATCCACACCCTGAAGGCCCATGTGCCCAACGACAACACCGGCGACATCATGGGCGATGTGACAAAGCGCCGCGGCCGTGTGCTGGGCATGGAGCCGGACGAGGACGGCTTGCAGACCATCATTGCCGAGGTGCCGCTGGCAGAGCTTGCAAACTTTACCACCTTTATCCGGCAGACCACGCAGGGCCGCGGCTGGTTCACCACCGAGTTTGCCCGCTATGAGACCCTGCCCGAGATGCTGGTGCCTGCCGTTGTGGAGCAGGCCAAGAAGCTGGGCAATCTGGATGAGGCCGCAGACGACTGAGCCCTGAACCCCTGATTTGACATTTTCCTGAGCCCCCGCCGACACTTTTTTCCCTCTGTCGGCGGGGGCTTTTTTGCGTAAAAATGGAACACCGGAGCGTCCGCAGATGCTCCGGTGTTCCGAAATCATAAAAAGTTTTCTGCTGAAAAATGCTCTGGCCGTTACACGCCGGAAGCACCATAGTTTGCCAGCACGCGGGCAGAGGGGTCGTTGACGTTGCAGCCCGGCCATGCTTTGTTGGGCATCCAGAAGCCCACGATGGTGCGGCCCTGGTCGTGGTAGTACTTCTCAAAAATTTCGCGGTAGAACAGGCTCTCCTTGGTAAAGGGCATGCAGTGTGCCGAGTAGTTTGCCCGGCGCATCTGGAACTCCTCGTCGGTGTACAGGCTCTCGGCGTACTCCTTGATGTCGTCCACCATGCTGTGGCCCACGGCGTCCGAGAAGGCGGCCTTTTCGCGCCACAGGATCTCCGGCGGCAGCCAGTCGCCCTCAAAGGCCT
>OLNU01002286.1_pt1 | contig 12120 bp, 9 predicted proteins | sample 1672241 | NCBI WGS metagenome assembly OLNU01 (sample SAMEA3136663, study PRJEB25190) | human gut metagenome | biome: human gut; feature: human-associated habitat; material: faeces | place: Austria | collected 2013 | reverse complement strand
GTACACTAGTGTTATTCATAGACGAAAATTTTATTTAAGTTGCAAAGATATATCTTCTTTGAAGATGTTTTGTTGTTTTACGGCAAAAAATAGGAGGATGTTCTCACGAACACCCCCCCTCGATAACCTAAATTACTATCTAATGTTGTGAAGAGAGCCTTCTATTCATCAGCGGCTTCAGGATCCGTCACAGAAACCGAATAAAATTTAAATTCGGACATTGTCCAGAAAATACTACTCGTATTAGTAGCATTAACTACCATTCGGATTTGACTGAATGGTTGCGGTGCATCATAAATCTCAGAAGTAAATGTACCCGTAGAAGTAACCGGTAGTCCATCTGCATCCTTAGTGAAGTTACGGATAAGGAACCAGTTGGTACCATCCGTGCTACCCATCAAATCAAAATCAGTCGGTTTATTACTGCCGTTATTACGAGGTGCATAATAGAACTTATAGGAACCTGTTATTTCTTCTTTCAAGTTAACCTGCATCCAATGAGGAGCCGGTATATTGACACTCCATGCCGTATGAAAAAAAGTGCCGGTATTGCCATCCAGCAGATTAGCAATAGGTCCTTCAGTCGGCTCCTGCGCATTCGTACTCAAGTCAGCAGCAGTCAAAGCTATCTGTGTACTCACAAAAGTAGGCAATGCCGGCTCCGAAACCTTTGAGATAGTTTGAACCGCACTCTTATCACCTGTAGGGCTTACTGTTTGTACCGAGAACTGATACTCGCCAAACTTCTTACGTGTATCCGGTATTTCAATACTATCTGCATAAATGCTTGCAGTACGCATAACATCTTTTTTCTGCAATGGGTCGTAATAGTTCACTTCAATATAACGGATACCGGCATCTTCAGGAGTATCCCAACGAAGTACAATGCGCCCGGAAGTACTTTCTGCTATCAAGTTTGTGATTTCGGCCGGTGTAATCCCATCTTCATCACTGCTGCAACTGATGTTTGCCAAGGTAACTCCAATCAGGAGCATTCCGGCATAATATTTAAATGTATTCTTCATCTTTATTTATTTTATTAATAACCAGGATTTTGAACCAGATTCATGTTACGGTTGACATCTGTCAAAGGAACAGGCATTAAATATTGAGTCGGACTTTCAAACTTACGTTCAAAAGACACTTCTGTTTCTTGTGCAAACTCATCTATAGTCTTACCTGCAATATTCATACCTTTGGCCTTCACGCCAAAATATTCTGCTGCCTGTTTCCAACGGCGCAAGTCCCAGAAAGTCTGATTTTCCAAATAGAACTCAATGGTACGTTCCTGACGAACAATCTCACGCAGTTTGGCCTGATCCAACGTAGCAATGCCATTCCATGATGTTTCTACCGTAGGTATACCGGCGCGAGTACGCACTTTGTCCAAATAAGTTTTTGCTGTATTTAAATCATTACATTCCACACAAGCCTCGGCATACCCCAAATAAAGCTCAGCCAAACGGATGACAGGCCATGGATAGAACGGTGGATTGTATAAAGAAGTACGTACATTGTAACCGGGAACTACTCCCTTTTTATTCAGATAACCGGTAGGTGAATAGTTATTAGTACGCAAACTGCTTCCTGCCGGCTGACGAGAAGTATTACCGCCTATCACAAAATCACATACCAATTTTCCTCGACCGGAGTCACTGTATTTATTATAGCTCTCATCGTTCTGATAAGCTCCGTTACCGTCTGACGCACTCATGATTTCATAGAATCCTCCCTGGAAAGCAACCCATGAATAAAAACGAGGCTCACGATTTAAGTTAAAACGGATAGTCTTTGCTTCCGGGTCACCAATAGTGGCATTTTCTTCACCCAAAGCAGTCACTTCATAAATACTGTTACCTTTCGGGAACTCAGGATCTTGATCCACAGGAAGTCCGTTCTTGGTATAAAAACGTTTCAACATGGCAAGAGTAGGAGACACACCATTGTAAGCAGAACCATTACAGAATGGAAGGGACTTGTTCTGAACGCTGTAAGCACCTTCTGAACGGCAATCTGCCCAAATCACTTCTGTGTTGGCGGGCTCGATGATGGTGTAACGCAATCTGTGCTGCACGGGGTCGGCCGGTTCTGCATTATCATATCCGTCCAACATATAGTCGGTACTGGTATAAAGACTGTGTCCGGCTCCTTCTGCCGCACGAATAGCTTCTTCATAAGCCACCTTAGCCTTCTGCCATTTCTCAGCACTGTATGCTTGAGGCATCAACGCCGTTCCGTCTTTATTGACAAAGCTGGAATAGAATTCGCTGTTTCCATTAAACAACGGAGAAGCAGCATACAGTAACATTCTTGCCTTCAACGCTTTGGCAGCCACACTTGTAGCCAGTCCGTAGTTCTCATTGATACGAGTTGCGGGAAGTTCGGCAGCAGCTTCATCAAACATCTGACAAACATAGTCCACACATTCATCATAAGGCGAACGTGCCGCATATTGATCAGCAGGAGTAGTAAGCGACGGTTCCTCCTTAACCAAAATAACCGGTCCATAGTTACGTACCAGCAAGAAATGATAATAAGCTATCAAGAACTTGGCCTGGGCAATATAATCTGCCTTAATAGAAGCCTCCAGTGCAGGAACCATATCGATATTGTTCAGTAAGATATAGCATTGCTTGATACCTTGAAACAAAGAATTCCAATAAGAGATAACCGGATTAGACGCAGAATAATTACCTTTAGGGAAAGCAGCAAATGTTTCATGCTCAAATGCCGTTACCACTTCATCGGAGGTAAAGAGGTCCAATGAACCTGTACCACTTCTGGGATTAGGGATATATGCATAGCACGAATAAACAAAGCGTTTAGCAGCATCCTTATCTTCAAATGCATCTTTTTCTGTCGCCTTTTCGTCAGGAACGACATCCAAGTAACTACAAGAAGACAAAATGCCCAAAAGCATACAAGCCGCTACAATAAATATTTGATTAAACTTTTTCATATCTGTTCGTTTTTGGATTATTTAAATGACAACTGTAAACCAAGATTGAAGGTACGCTGAGTCGGGTAACTCAAACCTTTACCACCACCCATTTCAGGGTCCCAAAGATCGAAAGGAGAGAAAGTAAGCAAGTTAGCTCCACTTATATAGAAACGAACTTTCTTCCAAGTATAACCTATTTCTGCATTTTTCAATTTCAGGAAAGCACCATTGCGCAACCAATAATCCGAAGACTGAGTGTTGTGATTGTTATCATTCTTGGTCAAACGCGGATAAGCGGCATTAGGATTCTGATTACTTGGTGACCAATAGTCATCAGCAATCCATGACAATACATTACGGTTATACTGAGTACCGAATGGAGCAAACCCTGACATCATCAACGAAGTATTGGCTACACCCTGGAAGAAGAAGGAGAAATCCCAGTTTTTATAAGAAATAGATGGGCCAAAACCATAAACAATTTCAGGAACAGTAGGATAACCCATAGCTACACGGTCATCACTCGTTATTTTTCCATCATAAACACCATCTCTGTGGGGTTGGTCCACATACTTAATATCACCCGGAGCGATAGCAATATTACCCAATGTAGAGCTCGGGCTATTGGCAATATCAGCCTGGTCGATATAAAGTCCGTCGGTTACATAACCGTAAATGGTATTCAGTTTCTTACCGATATTAGACAAAGAGGGACGCACACCGGGAGCCTCATCATATTCCAGAATCTCATTACGTGCAAAAGTAAATGTTCCTTTAAACTGAATGGCAAGATCTTTATTGATCTGTTTTCCATAATCAAGAGAGAGGTCAAAACCATAGTTCTTCACTTTAGCCAAGTTACCATAAACGGCAGTGCTGGCCGTACCCAGGTAGTTAGGAATAGAATAGCGTTGTTGGAAGATATCACGACGGATTTCGCGGAAAGCATCCACCGTAACATTCAAGGAGTTGAACAACTGCATATCAAAACCTACATTTAACTTCTCACCCACTTCCCATGTCAAGTCGTTGTTCTGATAACGGGTATATACAGGACCATTTAAAGTAATCTGCTGCTTGTCACCGGTAGTAAATCCTGCATTTTCACTCTGAAGCGTAATATCAGACATATAGATGAAACGGATAAGACCACCCGATGAATCGAGCAATTGGTCATTACCTACCAAACCGTAAGAAGCACGGAGCTTTAAATTAGAGATAACGTCTTTCAGAGGTTCGAAGAAGTTCTCCTGACTTACATTCCAACCTACTGCTACAGAGGGGAAGAAGCCCCATTTATGTCCTTTGGCAAAGTTTTCGGAACCATTATAACCGGCATTCACTTCGAACATATAACGATTGTCATAATCATAAGAAAGACGACCCGCAAATCCCATCTTGCGGCGGGGAAGTGAAGCGACCAAATTACCGGGAGCATTATTATCATATTGGTCAATATTCCAAAGAAGCATACCGCTCACATTGTGATTACCAAACTTATTCATATAATCTACATAAGATTGGAAATAGATACGACGGTCACCCGCAACACTCGAAGTTGTACTCAACACCGGCTTACTCGGATTGGAGGAACCAAACGGAGATATGTTCAGACTATAACTACCGTCAGCATTCTGAGTATAACCGGTCAATGTATAACGGTTAATGCCTTGAGAACGGCTGGTAGTGGTTTTATTATAGTTTTTATAAGAGAATAAAGCCTTAAAGCGAAGCCCCTTCAACAGAAAATCCAACTTTTGCTCAAAGTCAATATTAGCCATTACTGTACTCTCAAAAATATCAGTATAGCCATTGGTCAAGCTGGCCATCGGATTGACTGCACCTTGGTCATTACCACCTGCATACGCTCCCCAATAAATCCAATTATTTACACCGTCTGCCGGATAAGCGATAGGGAAATCCACCGGATTGGAGTTCATTACAGCCGAATAAAGGTTGCCTACAGAGGTGTTAGGCTGTCTCAAGTCATTCAACTGCACATTCAGGTGCAAAGAAATGGTTGATGTCTTAGACATGTGAAAATCAATATTGTTCTGGAAGGTATACTTCATCAAATCAATATTATTCTTGTAAGAGAAATACTTAGATGCTTCGTTTTTCAGCATACCGGTTTCGTGATTGGCTCCCACATTCATGAAGTAAGTAATCTTCTTCGTACCTCCGCGGATATTGAAGTTGGCTTTTTGGTTGAACGCCAAATCTTTGAACAAAGAACCATACCAGTCTACATTAGGCCAGATATAGGGATTTACCCCATTACGGGTATTCTCTATCTGTTCTTGAGTATAAAGGATATTACCTGTTCCTTCATTAGTTACAGCTTCATTATACAGCTCCATGTAACGGTATCCGTCTACAAAGCTAGGCACTTTCGTAGGTTGTGTGATATTCGTTTCCACACGCACGCCAATAATAGGCTTCTCAAGGTCGGCACCACTCTTGGTCGTAACAATCATTACACCATTGGCTCCACGCGTACCATACATGGCAGTGGCAGTCGCATCTTTCAAAATAGAGAATCCTTCTATAATTTCAGGATCAAGCGCATCCAAGTCTGCCGAACTCACTTCCACCCCATCCAAAATAATAAGCGGAGAAGTCATACCACTCAAAGTAGAAATACCACGAATGTAAAAATCAGAACCATTACTGCCCGGCTGTCCGCTACGCTGATAGGCAATAACTCCCGAAAGACGTCCGGCAAAAGAGTTAGAAAGATTGGCAGAAGGCACTTTCAAGTCATTAGGACGAACCGTTTGAATAGAACCCACGATAGATTCTTTCTTTTGTCCGGTTCCGAAAGCCGTAACCACAACCTCTCCCAAAGTCTCGCTATCCTCCTTCATTTTAATTCTCAAACTCTTTTGGTCTCCCACTTTCACTTCTTGAGTCTTATAACCAATATAAGAGAAGACTAAAATGTCTTTCGAAGACACATCGATAGAAAATTTACCGTCATAATCGGTAATTGTCCCCAAAGTAGAATTTCCCTTAACTCGGACATTAACACCAATAACCGGTTCTCCTGCTTCATCTACTATAATGCCCTCCACCTTACGATTTTGCTGCACAATAGTAGATTCATCTGTGACAGGAATACCGGATGCACCAATTTCCGGGAAAAAGGAGCATAGCAAAGCTGCCAATAGAAACGTCTTTTTCATAATACTCTCTAAATTTTATGTTAATAAATAATCAATGTCATTTATTTCCCATAAAACGGCTAACACATCATTTGTCGAATCAGTTTATACTCATATTTTAACTCTACTTTAAGCTAATATTTTAACTTAAACTTGATGTTATAACCATCTTTCTTAGTTCCTGTAGAACTAAGTATATCTTATGGCTTTTGTATACTGGGTGCAAATATATAAATTTTTTAAGATATAAAAAGAAATGGAGAGATATTTTTATAAAAAAGAACTAATTATATAAAATAGAGCGTCAAATAGGTTACTTTTATACAAATAAAACATTTTTTTCTCTCTTCCATTTACCATTATTAAACTATATCTCGATAGAATATAAGTAGAATATGGGTAGAATGAATCAATATATACTCTCTCAATATATCATAAATCGGTCCGTTTGCAATATGGAATATTTACGTTTCTTAGTTCTACAGGAACTTTATATAATTACATAAACTTCCCCATCCGATGTGGCTTTAAACCAACCTTCAATATATAAAATAGAAAAAGAGTAGAAATGCTAATTTATCTGTTTCCCAATATATTATGTAAAGGAATACATATATTAGTCACACAGATGATGTGTGTCAACCATGCACGTAACCATATCAAGTTACGATTAGTGACTGAACAAATACAGCATCAGTGAAAATTTCATAGGTACAACCATCGGTATCCCTGTCCTGTCTACATACTTCCAATAAGTCCATCAATAAAAAGCAAGTAATGCCCGTCCTTATAGAGCAAATACATAGCTTGATGGAAAGCAGGTTGCGATTGCTTAACCACGTCCGTGGTTAAGCCTGCCCACCCGGGTGGTTAGAGTTAGTCACAGGGGTGGTTAACGTTAGCCACGACCGTGGCTAAGAGAAAATTCACTTTCATCAATAAAGGAAGAAACAAAAGCATTGTCCGGTGGAATACTTCACGGCCAACCGAAGCTTAAATGATTATCTATGACATCAAGTAGAAGAAAAAACGGAGAAATACCACATTTCACAAACAAACTGTTTCTAAGTTGGATTGCATCAGACCCTATCGCTTGGTAAGAGCACAACTTTGTCATTACAAATGAGAACTCGACAAAGTGAGGACTTGTACTTTATGAAATGGCGTACCTCTAAACAGAAAAAAATGGGAGTGGCATGGTATCAGATAGAGAAAGAACTCACTATAATAGATGATATATCTACTGAGCCATTATTAACAGTTGCGTAAGTAAGATAAAATCGGATAGTTAAAAGCGGCTTGATTGACATTCTGTTGACACAAATAAAAAAGACTCCTAACAAACTGCTGAATAACAATCTATTAGGAATCTTTATTGTGGACCAGCCTGGGCTTGAACCAGGGACCTCCAGATTATGAGTCTGAGAGATTGATGTTTTATGATTTTTTATATCTGTAGATTTCATTGATACACAACGATTTATTAATTTTGCAATAGTTTATGATATGCCAAGAAATCCCATATCAAAACGACTCTGTTTTCCCATTGTTTTCCCGATAAACATCGGAATACAGGGCATTTAGACGAGAAAAGAGGAAGTTTGTTTTCCCATTGTTTTCCGAAATTGAGATAATTGGCAAGTTGAGACCTACAGACTATTGGCAAAATGGCAAAGAAACTGGACACCACTTACAAGGGCGCAAGGTACGGAAGTTGTACTTATGCCCTTATCCTTGACAAGCGTCACCCGAAGAAAGACAGGAATACATTTCCTGTCGCAATGCGTTATACCATAGACAGAAAGTCGTGGTATAACTTTGTCGCTGGCGAATTTACCGAAGAGGATTTTGCGCGAGTTTGCACACTGAATGCAAAGGCTGTTCGCTCGGAACTCTATGAAAAGAAGATGGAGTTTGATGCCATCTTCGATGCTCAGACCGAGATGATAGAACGTTTGGGCAATAGTCTGTCGCTCGAACGTATCAAGGTTGTTGTTACAGGAGTGGATTCCACAAAGGAAACGTCATTTATAGGCGTTTGGGAGAAAAAGATTAATTTCTATCTCACGGATAATAATGGTGAGCGTTGCACCACCGCAGAATCATACGAGTATGCCTTGAAGTCCTTTCAGAGAATCATGTGGGATAGACCCGTCGTTGGCTTCAAGGTCGACAAGGAAGATATAGAATATTGGAACAATGGCATGATGCATGGCGTAAAGGACGAAGCAGGCAACATTGTAGGCAAGATTAGCAACACTACGCGTGGAATATACCTTCGTTCTTGTCGGGCCGTTTGGAATGAGTGCGTGTCTATGGGTTACCTCACCAATCAGGAATACCCTTTCTCCAATATCCAAAAGAAAAAGTTGGTGTCTATTCCTGTTGGAGAATCGAGAAAACATTGCTATCTAACAGTGGAACAAATGACTGAGTTGTATCATGTATTCATTGAGAAGCGTTATCCCGACACATGGAAAAGTGGATATGCCGAAAGGGCGCATTATTCATTGGGGCTATTCCTTGCCCAGTATCTGTGTAATGGATTCAACCTTGCCGATGCAGGAGAACTGACTTATTCTCAGTATTATTTCGATACAGGAAGAAAAGCATTCAAGTTCAAAAGAGTGAAGACGACCAACCGCACGGAAGGCGGTTCAGAAGTGATAATTCCTATCATAGCACCACTTCAAAGGATCCTTGACGAGATTGCAGCCGAGCCTGTCCTTGACGGATTTGTCTTCCCCGACATTCTGCAAGGTGCAACGTTGAAAGCCGACAAGCGCAAGAGAATATCCCAAGAGAACTCGAATGTACAGGACCGAATCATCAAGATTTGTCAGGATGTGCTTCATTGGGAGGTGCGCCCATCGGGAACATGGTGCAGACATTCTTACGGAACGAACCTTACCCATGCACGTGTAGAACAGAGGTACATATCCGAAAGCATGGGGCACTCCACCAATCACTCTATAACGGATAGGTATATTGCCCAATATCCTTTGGAAACCCAGTTTGAGTACAACAGCAAACTTCTTGATTTGGAGCCCAAGATAACGGAGGAGGACATAAACAATATGACAGAAGAACAGAAGACGGCAATGCTTCTGGAACTTCTGATGAAAAAATAATCACATTCAATATATAAAAGGTGCAACATGGCAAACGAAATATCAACATACACTCACGAAGGAATAGAACTTCCTTTTGAAGATTGGAGCAAAACGTTTCACTCTTTCAGCGACTTGGCATCCATCATTCAAACGACCCACGATGCAGCTCAGTCATCGGCAGTAAGGGCTATCAACCGTATGCAGACCATGCGCAACTGGCTCATCGGATATTATATCATAGAGTTTGAGCAACATGGTAAGGATAGGGCGGAATATGGAGCGCAACTGCTGAAGAAACTAGAGGAACGAGTGAATAGAAAAGGACTCAATGTCACTTTATTCCAAACGTCTCGAAACTTTTATAATCTATATCCGCAAATGGGACATCTATTCGTTCCAAATAAGATTTATGCGACAGTGTCGAATAAATCTGGAGATAATGCCGTTTTGAGTTGTAAAACATCAGATAATAAGACGGATGTAATTTGTGCGACAGCGTCGCATAAATTACAAACGCCACCAGAAATAGTGGTCTCACGCCTATCTTTTTCTCATATTAGAGAGATGCTGAGTGTAGAGGACCCCCTTGCCCGTTATTTCTATGAGCAGGAATGTATCAAGTGTACATGGTCTGTTCGTGAACTTCGCCGTCAGATTAGCACCAACCTATATTTCCGTACTGGTATTAGTGACAACCCAGAGAAAATACTTTCCCTGCCCTCTGTGCAAGGACACGACTCTGCTGCGTTGCAGATACGCCAACCATTCACCTTTGAATTTCTCGGACTGAAAGCACAGGAGATTATAGATGAACAAGATTTGGAGAATGCGCTTATCAGCCATCTACAAGAGTTTATCCTCGAATTGGGCAAAGGCTTTTGTTTTGAGGCTCGCCAAAAGCGCATCATTATCGATGACGAGTATTATTACCCCGACCTTGTGTTCTACAATCGCATTCTGCATTGTGGTGTTATCATCGAATTGAAGAACGAGGAGTTTTCGCATGAGAACCTCGGACAACTCAATGCTTATGTGTCATATTACAAGGAGAATGAGATGCAGCCAGGGGATAACCCTCCTGTCGGCATATTGCTCTGCACACGAAAGGGAAAGAAAATGGTGGAGTATGCCCTTGCTGGCATGGATAACCAACTCTTTGTTTCCACCTATATGCTCCAGTTGCCAGACAGAAAGACCTTGGAAGATTTCTTGTTGAAGCAGTTGGGTGAATGAAACGTTTTCTCAAATTGCCACCTAATAGCAGTAACATAGCAGATGGAGATAAGAAATTTCAAAAAGAACGCCATGAGGGATGCGCTTGACAAAGTGCATTTTTGGAAGCAGGAACACCAAGAGGATTACTCACGCTTCTCATTGGATATGATGAAGATGATGCGCAACGATTTCAGCCAAATTGAACGCATATTCAAAATGGCTGCGAAATATGTGCCTACATCCGTGCTTATTGAGTGTCGGAAACTATTTGTGTCCAACACAGATACCGTTCTGTCAGATGAAGAAAAGACAGCCGTGGCTATACGTGTTGTCGATGAAATGATGGCTTTCACTGGCTATCTGCGATTGGGTTTCTATTCCGAAGTTATTGGTAGGGATAAGAATGAAACAAACGAAGACCTAATCTTGATAAGGGAATATGGTCTTGTTGACAAGGATATGAGTGAGGAAGATGACGATCATCTTTATATCCCTTATGTCTCAGCTAAAGAGTTTTGGGATTCGTTGCCTTCCCTCGTACAAATGGCTGTATTCAATTTTAGCAAAGGGCATACAGCGGAAGAACTTGCAACAATATCAAAGCGAATAATGCTGTCTGCCATTCATGCTCTCCCAGAAATGTATTTCCGTCTTCGTGAAGAAATCTTTGAGGAACGAAATACATTGCTGATGTGTACGCTCTATTATATCTGCTTTGACCATGGACTACCCAAGAGTGCAACGGCATTGAGCAAAGTAAGTCTTAACGACAAACAACTTTCCATCGTGCGTGAAAGTGTCAAAACAATTATAGTAAATCTTGTGGAAACCAGCGTTACGCAAGGTCTTGACAAGAAAGCAGAATGGACAAAACAAAGTAAGGAAATAGAGGACATAGAATTTCGACAGACCATAAAGAATGCTCTTGCCAATACAAAAGGGAAGCATGGACGCAGAACCATTCTGCAAGAAGAACTGAGTATTGATGATATCCTAACAGCAGAAAATAAGACAGCATTGAAAGAAACCATCTTAGTTGCCCTAAACAACATGGAGCATGAATACGAGACTGCTTACATCAAGGCTGCACTTTTGCGCACCAACCACCTTGATTCAAAGACATCTTTCGCCACTTTCCTGCGTGCTGTAAATCATTTCTCTGGTCGAGAATACAAGTACGACCCAGCCCAAAGGGTTGATTCGTTCATCACAATCAATCATAAAAAGTTTGCTGTGTCAAGTAGCTCTAAGTGGCAACGTGCGAGAAGAGTTATTTCGGGGTTGGTTGAGGGGTTTGAGAAAATAGAATAAGTGATTTCATGTAAACATCTATGTCGTAGACATAAGATATAGCCCTTTCTCTTATTTTAGAAGTAATATTGTTTTTTGGAGTCAAATTGCTCCATGATTGAAAAAATTCCTCCAAAAGGTGTGAGTTTTTCAGATTTTATTTGTACCTTTGCCATGTCTTGTTACGATTTACGCTTGTTTTGATTTGCAACACTAAGATAGGTGAAAAATCTGACATGGCAAAATCCTGAGCCGCTCGGCTCTGCCGCTTGCCAAAGCAAGAGCTTTTTGTTGCTCAGGAACTTATAAATAAAGTTAAATCAAAGTGTTGCGGAATTAAGGTTTGTGTAATTTTGTAATCGTTATGCGGCAGTAATAATATACATATTAATACGAG
>OLNU01002284.1_pt1 | contig 12131 bp, 15 predicted proteins | sample 1672241 | NCBI WGS metagenome assembly OLNU01 (sample SAMEA3136663, study PRJEB25190) | human gut metagenome | biome: human gut; feature: human-associated habitat; material: faeces | place: Austria | collected 2013 | reverse complement strand
CAGCAATTGTTACTTCCACACCGGAACGGCGCAGCAGGTCCCTCACAATATCGCAGGAAATTTTCATGACATACACATCCTTTCATGCATTTACTGCAGGCTGTCCTGGGACAGCTCTTTTATGATCTTCATCCTGGCCCGGTAGTAGGTGACTCTGGCCCAGTTCTCCTGTTTTCCAAAGATATCCCCGATCTCCCGGAAGCTCAGCTCCCCCAAGGTCCGCAGAGTGAAGACCTCCTTGTAGGGCTCGTCCAGGCAGTGGAGGACCCGGTAGATGGAGAGAGCCTCCTCCTTTTGGATACAGGCCTCGGACACGTCCGGAGCCGGCATCTGCCGCTCGGCCAGACTCTCGCCCGCGGCCTCCTGCGGCACCAGGCGTTTCCCCCTTCGGAGCTGATCCATGTAGAGGTTCTTGGCGATCTGACACAGCCAGGATGTGACAGAGCAGCCTCCTTTAAAATGGCGGATGTCCTTCAGGGCCCGGAAGAAGGTCTCCTGGGTGATCTCCTCGGCCAGGTCCTCCCCGGCCGACAGGCTCCGCAGATACCGAAACACGTCCTTGCAGTAGGACTGATAAATCCCCTCGAAGTCCACACAACTCCCCCTCCTTTCTCTCCAATAACGCCGGAAGAGAACAAACGTTACAAAAATTTTGAAAAAAAGAGGTCGTTTCCTCGAAGAGGGAAACGACCTTCTTTTTGTCCGTTATCGCAGCTTCAGCAGGTCCCAGCGGGAGGAGACCCCGCATTTGCGGTACAGGTTCTGCAGATGTTTCAGCAGGGTGTTTTTGGAGATATGAAGCTGCTCTAAAATCTCCTCATTGTTCCGGTCCTGAAACACCAGCCCCAGGATCTCCGTCTCCCGACGGGTCAGCCCATAGACCTGGGTCAGTTCCTCCAGGGTCCGGGCCGGCTGCGCCGCCTGGGCCTGGCGTTGGGTACAGTGATAGCAGGCCAGATCAATGTGGTTGGACAGGGTACGCAGGAGAAAGGCCTCCCGGTCGGTGAACAAACCGTCCGCCTGGGTACGGTAAAAGGCCAGGCGGCCCATGGCCTGGCCCGCGTAAGTGATGTTCATCTGCATGCAGTCGTAGATGTGATAATCCAGATAGATTTTCCGGTAGCTGGGGGCGGAAAACCGGTTGTCTCCCGACAGGATTTCGCTGTCCCGCACCACCATGGACTCTGGCGCATGGCTGAGCCAGATGCTGTACGATTGGTCAATCTGCCCCAGCCAGGCCCGCTCTGCCGCCTCAAACTGCCGGGGCTGACAAAAAGGGTCCCGGTGGATAAGCTCCTGGGTCTCCGGGTCCACCTGAATGGAGAGAAAGCTGGCATAGGTGTAGGGGATCATCAGCTTCAACTGTCCCAGCAGCGTCGGCTTCAGCTCCTCCATGGTCCGGCAGGCGTGGAGCCGGTAGAGCACCTCATTGTACAGCAGAAAGTCATTGGTTTCCATGGGCAGATCTCTCCTTGTGCATCGTCGTTCCCCTTTTAGGGCCGCAGCTTCAGCAGGTCCCAGCGGGAGGAAACCCCGCACTTGCGGTACAGGTTTTGCAAGTGCTTGAGCAGGGTGTGCCGGGAGATATGGAGCCGGTCCAGAATCTCTTCGTTGTTGAGGTCCTGGAAGACCAGGCCCAGAATCTCCGTCTCCCGGCGGGTCAGTTCGTAGTCTTGGACCAGCTCCTCCATGGTCCGGGTCTTGGGGGGCTTGCTGGCCTCCCGCTGGGCCATGGTGTAATAGGCATAGTTGACATGTCCTGCCAGTGCCCGGAGATAAAAGGCCTCCTGGTCGGTAAACACCCCATCCGCCCGGGTCCGGTACAGGGTAAGCAGGGCCATCACCTGGTGATCGTAGGCCAGATTCATGCTCATGGTGTCGTAAATGTTATACTGCTGATAGAGCTCCTGAAAAATGGGGCTCTCCAGCCGGGCCTCCCCGGTCAGGTCACTGCTGCGGACCACGATGGACTCGGGGGCGTGGCTGACCCAAAAGCTCTCGTCCTGGTGATCCCGGTCGATCCAGGCCTCCTCCAGGGCGGTGAAGCTGTCCGGCAGGCAGAAGGGATCGCTGTGGCGGATCTCCCGGGTCTCGGGGTCAATCTCCACCACAATCAGGCTGGCATAGGTATAAGGGATCATCAGCTTCACCTGGGCCAGAATAGAGCGTTTCAGGTCATCCATATCCTGGCAGGTATGGATATGATAGATGATCTCATTGTACAGCAGAAAGTCGTTTTTCTCCATGGGGATTTCCTCCAGAGCAGACATCCAAGGCACCGATTCCTTTTCATTCTATCGTCTCCCCCAGCTAAAATCAAGCACTTTATGCCGCGCCCCTCCCCGCTCCTCTTCGCCGGGATTTTTATGTTCTTTTCTCTTTCCAAAAGCCGCATCCTTCCGCATTCCCGCCAGAGTCTTCCATATGATTCCTACTTATTTTTCATAATTTCTTCTTATCTTTCGTATGCTGTCCACTCATTTTTCAGAAGGACTACCTAATCTATGTTGGAATTTTCACTGGGTTTAGTCATTGAAATCAAGCAATTTTCCCGGTATGATACAGACAGATCAAGAGAGAACGGTTTGACAGCCCTCCTCGTGAAATAAAGTTTAAAAAGGAGCGATCATCATGAAAAAGTTCTTTGCCATCCTGCTGGGAATCGTCGATGTCTTCTGTGTGGGCCTCATCTTTTACCTGATGCTTTCCAACCTCTCCGGCACCCCCGCCCAGATCTTTCTCCCCATCCTCCCGCCCACCTTGGTTGCTTTCCTGGCCGCCGCGCTCATCGGCCGCCTGACCGGGCCGGAATCTTCCGCCGAACCCAAGAAGAAAGCCCCGAGCTTCCGCCGCCGCAACGCCTGATCCCTCTGTGACTTCTCTCCCTTTTTTCTCTCCCCCCGCTGCGCAGAAACAGCGGGGGGTGATCTTTCCTCTTTGGAAAGGAGGCCCCCATGAAACCTCGCTTTCTCACATCCCACTACTCCTGGATACAGGGCTGCTACTGGATGGCTTACTGCATTTTGCTTTCCTTTTCCAGCGTATATCTGCTGGACCAAGGATTCTCCAACACCCAGATCGGCCTGCTGCTTGGCTTGTCCGGCCTTTTGACCGCCCTGCTGCAACCCTTTGTGGGGGCCAGGGCGGACCACCTAAAGGTTCTCTCCCTGGGGCAGTTCGCCGCCCTGCTGATCCTGGCCATGCTGCTGTGCACCGGCGGTCTGCTCCTGCTTCCTGGACAGACCGTCCAAGGGGGACTCTTTCTCTCCCTGTTGATCCTGCTTCAGCTCCTGACCTCCCTGCTCTATGCCCTGGGGATGGACTGTGTCAACCAGGGCATGCCGCTGAACTTCGGCCTTGCCCGGGGCGTGGGGGCAGGGTCCTACGCGCTGGCCTCCACCCTCTGCGGCAGCGCAGCCGCCGCTTTCGGTCCAAAGTGTATCCCTGTGCTGCTGGGCGGGGCGACCCTCCTGCTGCTGGCGGCCGCCCTTTCCTTCCGGCCCGGTACCCCAGCCAAGCAGGCAGCCCCACCCCCAGCGTCCCCGCCATCGTCTCCCCAGTCCTTTTGGCGGCGCTATCCCCGGTTCCTCCCCCTGCTGGCCGGGGTGGTTCTTCTCTACACCAGCCACAATATTCTCATGAGTTTTCCCTATCAAATTGTCCAATATCTGGGCGGCGGCAGCGGGGAAATGGGAACCCTTCTCACCCTCCAGAGCCTTATGGACATCCCCGCCATGGTGCTCTTCTCCCTCCTGCTCCGCCGGGCTGCCAGCTGGCGCTGGGTCCGCTTGGCCGGCCTTTCCTTTTTCCTCCACGCCCTGCTCACTTGGCTGGCCCCCAGTGTATTCTTCCTCTATGGCATTCAGATCTTTGAGACCACAGGATATGCCCTGTACGCTGTGGCCTCCGTCTACTGGGTCAACGACATGACGGCGCCCGCAGACCGGGTCCAAGGACAAACCTATTTTACCATGGCCAATACCCTGGGCATCGTTCTGAGCAGTTTTCTGGGCGGCTTTCTCTTGGATGCCGCCGGCACCGGACCCACCTTGGCCTTTTCCACTGTAACCGGCGGGACCGGTATGGGCATCCTCTGGATCATGCTGCGGTAGGGCCAGGCCAAAGCAGCGGTACAGCAGGGATAGCCTATGCTGGATGGGTTCTCCTCTCCTGCCAAAAAACGGTCAAGAAGAGTTCTTCTCTTCTTGACCGTTTTTCTTCGTTTCCAGAAAATATCTGGCGTTACCGTCTTCGATACGTCACATAGGTATAGGCCAGGTCCTCATACCGGTAAGGCCCCTCCGTCTCCACAGCCTCCCAGGCGGGGTCCGCCGCCAGGTTGGGAAAATAGCAGTCCGCCGCCGGGAAGGCCCTGTGAATCTGGGTCACATAGGCTGTGTCACAGTAGGCCAGGGCCTGCCGGTATACGGAGGCTCCGCCAATGACAAAGGTATCCGCCGGCGCGGCGGCCAGGGCGGCCTTCAAGGTGGCAAAGACCTCCCCGCCCGCCGGGGCAAAGGCGGGGTCGGTGGAGAGGATGAGATTCCGCCGGTTTTTCAGGGGGCGTCCCCCGGGAAAGGTGGCCAGGGTCTTTCGTCCCAGCAGCACCGGATGGCCGGTGGTCAGCCGCTGAAACCGCTTGAGATCCGGGGGGATATAGCACAGTTGATCCCCGTCTTTTCCAATGGCCCAGCAGGCATCCACCGCAACAATGAGCTTCATGGGCGCACCTCCTCAAATGGCCACGGGAATCTTTTCCTTCAGGGGATGATACCGGTAATTCTCCAACTGGACGCTGTCGGGGGTAAAGGCATAAAAGTCCGTCACCGCCGGGTCCAGCCGCAGCCTGGGGGCCGGGTAAGGCGTGCGGCCCAGGAGCTCCTCCACCAGGGGCACATGGCGGTCGTAAATGTGGGCGTCCGCGATCACGTGGACCAGCTCGCCCGCCTCCAGCCCGGACACCTGGGCCAGCATGTGAACCAGCACAGCATACTGCATCACATTCCAGCCGTTGGCGGTGAGCATGTCCTGGGACCGCTGGTGGAGAATGGCGTTGAGGGTGTTTCCTGTGACGTTAAAGGTCATGGAGTAGGCGCAGGGATACAGGGCCATCTCACTCAAATCATGGTGGTTGTACAGGTTGGTGAGAATGCGCCGGGAGGAGGGGTTATGCTTCAGGTCATACAGCACCCGGTCCACCTGGTCCATCTCTCCCTCCGGGTAGCGGTGCTTCACCCCCATCTGATAGCCGTAGGCCTTGCCGATGGACCCGGTTTCATCCGCCCAGGCATCCCAGATGCCTGTGGACAGAGCCCGGACGTTGTTGGACTTCTTCTGCCAGATCCACAGCAGCTCCTCCACCGCGCTTTTCAGGTACATCCGCCGGATGGTCTGGATGGGAAATTCCTCCCGCAGATCATAGCGGTTGACCAGGCCGAAACATTTGACCGTATGGGCGGGGGTGCCGTCCTCCCACCGGGGGCGGACCGGCAGATGGGTGTCCCAGGTGCCCCGGGACAAAATCTCCTGGCAGTTGGCCAGGAAGATTTGGTCTGCTTTGCTCATGGTGCTTCCTCCTCTGTGACAACGCCGAAGGCCACGCCCTCCCCCACAGCGGTAAGGGTGACGGGGCAAACCCGGTTGTGCAGGTTCTCCCCCTTCCCCCGAACTTCTATGTATTGGGGGGTATAGCCCCGCCAGAACCCGTCCTTTTCCTCTTCAAACAGGACAGAGACCCGCTGTCCCATCCAGCTGCTCAGCCAGCTTTTCTCCATGGCCCGGGCCAGTTCCGCCCCCTGATGGGCCCGGCGGGCCTTTTCCCCGTTGGGAATCTGCCCGGGCATCCCGGCGGCCGGGGTGCCCTGCCGGCGGGAGTAGGGGAAAATGTGCATCTGGGCAAAAGCGCAGGTCTGGAGAAAGGACAGGGTCTGGGCAAACTCCCCCTCCGTCTCCCCCGGAAAGCCCACAATCAGGTCCGTGGTGAGGGCGGGCCGGTCAAAATGCCGGCGCAGCAGCTCCACCGACTCCAGGTAGCGCTCGGTGGTGTACCGCCGCTTCATGCGGGCCAGGGTGGCGTCGCATCCGCTCTGCAGGGACAGGTGAAAGTGGGGACATAGGTTGGGCAGACCGGCCAGCTGGGCACAGAAGTCCTCGGTCACCGTCCTGGGCTCCAGGGACCCCAGCCGCACCCGCATCCCGGGCACCGCCCGGCAAACCTGGGCAATGAGCGCGGCCAAGCCGGGCCGTTCCGGCAGGTCCCGGCCATAGGCGGACAGCTCAATCCCCGTGAGCACCAGCTCCCGGTAGCCCGCTTCGGCCAGGTCCCGGGCCTGGGCCGCCGCCTGCTCCACCGGCAGGGAGCGCACCGCCCCCCGGGCATAGGGGATGATGCAGTAGGCGCAGAAGTTGGTGCAGCCGTCCTCCACCTTGAGCATGGCCCGGGTCCGCCCCTCCAGCCCCCCGGCGGGGAGGGGCTCAAAGACCCGGCGGCGGAAGGGATCGTCCAGGGCCACCGCCTTCTCCCGGGTGCGTGCCAGCTGCTCCAGCAGGTCCAAAAATCCCCGCCGGTCTCCGCTGCCGCCGATGAGGTCTGCCTCCAGCTGCCGGGCAGCCTCCGGGGAGACCTGGGGATAGCAGCCGCAGAGCGCCACCAGCGCCCCAGGCGCCCGCTTCCGGGCCTGCCGGACCGCCTGCCGGGATTTCTTATCGCTGGTGGCCGTCACGGTGCAGCTGTTGATGAGATAGACATCGGCCTGGGCCTCAAAGGGCACCAGGCTGTGTCCCCTGGCCCGGAGGAGCTCCTCCATGGCCTGGCTCTCGTACTGATTCACTTTGCACCCCAGGGTGTGGATGGCAACGCGCATGGGGAACCTCCTGTGTGGGAAAAATGCTTTTCTTTTGGAAAAAAACCTGGTATAATAGAACACTCATGATCGATCTTAACACAAATCCGCAGGTCGGTCAATTTGTTTCCAGGGGAGTTTGCCATGTCCCATCCTTTTTTCGCCTACATCGCCCGCATGCGCTATATTGTCCGCTGGGGCCTGATGCGCAACACCATGCAGGAAAATATCCAGGAGCACTCCCACATGGTGGCCGTGCTGGCCCACGCCCTGGCGGTCATCCGGCGGGACAAGTTTGGGGGAACGGTGGACCCGGGCCGGGTGGCCGCCGTGGCCCTCTACCACGACGCGCCGGAGATTTTCACAGGGGACCTTCCCACCCCTGTGAAGTACGCCAATCCCGCCATCCAGACCGCTTACAAGGCGGTGGAGGCCGACGCCGCCCAGCGGCTGGTGGCCATGCTCCCCCAGGAGATGCGCCCCGCCTTCGCCACCCTGCTGGAGGAATCCGACCCGGAGGTGCTGGTTTTGGTGAAGGCCGCCGACAAGCTCTCGGCCCATCTCAAGTGCCTGGAGGAACTGAAGGCGGGCAACCGGGAGTTCCAGTCCGCCGCCCAGCAAACCCGCGCGGCCCTGGACGCCTTCCACCTGCCGGAGCTGGACTATTTCCTGGCGGAGTTTCTCCCCGCCTTTCCCCTCACCCTGGACGAACTCCAGGCCGACGCCCAGGCATAGGCAGCCCAGAACGGCCATAAGATCAAACTAAGGATAAGAGAGGTATCATTCACTATGCGTGCAGTTATCACCGTCGCCGGGAAAGACCGGGTGGGCATCATCGCCTCGGTCACCCAGACCCTGGCCCAGCAGAATGTCAATGTTCTGGATATCACCCAGACCATCCTTCCCCCCGACTTTTTCACCATGGTCATGCTGGTGGACGCCGGCGCCGCCAAGGTGCCTTTTGGCGAACTGGCCGACCAGATGTCCGCTCTGGGCGACCAGATGGGCATGGTCATCCGGGCCCAGCGGGAGGACACCTTCCAGGCCATGCACCGGATCTGAGGAAGGAGAACCATTGTCATGATCAATTCCTCGGAAATTCTGCAAACCATCCACATGTTCGACCAGCAGCATCTGGACATCCGCACCATCACCATGGGCATCTCCCTGCTGGACTGCGCCGACCCCGACCCCAAGGCCGCCTGCCGGAAGGTCTATGACAAGATCTGCCGCCGGGCACAAAACCTGGTGGCCACCGGCCAGACCATTGAAAAGGAGTTTGGCATCCCCATTGTCAACAAGCGGGTGTCGGTGACCCCCATCTCCCTGGTGGCCTCCGCCAGTGACACAGCGGACTACGCTCCCTTTGCCGCCGCCCTGGACAAGGCCGCCAAAACCATCGGCATCAACTTCATCGGCGGCTTTTCCGCCCTGGTGCAGAAGGGGTTCACCCAGTCTGACCGAAAGCTCATCGCCTCCATCCCCGAGGCCCTGGCCACCACCGACCTGGTGTGCTCCTCGGTGAACGTGGGTTCCACCAAGGCGGGCATCAACATGGATGCCGTGGCGGAGATGGGCCGGGTCATCAAAATGACCGCCGACCGCACCGCCGCGGCGGGGGGCTTCGGCTGCGCCAAGCTGGTGGTCTTCGCCAACGCCGTGGAGGATAACCCCTTCATGGCCGGCGCCTTCCACGGGGCGGGGGAACCGGAGTGCGTCATCAACGTGGGCATCTCCGGCCCCGGGGTGGTCCACCACGCCCTCCAGCAGGTGAAGGGCGAACCCTTTGACGTGGTGGCCGAGACCATTAAAAAGACCGCTTTCCGTATCACCCGCATGGGCCAGCTGGTGGCCCGGGAGGCCTCCGCCCGGCTGGAGGTCCCCTTCGGCATTGTGGACCTCTCCCTGGCCCCCACCCCCGCCGTGGGGGACTCGGTGGCCCGGATTCTGGAGGAGATGGGGCTGGAGGTCTGCGGCACCCACGGCACCACCGCCGCCCTGGCCCTGCTCAACGACGCGGTGAAGAAGGGAGGCGTCATGGCCTCCAACCACGTGGGGGGCCTCTCCGGTGCCTTCATCCCCGTCAGCGAGGACGAAGGGATGATCGCCGCCGCCCAGCAGGGGGCCCTGGGGCTGGACAAACTGGAGGCCATGACCTGCGTCTGCTCCGTGGGTCTGGACATGATTGCCGTGCCCGGAGACACCTCCGCCGAGACCCTCTCAGCCATCATCGCCGACGAGGCCGCCATCGGCATGGTCAATTCCAAGACCACCGCCGTGCGCCTGATCCCCGCCCCCGGCAAGAAGGTGGGGGACACCGTGGAGTTTGGCGGCCTGCTGGGCTCCGCCCCGGTGATCCCCGTCCATCCCTTCTCCAGCGCCCCCTTCATCCAGCGGGGCGGCCGCATTCCGGCCCCCATGCAGAGTCTGAAAAACTGAGTCTGACGGAACGTCGCGCCTGTATCAGGAGGTGTTTGATTTGCTGCAATTTGATGTGACCCACGCCCTCCCCTTCCTGCCGGAGAACTGGCTTTCCTCCCGGCTGGACGGCCTGACCGAGGCCCGGAACCTGCTGGAACGGGGCAACGGACTGGGGGGGGCTTTCACCGGCTGGGTGGATCTTCCGGCCTCCTACGACCCGGAGGAGCTGCAGCGGATTCTCCAAACCGCCCGGATCATCCGGGGGCAGTCGGAGGTTCTCATTGTCATTGGCATCGGCGGCTCCTATCTGGGCGCCCGGGCCATGCTGGAGCTACTGACCTCCCCCAACTATAACTTGCTGCGTAAAAAGACCCCTCAGATTTTCTTCACAGGCAATACCCTCTCCTCAGATGCCCTGACCGAGCTGCTGGACTACGTGCGGGACAAGGACTTCTCCGTAAATGTCATCTCCAAATCCGGCGACACCACAGAGTCCTCCATCGCCTTTTTCCTCTTCCGGCGGCTGCTGGAGGAAAAATACGGCCGGGAGGGCGCCCGGGACCGGATTTTTGCCACCACGGACCGACGGGAGGGAACCCTCCGGGCCCTGGCCAACCAGGCGGGCTACGCCACCTTCTCCGTCCCCGCCTCCATCGGCGGGCGGTACTCGGTGCTCACCGCGGCGGGGCTTCTCCCCCTGGCCGTGGCCGGCCTGGACATCCAGGAGATGCTGGCGGGGTCGGCCGACGCCATGGGGGTGCTGCGCCAGCCCGGCCAGGACAACCCCGCCTGGCAGTACGCCGCCGCCCGCAACGCCCTGTACGCGGAGGGCAAGCTCATTGAGCTGCTGGCCTGCTACGAGCCCCACCTGCGCGCTTTCGGCGAGTGGTGGAAGCAGCTGTTCGGGGAGAGCGAGGGCAAGGACGGGCAGGGGGTGTTCCCCGCCAGCGTGGAGTTCACCACCGACCTGCACTCCATGGGCCAGTACATCCAGGAGGGCGCCCGGAACCTGTTTGAGACCGTGGTGCGCTTCACCGTTCCCCAGTCCTCCTGCCTGCTGGACCCAGTGCCCGGCGACCACTCGGGCCTGGACTTTCTCCGGGGAAAGGACCTGCGGTTCGTCAACGAACAGGCCCGGCGGGGCACCGTCCTGGCCCACGTGGCCGGCGGCGTGCCCAACCTCCTGCTCACCGTGCAGGAGCGCACCCCCTACTGGGCGGGGCAGCTGGTCTATTTCTTTGAATACGCCTGCGGCCTGTCCGGCTATCTGCTGGGGGTCAATCCCTTTAACCAGCCCGGTGTGGAGGCCTATAAAACCAACATGTTCGCCCTGCTGGGTAAGCCCGGCTTCGCGGCCCGGCGGGAGGACCTGCTGTCCAAGGGACCGTCCTAAGGGCTCTTGGGCCCCGGGACCCCCAGCGAAAGAAAAGCACAAAAAAGAGAATTTCTTTGGAAGGAATTTATAAAAATCTGATAAATCCCATTGCAGTTTTCCCGTTGGTATGGTAACATGAACCCAACAGGAAGTTTATTCTTTTCTGGATCAAGAAGGAGTGATTATTCATGGTTCGAGTAATTATGGGCGCAAAAGGTACCGGTAAAACCAAGCAGCTCATTGATATGATCAATCATGCCGCTGACAACGAGGGCGGCAGCGTGGTCTGCGTCGAAATCGGCAAAAAGCTGGTTTATGATGTCAGCCCCAAAGTCCGTCTGGTGGAGTCCAGTGACTTCGCCGCCGACAACTTTACCTTCCTCAAGGGCTTTATCAGCGGCATGTATGCCTCCAACTACGATTTAACCCACGTGTTCATCGACAGCCTGTGCAGAATCATCCCCTCCGAGCCCGACTCCCCTGAGGTGGAGGAATTCCTGGCCTGGCTGGATCGTTTCTCCGACACCAACAAGGTGAAGTTTACCATCACCATCAGTGCCGATATCGCCCTGGCCACCGAGGCCATCAAGGCCTATTTCTGATCGGTCCCTCTCACCCCCCAGTTCTGTAAGGAGGAAGAATGCCCATGGCATTGCGTGATAAGCTCAACTCCCTGGCTGCGGAAGCCGCCAGCAAGGCCAACACCGCCATTGAAAACGGAAAACTGAGCCTCAAGATCAACAACGAGGAAAAAAAGATCGACGAGTTTACCCTGAATATCGGCGAACTGGTCCTGGACAAGCTGGACGGAGGAGAGACCTTCGACGACGAGATCATGGCCCTGTATTCCTCCATTCAGGCCGCCCGGGAAGTCATTGCCCGGGCGAGAGCCGACATTGAGGCCAGCCGTCAAGGGGAAGAGGCAGAAGAGGATGCCCTTTCCCCTACCTGTTCCAGCTGTGGTGCGGCACTGTCCCAGGAGGACAACTTTTGCGCACACTGCGGCGTCAAAGTCGAGAAAGCCCCCGCTGCTGTCTGTCCCGCCTGCGGTGCGGTGCTCTCTGCTGAGGCTGTGTTCTGCTCCCAGTGCGGCAGCAAGCTGGCGTCCTCTCCCAGTTCAGAGGCGGACGGAGCAGAGTAAAACAGATCCCATTTTCGTCAGACCCGCCGCTTCTTCAGGAAGGGGCGGGTCCCTTTTCTCCAGAAGAAAGGAGGCTTCCCATGGACAGATCCCCAAAGCAGCTCCAGGAACTGACCCTGGCTTTGCTCTATCTCACCTCCCTCCAGGACCATGACGACCCCGCCGGCCGCCGGTGCTGGAAGGGGTATGACTTTCAGGTTCTGGAGGACCTGAAAGCCCAGGGGCTGCTCCAGGATACCCAAGGCCGCATTCCCCTGCGGCTGCCTCAGGAGGGCGTGGCCCGGGCCCAGGCTGTCCTGGCCACCCTGGGGATGGAAGACCTGGTCCCCCGGCCAGAATAACCAAAACCGCC
>OLNU01002278.1_pt1 | contig 12167 bp, 8 predicted proteins | sample 1672241 | NCBI WGS metagenome assembly OLNU01 (sample SAMEA3136663, study PRJEB25190) | human gut metagenome | biome: human gut; feature: human-associated habitat; material: faeces | place: Austria | collected 2013 | reverse complement strand
GCTGCAAATCGAGGATCGAACCCTGCACCTGATAATAGGCCGCCTCCATCTGCGACACAGCGGATTCGTTCGCCAGTCCGGCATTCATCAGAGCGCGGGTGGAGGCCACGGTTTCTTTCCATGCCGTCTCCGTCTGACGGGAGATGTCGAGTTGTTCGTCCAGCATCAACAAGGTGTAATAGGTATTGGCGATACCTGCTATCAACTGCGTACGGACTGCCTGACGGTAATCCTCGCTTTGAGCATAAAGCGCTTTCGCCTGTTTCTTGGAGTTGCGCATACGCCCGAAAACGTCCAACTCCCAACTGGCAGTAACGGGCAACGAATAAGTCTGCGTAGCCTTCTGCGTATCGAAACTGCTCACTGTTCCCTGCGGAACAAGAGCAAAAGCGGGCAGAAAAGCAAGTTTGGCAGACATCAGTACGGCCTGTGCTTCTTCCACACGGAGCTGGGCAGACTGATAATCGGTATTGGTCTGCAATCCCACTTCAATGAGGGATTGCAGATAAGGGTCGGTGAAGAGTTCCCGCCAGTCCATATTCCCCAGACCGGCAGTGTCTTCCGTCACCACTTCCCCGCCGTAAAGATCGTCGGGGACGGAAGTGGCGGGCTTGTATTTGGTATAGATGCCACAACCGCTCAACGACAGACTGATGGCAACTAATGTGATGATATTCTTCTTCATTCTTTCTTTCATTTATTTACGTTCGCGTTCAACTTCACTCTTTTCTTTCTCTAAAAGCACCTGCACATCTGGTTCCTCTTCCATCGGTTTGCGGATTTTCTCCTGCAAAAACTCAAAGATGATGTAGAAAACCGGAACGACAAAGAGCAATGCCAGTGTCCCGACAGCCATACCGCCCACAACACCCGTACCCAACGAACTGTTGCCATTGGCACCTGCACCGGAGGAGAACATCAGCGGAAGCATACCGAAGATCATCGTCAACACCGTCATCAGGATAGGACGCAAACGAGCCTTGGCAGCAGAAAGGGCAGCAGAAGTCAGACTCATACCTGCCTTACGGCGCTCGGTAGCATACTCAGTCAGCAAGATAGCGGTCTTGGCAAGCAGACCAATCAACATAATCAATCCGGTCTGCAAATAAATATTATTTTCCAGTCCCATCATCTTGGCAAACAAGAAACTGCCCATCAAACCGAATGGTACAGATAACAACACTGCAAATGGAATAAGAAAACTTTCATAAAGAGCGCTCAAAATAAGGTAAATCATCAGGAAGCAGATACCAAAAATGATGATGGTAGTACCTCCCTGGTCAGTCTCTTCACGAGTAATACCACCGAAATCATATCCAAAGCCTTTCGGAAGTGCTTGTACAGCAGTCTCCTGCACCGCACGGATCGCGTCACCTGTACTATACCCTTCGGCAGGCATTGCATTCACTGCAATGGAGTTGAACATATTGAAGCGACTCAGAGACTCGGCACCGTAACTACGTGTCAAATGTACGAACTGACTAAGCGGTGCCATCTCGCCATTAGACATACGCACAAATATATTGTTCAGCGAAGCCTCATCCACACGGTATTTAGGATCTGCCTGAATCATAACCTTATACACTTTAGAGAAACGATTAAAGTTGGAAACGTACTGTCCGCCATAATACCCTGACAGAGTGCTTAACACCGCATCCGGCGTAATACCGGCACGCTTACATTTGGAAGCATCCACTTCTACTGTCCATTGCGGATAACGAATATCGAAAGTAGAGTATGCCATCGCAATTTCAGGACGTTGGTTCAACGCACCCAGATATTGCTGAGTAGTATTAAAGAATGTACCGATATCTCCTCCCAGTTTATCCTGCATGTGCAGCTCCAATGCATTACCCATACCATAACCCGGAATCATACCCGGAGAAATGGCAAATATACTGGCATCTTTGATGTCTGCCGTACGACCATATACTTGCCCGATGACCGCTTGCACATCATTCTCTTTTCCTTTACGTTCATCCCAAGGTTTCAGCTTCAGAATCAGCATACCGAATGAATTACCCTGCCCCGCCAACAGACCGTAACCGGCTACGCGCTGCACATGCAATACCTGCGGGATATCCATCATACGCTTTTCAATACGCATCATCACGTCATTGGTTGTCTTCAATGAACTACCTGCAGCCGTGCTGACATTGACAAACACCACACCCTGGTCTTCATCAGGCACCAAACTGGTTTTGGTGGTATTCATCAGGAAAGCCAATAGTACTACCGAGGCCGCAAGAAGTGTCCATACCATCCATTTGCGTTTGATAAAGAACAATACCCCTTTCTTATATCGTTCAATCATTGCATCGAAAGCAGCATTGAACGCTTTACGGAAACGTGCTGCAAAATTGTTTTTTTCCGTTCCATCCTCATTGATATACGGTTTCAAGAACAAAGCACACAGCGCCGGACTCAAAGTCAGTGCATTGACGGCAGAGATACCTACGGCAACCGCCATAGTCAAACCAAACTGAGTATAAAAAGTACCCGAAGTTCCACTCATAAACGAAACCGGAATAAACACAGCCATAAATACCAACGAAGAAGAGATGACCGCATTGCTAATCCCCTTCATCGCATCAATACTAGCTATATAAGAAGAACGATATCCCACATCAAAACGCGCCTGCACCGCCTCGACGACAACAATGGCATCATCCACCACCGTACCGATCACCAACACCAAAGCAAACAGGGTAATCAGGTTGATACTGAATCCTGCTATGGACATAAAAGCAAATGTACCAATCAAGGACACGATGATCCCCACCAACGGAATAATAGTAGAACGGATATCCTGCAAAAATACATATACAATTAAGATTACCAAAAAAATGGCCTCGAACAAGGTTTTTATCACCTCATGGATAGATGCATACAAAAAGTCATTGGAGCTCATAACCTGAACCATCTCCACCCCTTTGGGCAGATCCTTCCTTGCTTCTTCCAAAAAGGTATCAATATTATTGTTTACTTCTGTCGCATTCGATCCTGCCGTCTGAAAAATCATACAGGAAATACCAGGATGACCATTCATAGCCCCATGATAGGCATAGCTTTCCTCGCCCATCTCTATATCGGCAATTTCTTTCAGCTTCAACACTTCGCCATTATCCGAAGACCGGATCACAATTTCCCCAAACTCTTCCGGAGTAATCAGACGCCCTTTATACTTCATTGTATATTGATAAGTTTCATCAGAGTTTTCTCCGAATGAACCGGTAGCCGATTCAATATTCTGTTCAGCCAACACTTGGGTCACATCCGATGGAATCAATTTATACTGGGCCATCACGTCAGGCTTCATCCAGATACGCATACTATAGTCACCCCCCATAATCATCATATCACCCACACCCTGGATACGAAGAATAGCAGGTTTCAAGTTAATACTGATATAGTTGGACAAGAATTTCTCATCATACGAATCATCCGGACTATATAGTGAGAACATCTGCAAAATACTGGTCTGCCGCTTTGAGGTAGTCACACCCACCTGCGTTACTTCTGCCGGTAACTGTCCTGTTGCCTTCGATACACGGTTCTGCACATTGACCGCTGCCATATCGGGGTCTGTCCCTTGTTTGAAATACACAGTGATATCCACAACTCCGGCATTTGAAGCGGTAGAAGTCATATAAGTCATATTTTCCACACCGTTAATCGCTTCCTCCAACGGAGCGATAACACTCTTCTGAAGAGTTTCCGCACTGGCACCAAAATAAGAGGTACTTACCTGAATGGTAGGCGGAGCAATATCAGGATATTGTTCGACGGGCAAAGTGAACAGCCCGATGATACCCACTACCACTATCGAAATAGAAATAACAGCCGACAGGATGGGGCGTTCTATAAAGGTTCTTAAATTCATAGTCTTTCTTAGTTCTGTTTTACTTTAATGGGAGTACCTTCACGCAGCAAACCTACGCCTTCCGCTACAATGATATCCCCCTCTTTCAATCCATCGTTCACGATATATTCCTGTCCTCCATTTACACGGGTCACACTGACAGGAGCTGATTGTGCCTTGCCGTCCACGACTTTATATACGTATGTAATATCCTGAATTTCAAAAGTGGTAGCCTGAGGAATAACCAAACTTCCTTTCATCGTAACCGGAAGAATCACATTTCCCGATGTTCCGCTATACAGCAACCCATTCTTATTCGGGAATACGGCACGCAGACTTGCGGTACCCGTATTACGGTCTACCACCCCACTGATGGTTTCAATGCGTCCCTTTTCGCCATACATAGACTTGTCATTCAATTGCAGTTCCACTTCCGGCATATTTTTCAACGCTTCTGCTTTGGAACCATATTGACGGGTCAGAGCCAACAATTGATTTTCAGTCATCGAAAAGTAGACATACATATCCGAATTATCAGAAACCGTAGTCAACGGTTGTGGCAAACTGGCACTAACCAATGCACCTACCCGATAAGGCAATGTACCAATCACCCCGTCCGAAGGACTTTTCACCTCGGTATATGAAAGGTTATTGCGAGCACTGACTTCCTGCGCCTTAGCCTGAGCCAATCCAGCCTTAGCGGTCAGGTAAGAGTTTTCCGCAGTCTTCAGATCAAACTCTGAAACCACCTTTTTGGCAAACAATTCTTTCTTGCTGTTATAAGTCAGTTCGGCTGTGGCAAGACCGGCTTTAGCCGATTCCACATTGGCGACAGCAGTTTCCAATGCCGCCTTATAAGGCACTTGGTCAATAATAAATAAGACTTGCCCTTTACGCACTGCCTGTCCTTCCTCCACACAAAGCCGGGTAAGGAAACCGGAAACTTGCGGATAAATATCAATATCCTGGCGGCCACGGATCGTAGCCGAATAAGTAGTAGACAAAACTTTGTCCGACGGTGATACCTTTAATACCGCATATTCCGCCTCCATTTGTGCAACAGGCGCCTGTTTACACGACGCTGTCAAAGCAGCACAACCAACCAATACCATTAGTCGCATCCATTTTTTGTTCAATGTCATCATATTCCAATCTTTTAAATTCGGACGCAAAGGTAGATGGAATTTTTCAAGCCGACACATTCAATTATTAGCTACCATTGTTCAAATTCGGAATAGATTTCCTATTATAACAAAAATAATAGTTAATTTTGCATCAAAACAAGAATAAATATGGAAATATTGAGTTTACCAGAGAATGAACCGTTTATCACCGGAATAGAAGAAAGTATAGATATATGCTCCAATCAGATCATGAAGTTAGCAGACGCATCTATTTTTCATTGCCGTAGCGGAAAAGCCCACATAGAAATTGATTTGCAGGCATACGAAGTGACGGAGAACACCCAACTTCTGCTTCTCCCCGGCAGTATCTTCAATTGCACCTGCGCCAGCCATGATTTTACCGTTTCCTATATTGTTTTTTCCGACACCCTTTTCAGGGAGATCACCTCACGTCTGGATCCCTCCTTCTTTCACTTTCTAAAAGAGCATCCATGCATTGTCATCCCTGAAGAACGTGTAAAACCATTCATCGGACTCAGCTTGGTCATGAAAGATCTTTATGAAGACAGGGATAATAGTTTCCGCATTCAGATCTTCAAAAATTTCATTCAAAACTTCATTCTGGACTTCTATGACAAGACCCAACACCTGTTCCTGCAAAAAAAGACCGAAGGAATAAATCGCCAGGAAGAGATATTCAAACGTTTCATCCAATTAATTCATAAACATTGCACCACCCAACGTGAGGTATCTTTCTATGCAGCCGAACTATTCATCACTCCCCGTTACCTTTCCACAATCGTACAAAACGTATCCGGCAACACAGCCAAAAGCATTATTGACCGACATGTAATTCTTGAGATTAAAGCATTACTACAATCCACATCTCTAAGTATTCAAGAGATCTCCAACCGATTATCTTTCCCTGACCAATCTTTTTTTGGCCGCTATTTCAAGAAACATACAGGCAAGTCCCCTCTTCAATACCGAAACCGGTCTTAAAACAAAAAAAGCTGCCTTCAATAAAGAAAGCAGCTTTTTTCTGTTTATATTTACCTATCATATCTATAACTTTATCAACTAATAATCCATTAATAACTACCGCTATTAATGAATAAAATCCTTTGTTTAATCCGAAAGTTATTGCTCCAAATACAACTACAAATAAGTCTACCATTAATAATGCTCTACCTATATTAAATTTAGTATATTTGTTAAGTATCTTAGCTAATATATCAGTCCCACCTGTTGATGCATTTGTTGCGAATGCTATTGCAAGACCTGTACCTATTATTAAAGTTCCAAATACAACTGCTAGTGCTAAATTAGTTGTAAGAGCATAACTATGCATTACCTTTTCCATAAAGTCCATTGCAAATGATAATGCGAAACTTGCATAAATAGTCTTAGCACCAAAATCACTTCCAATTAATAAAAATGCTATAACAAATAATATTAAATTTCCTAAGAATACTAAAGTTCCTGTAGATAGGAATGGTACATAATGGTTTATTACTAATGCTAAACCACTTAAGCCCCCTCCTGCTATATCATTCGGTGCATAGAAATATTGTAAACCAAATGATACTAGTATCACGCCAAGTGTAACGATTAAATATTCCTTAATCATTTTAACTATATCGTATTTTTTCATTATTATATTCTCCCTTTTTTTTTCGAGTTTATATGATTTTTTAAATATAATTTAATCATACACTATATGATAACAAATCAACGGACATTTTCCTAGTTATATTTTTTTGTAGAACTTACAAAATTTAAAAACCCCTTGATTTTGTTTGAAAATCAAGGGGTTTCACAATAAAGTTAATTTATATTAATCAAATTATATTAAATTTTCTTTAGCATATGCTAATCTCTTTAAGCAAACATCTTTACCTAAGATAACCATAGTTTTCGCTAAATCTCCACCATGCATTTGTCCTGTAAGAGGTATTCTAGTTCCCATGTATAGGTTTTTACCTTTTATTTTGTATTCTTTTTGGATAGATTTTAATATCGCTTGTACTGTTTCTTCAGTTAAAACATCTACTTCTGATATTTTTTCTTCTAATGCATTAACTAAAGTTGGTATATGTTCCATTTTTAAGAATTCAGCACCTTCTTCAGTTTCAACCTCAACTTTATCTCCAAAGAATATTGATATATGGTCAGTTATTTCTTTTACATAGTGTAATTTTTCTTTTAATAAAGAAACTATTGATTTTAAGAAGTCATATTTTTCTTCAGCTTCTTCAGCAGTTACATATCCAGCTTCAACGATGAATGGTATAGCTAATTTAGTTAAAACATCATCATCTCCGTCTTTCATGTAGTGTTGGTTAACCCAGTTTAATTTTTCTGTATCGAATACTCCACCACTTTTTGAAACTCTTTCTATAGAGAAAGCTTGTTCTAATTCTTCCATAGAGAATATTTCTTTATTTTCTTCTGGAGACCAACCAACTAATGCAACGTAGTTAACTAGACCTTCTGGTAAGTATCCTTTTTTCTTGAAATCTTCTACTGCAACGTCACCTTGTCTTTTACTTAATTTTTTCTTTTCTTTATTAAGTATGTTTGGTAAGTGAACGAATTTTGGAGCTTCCCATCCGAATGCTTCGTATAAGTAAACGTGTTTTGGAGTTGAAGAAACCCATTCTTCCCCTCTTATTACGTGAGTTATTTTCATTAGGTGGTCATCAACTACAACTGCGAAGTGGTAAGTTGGGAAACCATCAGTTTTTATTAATACTTGATCATCTAAATCGTTAGTGTTGAATTCAGTTTCTCCCCTAACTAAGTCAGTGAATTTTATTACATGGTTTTCTGGTAATCTTAATCTTATTACATATGGTTCACCAGCAGCTATTTTAGCATCGATTTCTTCTTGAGTTAAATCTCTACAGTGTCCATCGTATCTTGGAGTTTCACCAGCTTCTTTTTGTTTTTCTCTAACTTCGTCTAATCTTTCTTTTGTACAGAAGCAGTAGTATGCTTTTCCGTTATCTAATAATTCTTGAATATATTTTTTGTATATATCTAATCTTTCTGATTGTATGTATGGCCCGTATTCGCCCTTTTGAACAACGTTTCCATTGTCATCTAACATAACACCTTCGTCATGGTTAACTCCAGCCCATTTCATAGCATTTAGCATATTTTCTATAGCGCCATCAACTAATCTAGTTCTGTCTGTATCTTCTACTCTTAGTATATATTTTCCGCCCATTTTTTTAGCAAATAAGTAGTTGTATAAAGCTGTTCTTAAACTACCTATATGAACAAATCCTGTTGGACTTGGAGCAAATCTTACTCTTACTTCACTCATTTTGTACCTCCTATTTTTGAATAATGATAATTTTATTATGCACCATCATTTTCAATACTATTATTTATAAATTCTACTTTATCTATTATAAAGCTCAATCCCCATAATATAAAGTAATTGAGCTTTATTTTTTAGATTAATTTATCCTAATTTTACGTTGTTTTTTGCAAATTCAGCTTTTACTCTATCTAAAACTTCATCAACAGATATTATTTCTTTGTCAGCTTCTTTTCTTAATTTGAATTCAACTTTTCCGTCTACTATATCTTTACCAACAGTAATTCTCATTGGTATACCTAATAAATCAGAATCTTTGAATTTGAATCCAGCTCTTTCGTTTCTGTCGTCTAGTAATACTTCTACACCAGCAGCTTCTAATTCTTTGTAGATTTTTTCAGCATTTTCTAAGTGTTCTTCTTTTTTAACGTTAACTGGAACAACTACTACATGATATGGAGCTATTGCTAATGGCCATATTATTCCGTTTTCGTCATGATGTTGTTCTATTACAGCTGCAACAGTTCTTTCAACACCTATTCCATAACATCCCATTATAATTGGTTGAGATTTTCCGTTTTGATCTAGGAAAGTAGCTCCCATAGATTCAGAATATTTAGTTCCTAATTTGAATATGTGTCCAACTTCAACCCCTCTCATTATTTCAAGTGGTTGACCACATTTTGGACATTTATCTCCTTCTTGAACATTCCTGAAATCTCCAACTTGACCTTCAAAATCTCTACCAAAGTTAGCATTTTGTATATGGTAACCAGTTTTATTAGCACCAACTATGACATTTCTTTGATCAACTACTTCTTGGTCTATGAATAAATAATCAGCTTTTATTCCTATTGGTCCAGCAAATCCTACTTCTGCACCTGTAACAGCTTTTATTGTGTCTTCGCTAGCAAGTTCAAACTCAACAGCTCCACCTATCGCATTAGCAACTTTAGTTTCGTTAACATCTCTGTCTCCTCTAACGACAACTGCTACTGTTTTTCCGTCTGCATAGTATATTAATGTTTTAGCAAATTGTCCAGCATCCATTTTAAAGAAATCTTGTAATTCTTCTATAGTATGAACATTTGGAGTTTCTATTTCGCTCATTTCTTTCATTTCTTCAGTTGATGCTTTGTGGTTAACTGAAGTAGCTTTTTCTATATTTGCAGCATAGTCACATCCACTACAGAATACTATTTCATCTTCACCAACTTCTGATTTAACCATGAATTCTGCAGATGCAGAACCACCCATAGCACCAGAATCTGCTTGAACTGGACTGTTATCTAATTCACATCTAGCAAATATTCTAGTGTATGCATCAAACATATCATCATATGATTTGTCTAATCCTTCTTGGTCAGCATCAAAGCTGTAAGCATCTTTCATTGTGAAGTTTCTAGTTCTCATAACCCCAAATCTTGGTCTTCTTTCATCTCTGAATTTAGTTTCGATTTGGTATAAGTTAAGTGGAAGTTGTTTGTATGAAGTTATTTCATTTCTCACTATGTGTGTGAAAGTTTCTTCATGTGTTGGTCCAAGACAGTAATCTCTTCCGTTTCTATCTTTTAGTCTGAACATTTCAGGACCCATAACATCCCATCTTCCTGATTCTTGCCATAATTCAGCAGGAACTAATAGTGCACATGATATTTCTTGTGCTCCTTTAGCGTTCATTTCTTCTCTTATTATATCTTCTACTTTTCTGAATACTCTTATACCCATTGGTAATTGGTTGTAAATTCCTGATGCCATTTTTCTTATCATACCTGCTCTAAGCATTAATTGATGACTTGTTATCTCCGCATCAGATGGTACTTCTTTTAATGTTGGCATTAACATTCTTGACATTCTCATCTCTGATTATTCCTCCTTAGTTTTTCTGTATTAAAAAAACCTTTCATCTCTATTAAAAGAGACGAAAGGTTATATTTCCGCGGTACCACTCTAATTAGCTTGTAATAAGCTCTCTCATGGGGATGTAACGGTCCCTACCGTAAAAACTTTTTACCGTTTTTATGCTAAAAGACTGGTTCAAAAACATTATCTTGGGAACTCTCACCAATGCTCCCTCTCTGTAAAGACTCACATTTTTTACTATTTCTTAATCGTTGCTTTTGTTATATTTTAATGATTTTCATAATCTCTTTTATAATATATTATTTATTATTTGTTGTCAACTTTAATTAGTGAGCAGATTGCTTGTGATGATATTCCTTCTTTGTTTCCCGTGAAACCAAGTCCTTCCTCTGTTGTAGCTTTTATACTCACGCAATCTATATCTGAATTTATAGCCTTTGCTATATTTTCTCTCATTTTGAGAATATGCGGAGCCATTTTAGGTGCTTGTGCTATAATTATGCTATCTATATTGTTTACTTTATAACCTTTGCTTTCTATTAGATTATTTACAAATTCTAATAACTTTATACTATCCGCTCCCTTATATTTTGGATCTGTATCTGGGAAATGTTTGCCGATATCTCCTAAGGCTAATGCCCCTAAAATTGCATCCATTATTGCATGAACTAATACATCTGCATCTGAATGTCCTAAAAGCCCTTTATCGTGTTCTATTTCCACTCCACCTAATACTAATTTTCTGTTTTCAACTAATTTATGAACATCATATCCTATACCAAATCTCATTTTTTTCTCCTATTATTTAAAATTTTTTATTCTATTTACATCTATTTTTTTAGTATTGTTTCCTTTAATTCTATTATCGATTTTTGTGTATAAATTCCTATGTAAATTACAAATTTGCATTAAAAAGCAACGTACTATGATAATTATGATTATTCCCTAATGTATTGTACGAATTAAAAAGTTTATTCCCTCAATTAAAAAATTCCCATATCAGTTATACGTTGCGCTTATCTCGAAATAAATTAATATATTTCATAATTTCTTTATTTAAAATTTAATCTAAATGATTATCCTATTTTTTTCATTCTTTTTCCCATTTTTGACTTTTTTCTTAGGTTTAGAATTTGTTCTGCTACATTTATATCTTCTGGATTAGTTATTTTTATATTTTCATAAGAACCTAAAACCATTGTAACTTCCTGGCCTAAAAATTCAACTAACATTGAATCATCAGTTCCATAAAAATTCTTGCTATATGCATTTTCATATGCTCTAATTATTAAGTCTTTATCGAAAGTTTGAGGTGTTTGAGCTGACCATAAAGTTTGTCTAGATGGTGTACTTTTTACTACTCCATTTTCAACAACTTTTATTGTGTCCCTAACTGGTACTCCAACTACTGCGGCCTTTTTATTTTTTGCTACTTGTATTGTCTCATTTATTATTGCATGGCTTACAAATGGTCTAGCACCATCATGGATTAAGACTATATCACTATTTGAATCTAATTTTTTTAATCCATTATAAATTGAATCTTGTCTTTCCTTACCACCATAAGCTATTTTTATATCTCTAAAATCATATTTATCTAATATTTCATGCTCAAAAAAATATTCCTCTTCCTCTCTTATACAGACAATTATCTCGTCTATATTTTCATTGCTATAGAAAACATCTATCGTATGAGCTATCATTTCTTTTTCGTCTAATTTTATATATTGTTTATTTATGTCTAGATTCATTCGTCTTCCGCTTCCTGCAGCAACAATAACAACACTATTCATAATTTCACCTCTTTAAATTCTAATTATCCATGCGTCATAAAAGGACCTCTTATAAATACAGGTCTCCATTATTTTTTGTATATATTTATTCTTTATTCATTATAGTTAAAATAAAAATTTTTTTCAAATAATTATATTCATAGTCTGCCAATTTAAAATAAAATTTGCAATTTACCTCCATTAATATTTAGGCATTT
>OLNU01002277.1_pt1 | contig 12176 bp, 5 predicted proteins | sample 1672241 | NCBI WGS metagenome assembly OLNU01 (sample SAMEA3136663, study PRJEB25190) | human gut metagenome | biome: human gut; feature: human-associated habitat; material: faeces | place: Austria | collected 2013 | reverse complement strand
GCAGGAAACACGGGTACTTCTCAGAAAGTGTTGATTCGTGGTATATCTTCATTGAATAATAACTCCCCGTTGTACATTGTAGATGGAGTACCTATTGATAACTCAACTTTCCGTGGGAGCCCTACAGACGACAGTTCTACTACAGACTTTGGTAATGCTGCCAATGATATTAATTCAGAAGATGTAGAATCTGTAACTATTTTGAAGGGAGCTTCTGCTACGGCACTGTACGGTTCTCGTGCAGCTAACGGCGTTGTAATGATTACAACGAAAAAAGCTGGGGTAGAAAAATTGACCGTGACATACGATGGCTCTTTTACAGCTTCAAAAGTATTGCGTGTAATGCAGACTCAGGATTTGTTTGGACAAGGATGGGGAAGCTGAAATAGAAGTGAAAACGGTTCGTGGGGACCTCGCCTGGATGGTACCATACATGAATGGGGATCAGACCAGTTGGAAACTCCCATGACAAAACCATTCTCTTACGTAGAACATAACTTGAGAAATTTTTATCAGACAGGTTTTGAAAAGAATAATAACGTAAGCATTCGTTATGGTAATGATAAGGTGGGAGTTGTAGCTTCATACGGAAATCTGTCTTCAAATGGTATCTTACCTAATAATGGTGACCAATTCTCCAGAAATACATTTTCATTACGTGGTTATATGAATATTGATAAATTTTCATTGGATATGACCATGAACTATGTACGTAAGGATATCAGTCGTAGTAATGATATGTATATGGAGTTGTTGCAGCATGCTGTAGATGTGAATTATAGTGAGATGAAGGATTATAACGATGAGCGTTATAATTTGGATAACTATTATACCTTCTATGCAACCAATCCATATTATATGATTGACAATTATAGAAGTAACTATCAGGATGACCGTGTATATGGACGTATTGAGATGAGCTATGAAATTATGAAAGGCTTGAAGGCGACAGGACGTTTGGGCGGTGACTTTTCTAACAACCGTACAAACTCACAGGAGCCTAAAACTACTTTCTCCAATGGCTCTTACAGTCAGCTTGGTGGAGCTACGGAGTCATTAGGCTATTACTCTGAATATCGTTATAACCGTAGTCAGATAGATGCTACAGCTTTGCTGAACGCTGACTATAAGGTGAGTGATTTTTCAATTAATGCAGTGGCCGGATGGAACTTGAACCAGCGTTCGTATGGATATAGTGGAGGATATGTAGATGGTTTGGCAGTTGCTGACTGGTATAGCTTGTACAATACTTCTTCTTCGGCTGTTTCTGTAACATATAAAGAATTGCGTCGTCTGATTGGTGCGTTTGCACAAGCTGAATTGGGATACAAGGACATGATGTTCTTGAATTTGTCAGGACGTAATGACTGGTCTTCTGCATTGGTATATGCCAATCGTACAGGTAATCACTCATACTTCTATCCTTCTGTATCAGGTTCATGGTTGATTAATGAAACTTTCCGCGAAAGTATGCCTTCATGGATTAACTTGGCAAAACTTCGTGCATCATGGGCACAAGTAGGTAATGATACAGACCCATACGCTGTCAATCAGACGTATTCTTTTGCCACAATGGAAATGTATGACGGCAATATCTATACCAATGAACTGGACAAACTGATGAAGATTGCCGACCTTAAACCGGAACGTAAGAATTCATGGGAAATAGGTTTGGATTTCCGTACTTTTAATAATCGTTTGAATTTGGATTTCACTTATTATAAGGAAAATACCACAGACCAGATTATGAAAATCAATGTTCCTGCTATTTCCGGTGTTACCCAACAGTTGGTAAATGCTGGTAATATCCAAAACTCAGGTATTGAAATCGCATTAAATACTACTCCTATCAAAACTAAAGACTGGCAGTGGGATCTGGACTTCACTTATACACGAAACAGAAGTAAAATTGTATCCTTACATCCTAATGTTGCCAACTATATTGAATTGTCCGGTTATGTAAACGCATACGACTATCATATCGGCTCTGTAGCAAAAGTCGGTGAGTCTTATGGTGTGTTGATGTCAGATGTCACTCAGGCACGTAATGAAAACGGTGTACCTTTGTTGGAGTGGGATGACAGCTGGAGAGGCGCATATAGAGCACAAAGCAAAACAGCGGAAGTAGTGGGCAACATGACACCCGATTTTCTGGGATCTGTAGCAACAACGTTAACTTGGAAAGATTTAAGTTTGAATGTCGGACTGGATATGCGTTTTGGAGGTTTGGTGGCATCTTACTGTAACTTATACGGAACTCAGGCCGGTTGGACAGAAAGCTCTTTGCAATACCGTGACCCGGAACATGGAGGTATGACTTGGACTAGTCAATATGCCGATTCCAAAGGTATTCAATATACTGATGGTATGATTCCGGAAGGTGTTTTTAAAGAAGGAACAATTGCAACCTTGGTGGATGGAACAAAAATGGATGTCAGCGGACTGTCTTACGCACAGCTGGTACAGGAAGGAAAACTGGAACCCACTCATGCCGGTTCATGGTATGGAAATAATTATTCATGGGGAGCACAGACAATTGATGACATTTGGGTACACAAGTTGAGTTATATCGCTTTGCGTAATATTACTATAAATTATCGTTTGCCTAATAGCATCAGTCACAAACTGGGTGCAAAAGGATTGAACCTGTCATTCAGTGCACGTAATTTGGGATATCTGTATAATTCATTACCTAATAACCTGAATCCGGAATCTGTACGTTCTAATTCAGCTTCAGAGTTCCGTATTCGTGGTTTCGAGCCTTATACGGCAAGTTACATATTTACAATTAATGCCAATTTCTAATTGTTAACTTTAAAAGAATTATCAACAATGAAATATAGAACTTTAGCAGCCGCACTGCTTTTAGGAAGTGTAATGTTTACTTCCTGTGTAGATGAATTCTCTGAATTAAATTCAGATCCGTCTACTATTACAAAGCCTGATATTCGTTTCCTGTTCACTAAATGTGAAGCTTCCTTCCAACCGGGAGATTATGCACAGTGGTTTGGAGGATTTAATGATCTTTCTACCTGGTCGCAAACAACAGTTTCATCAGGAGGTAATACAACTCGTTCAAATCGTCCGACTGATGAAGCCAATGGTTGTGGTTATGAAGTAAACGAAGTTCTTCGTTATGCTAATGAGATTCGATATCAAATCAGCCTGTTGCCTGAAGAGGAAAAAGCGACTTATGAATACATCCAATATCTTTGTAATCCTTTGTTGGTTTATTTAAGTATCCAAGATGCCGACCTATATGGCTCACGTCAATATACAGAAGCAGAACAAGCCAGATATACCAATCCTCCTTTGTTATTGCCTAAGTATGACACTCAAGAGGAACTTTTGGAAGTATGGCTGAAAGAACTGGACCAGACTATTAATTATCTGAGCAGTAACGAAATCAAAGATGTTTTGAATAATCAGGACTTTATTTATAAAGGTGATTTGAAAAAATGGGGCAAACTGGCCAATTCTTTGAAATTGAAAATTGCAGCCCGTTTGATAAACAAAGACCGGAACCGTGCTTTTGAAATAGTAAAACAGGTAGCAGAAAGTCCTGTTGGCTTAATTGCTACTACGGATGATGACTTTGTATATAACAAGGGTAAGTTCGATAACAATTGGAATAATGATTTTTCTGTAGGAGTAGGTACGCAACATCTTATAGACTTTTTGGTAAACAACAAAGATCCGCGTTTGCTTTATTTCTTCCAAAAGAATGACTACAATTCTAATGTTGTGCAGGCTTATTTTGATCAAAAAAGAGAAATGCCGGATTTTGTAGAAAAGAATGTAATTTCTGAGGTTAAAAATGGAAAGAAAGTCTTTAAAGAATGGGGTGGTCCAGGTGAACCTTGGGTACGTTATTATGGTCTTCCTGTAGAAATAGGTGCAGGACAGATGGACAAATACGAGGATTATTTTGACCCCACAGGACAATTGTTTGTTTTGTACTCGGCAGCTGGTGCCAAGAAAAGCTATTATCCGTGTACTTACCGGAATCAAGAAATGGTAAAAGGTTTGTTGACATATACTTATCCGGATGCTCCGGATGTTACTCCGGTTCAGGACACTCAACAATATGGCTGGTATGGTCTGTATTTTTCGGCAGCGGAAACCAATTTCTTCTTGGCTGAATTCACCCTGTTGGGAGCTACTTGGAATGGACAAAAAAGTGCCCAAGAGTATTTTACAGACGGTATCACTGCTTCAGTAAAAGGATATGATTATGTTGCCGGTCAGAATCATATACCTTATTATGACAGTCCTTATGTAAATGACCCTCATGATGTTTCCATTAAGCTGCAAGAGGAATGGCTGACAGAACTGCTTAAGAAAGAGGCTTATAATTTAAGTGGAGATAAAGCTTCTGATTTGGAAAAAGTGTATATCCAAGAATATCTCCATTATTTTAATGCACCGATTGATCAATATGTTAACATTATGCGTTCTGGTGTTCCTATGAAGAATAGTTCCATTTTACCGCGTAAGGAATTTGACGAACAATTGGGTGACTCTTATCCTATCCCTAGAAGATTTGCTGTTATGGAGCCTTTGGAATCAGATCAGTTACATGACATAACTATCGCTGCATATAAAGCACAAGGTTATACATATCAAGGTACAAATGCAAAAAATCCACAAGTTTTGCATGACGAACGTGTATGGATGGATAAAGAAAATCCTGATTTTGGCAAAGGACCGAAGAACTGAAAATAAAATTAAAGAATAACAGTTCCCCTTGTTTTTCCTGTAAAAACAAGGGGATTGTTTTATTTTGACCTTCAGGACTATACATAGAATTATTTTGCAAATATTATTTATATGTAAGTAAAGAGTTGATTCTTCTTGAAAAAGATAAGGACTTTCTAAAATAATGAGCCGATGCTGTTTTCATTTGTAAGATGAAAAACTTTCCCACCAATTATTGAAAGTTCTCATTCTTTTACGGAATGTAATACTCCCTTATTTCTTTGTGCAAAGTAGTGATTTGGGTAGAAATGAAGTAGAAAATTTCCATTTAAAGTTTGTTTTAACGGCTTTAAATGGAAATTTCTTTTTGTCGTTATCATATTCAACTCCATTGAATATCAACACAATAGCTGTAAGAGTAGTTCTGAAGGAACTAAGGAAACGGAATTACTTGATTTTCAATAAACTTTAAAAAAAATCACAGCTATGTTAAAACGACTAAAATCAGTCAGTATGTTGCTGTTCCTAATGGGTGCCTCTACCGGAGCAGCATACGCGGTCGCCAATCCCGGCGTTACCGATGTGAAAATCACACAACAGACAGGGACATGTACGGGTATCGTCAAGGATGCTACGGGAGAAGGTGTTATCGGTGCATCTGTAGTAGTGAAAGGGACTACGAATGGTACTATCACAGGGCTTGACGGTGACTTCTCTTTAAGTAATGTAAAGGAAGGGGATATCATTGTTATCTCTTTCGTTGGTTATGCTACTCAAGAAATAAAATGGACCGGGAAACCTCTAGATGTTCTTTTGAAAGATGATACTCAATTACTGGGTGAGGTAGTTGTAACCGCTCTAGGATTGAAACGTGAGGAAAAGGCGCTGGGTTATGCCGTTACCGAAGTAAGGGGTGATGAATTGAAAGCAGCCAACACCATTTCTCCGGTTACTGCATTACAAGGAAAAGTAGCAGGTGTTGAAATTTCCAGTTCAGATGGTGGTATCTTTGGCGCAGCCAAAATTCAAATCCGTGGTGCTTCCACGATGGGCAATAACAACCAGCCTATTTATGTAGTAGACGGTGTTATACTGGATAATAATGTATCTGGTAATGATGACTTGAACTGGGGGAGTAATTCCAGTGACTATGGTAATGAATTGAAAAATCTAAATCCTGATGATTTTGAAACAGTTTCTGTTTTAAAAGGTGCCGCAGCGACTGCACTCTATGGTTCTCGTGGTTTGAATGGTGCTGTTGTAATTACTACTAAAAGTGGCAAGGGTGGTAGTGGATTAGGTATCAGTTTCTCTCAAACATTCGGTATCGACCATGCATATAAAACTCCAGATATTCAGACTGTCTATGGTGATGGTCCGTATGTAGGACGTTATGACGCAGATGGTGATGGTAATATCTGGCAACCAACACAATTCCAAGTGAACTCAGCTGGACAACATACCTTAATTGGAACTTGGGGAACTGGATTTGGTCCTAAATATGACGGTAGTCAAATTGAAAATTATGACGGTACAATGACTACTTATTCCCCACATAAAAATAATATGTTGGATATGTATCAAATAGGTTTCAACACCAATACAAATCTAGCTATTCATGGTGGTAATGACAAAACCACATTCTATGCTTCCATGTCTTATAAACATGCTGAATCCACTACTCCGAATAATACATTTGAGCGTTATTCTTTCTTGGTAAAAGCAACACATAAATTAAATGATTGGGTAGATGTTGCTCTTCCGATCTTAGATGTTGCAGCTTCTGTGAATTTTTCTAATTCAACGCCAAGAAATGCAGCACGCAATATCGGTGAAAATTTCGTAAACGGAACATGGACTCCCAATTATGACCCCCAATATTTCCGTAACAAATATCTCGGTGAACATGGTGGAGTGGCAAGTACTGATTATGGTGACATCTATGGAAATGTTCCTGGTAAAACCTATTGGTTCGAAATTGATAAATATGATTATCGCCAAAAAGAAACAGTTGTACGCCCTACTTTTGAAGTTAATATGAAAATAACCGACTGGCTGAAATTTAAAGCTGATGCTAATATGAATTATTACTACAATCGTGGTGATAACAAAGAATTAGGAACCGGATATGCCAATGATGGAGGCTATTATAAAATTTGGCAAAACACAAAGGAACAAACCACTTTTGGTGGCTCGTTTACTTGGAACAAAACTATAAAAGATTATTATATTGGTGGCTTTGCACGCTTTGAATATTATAATACTAGCAGATATGAATATTCTGTAAATACTGACGGAGGTATGGTGGTTCCTGGACAATGGTTCGTTGATAACTCAAAGAATCCTAAAAAATCCGATGGTGGATTGAAAAGCGAAAAACGTATGCTTTCTGCCATTTTTGCTTTAAATTTAGGATGGAAGAATCAAGTCTATTTGGATGTTACAGGACGTAATGATTGGTCTTCTGCATTAGTTTATGCTAATGGTACAGGTAATCATTCTTATTTTTACCCTTCAGTTTCAGGTTCTTGGATTATTAGTGAAACATTCCGTGAGCAATTGCCCGAATGGATCTCTTTCGCTAAGGTTCGTGGCTCGTGGGCACAAGTAGGTAATGATACCGATCCTTATTATGTAAACCAGGCTTATGGATTTGGTACAATTGAATTGCCTAATGGCGGGAATATTTATACCAATACTTTAAATACAATAATGAAAGCCTCCAATTTAAAACCGGAACGTAAAAATGCTTGGGAAATTGGTTTGGACTTCCGTACATTTAAAAACCGTCTGAATTTGGATGTAACTTACTATAAAGAAAATACCAAAGATCAAATAATGGAAATAGCAACTCCTTGGGTATCAGGTATCAGTACACAATTGATTAATGCTGGTAATATTCAGAATCAAGGTATAGAGTTAGCTTTGAATACTATTCCTTTCCAAAATGAAGATTGGGAATGGGGACTAGATTTCACATGGACCAAAAATACGAGTAAGATTGTAGAACTCCATCCGGATGCAGCTGAATATATTTCACTTGCAGGTCAAGTAAACGCCTATGACTACCGTATTGGTTCTGTTGCTAAAGTTGGTGGAAGTTATGGTATGTTAATGACTGATATTCTTCCTGCTCGTGACGATCAAGGGCAAGTTTTGTTGAACTACAGTGATACGCGTCGTGCTGTATACGAACGTAGAAGTGGAGTGGTTCAGGAATTGGGTGATATGCAACCGGATTTTTTAGGTTCTATGTCAACAAGCCTGCGCTGGAAAAATTTAAGTTTACATGTAGGTCTTGATATGCGTATCGGTGGTTTAGTAGCTATGTATAGCAACCGTTACGGTTCAAATGCCGGCTGGACTAAAACGTCTTTAAAATATCGTGATGCGGCAAGTGGTGGTTTGACTTGGACAAGTCAGTATGCAGGGGGTAGCAATGGAATCACCTATGAAGATGGTGTTATTTTAGAAGGAGTGTTTGCACCGGGTACTTCAGCTACAGGTATTGATGGCAAATCACATGACATCAGTGGTATGACCCATCAGCAAGCTATTGATGCAGGTATTATCGAACCGACCCATGCTAGTGCATATCATGTGTTTAGAAATTCTTGGGGCGAAGGTGTCGTTAATGATGACTGGGTGCATGAGTTAAGTTACATAGCTCTTCGTGATATCACATTGTCATATCGTATGCCTAAAAGCATAGCATCAAAGATTGGTGCTAAAGGTTTGAATTTAAGTTTAGCAGCACGCAATGTAGGCTATATATATAATTCATTGCCTAATAACGTTCACCCGGAAAGTGTTCGTGGTAATAGATCTGCAGAATTCCGTATCCGTGGTTATGAACCATATATTAGAAACTATACGTTTACTATTAATGCCGAATTCTAATGCATAATGCTTTAACAATATAAAATTGAATTAGTATGAAATTAAAATATTTATTTGCTTCATGCATTTTAGGTGCAGGACTTTTATCCTCTTGTGCCGATGAGTTTAAAGATATAAACTCAAGTGAAGGTGACATTTCAACTCCTAATATCCGTTTTTTATTCACGGAATGCCTATATCAATTCGAACCGATGGATTATTCTGCATGGTATTATGATTTTCCGCGTATTGGTGCTTGGGGACAGTGTATTGTTAGCCCAAGTGGTAATGTAGACAGTTTTAATCTGATAACCGAGCAAGGTAGTACAGGATCGAATATATACGATACTTTACGTATGATAAATGATTTACGTTATCAAATTTCTCAAATGTCTGATGAAGATAAAGCACGTTATGGATATATTCAATATCTATGTAATCCTTTAGCTGTCTTTCTGGCAATGGGTGATAGCGATATGTATGGCTCACTTCAATACACGGAAGCAGAGATGGCTCGTTATGGAGGCACATTGTATCCCAAATTTGACACACAGGAAGAATTATATGATTATTGGTTGAAGGAATTGGACGAGGCTATTAACTATCTTACGACTAATAATATTAGCGATATCTTAGGTAATCAGGATTTCATATACAATGGCGATGTCAAAAAATGGGCGAAATTCGCCAACTCTTTAAAATTAAAGCTAGCAGCACGTCTTGTTAATAAAGACAGAAACAGAGCCATTAAGATAGCAAATGAAGTCATAGCCAATCAGGCTGGTATATTAGAATCCGCAACTGATGATTTTATTTATAATCGCGGAAGAACAAACAATCACTGGAACAATGATTTCCCTCAAGGTGCCGGACATGATTTATTAATTGACTTTATGAAAGACAACCGCGACACACGTCTGTTAAGTGCCTTCACAAAGAATGAGTTTAACGGAGCTGTAATACAAGCATTCTTGGATCAAGGTAAAGAAATTCCTCCTTATATTGCCGAAAACGCTATTATCGAAGACGGTAAATTTAAAGGCTGGACAGGTCCAGGCGAACCATGGGTACGTTATTACGGAGCCCCTTTAAAGATTGGTGCTGGCTTGGAAGAGAATAACAAATGGATTTTTGACCCTACAGGTTTATTGTTCCAGTTAAAAACTTCCGCAGGTGGAACAAGAGATTATGAAGCGCTGTCATTCCGCAATCAGGAATTAGTAAAAGGTATTTATGACTTCACTTATCCAGATGCACCGGATGTAACACCTGATAAAGATATTCAAATAACCCCATGGTATGGCATTTATTTCTCAGCAGCAGAAGTACAATTATTATTAGCTGAATTTAAATTATTAGGAGCTAATGCACCTAAATCGGCTCAAGAATATCTGACAGAAGGTTGTCGTTTATCTGCTTATGTATATGACAAAGCAGCGGAACTCAATCAAGTTCCTTATTATTCACGTACTTGTGTAAATGACCCGCTCGATGCTACTATTAAGATTGATGATACCATGGTTAATGAAATGCTCTCTCATGATGCTTTCAAATTAACTGGTGATACTAAATCTGATTTGGAAAAGGTATATATTCAGCAGTACATCCACTATATAATGAGCCCTCTTGATCAGTTTATAAATGTACGTCGTTCCGGTATTCCCATGAAAAACAGTACATTATTACCTTGGGAGGAATTTAGTGATTTATTGGATTATTCAACATTAATTCCGAGACGTTTCAAAGTAAGTGAACCTGCTCCTACAGATCAGATGCGTGATATTACAATTGCAGCATATAAAGCGCAAGGGTTCTCTTATGGTACTGACAATGCAGATCCTGACAAACTAAACTCTCAGCGTGTATGGGTAGATGAAGGAAATCCGCAATTTGGCGAAGGACCTAATTTGAATTAATGAAAAAACAGTCTGAAATATGACGCTAGTCCAAGTTTATTAATAAAAAAGGAAGAGGTTATGTGATATATTCTCTTCCTTTTTTATTATACCCAAAATCATTTGATATTCTGATATCGGCAAAGCATATTATGCATAGGTCATAGAGCCACTTAACATAAGCCAAATAAAAAAGGGCAGTACACTTGGGCGAAGGTCTGAACTTTATTTAAACAAATGGCAATGTGAGCATTTTATTGCTGCAACTTTAAAAAAACTCGTTTTGTTTATCGCGATGAACAATTTATTACTATTTTTGTAATGTGTGATAAACAAAAAGAAGAAATGGAACGATTATTTGAATCCTTTATCAAGAAACTGGCTATAACAAATACTTCTTTTGTACGTAGCCTGATGAATGAGATAGAATGGGAAGCTCGTCTTATCGGTATAAAGGGGGCCCGGGGAGTTGGAAAAACAACTTTATTGTTGCAGTATATCAAACTGAACCTTCCAATGGATAAAACCGTACTTTATGCCAGTGTGGATAATATCTGGTTCAGTGAACATAAACTTTATGATTTAGCTTCCGATTTTGTAAAGCGGGGAGGAAAATATCTGTTTCTGGATGAAGTACACAAATACCCCAACTGGTCTCAAGAACTGAAAAATATTTATGATGACTTACCTGAACTTCATGTAGTCTTTACAGGTTCGTCCTTGCTTGAAATCTTAAATGCCAAATCGGATTTAAGCCGGCGGGCTATTGTTTATGAAATGCAAGGTTTTTCTTTTCGCGAGTATTTAAACTGGAATGAAAAACTATCATTGCCGATATTGACTTTAAATAATATATTGGACAATCATCTGGCATTATCTGTCGGGATAGTAGACAAAGTTAAAGTTCTGAAACATTTTTCTGATTATTTGAAACATGGGTATTATCCTTATTACAATGAATTACCCGCTCTTTATTATTCAAGAATAAATGAAGTGGTCAATCTGATTGTGGAATTGGAGATTCCACAGTTAAGAGGGGTTGATATTTCATATACAACTAAAATTAAGCAGTTACTATATATTATTGCAGAGTCGGCGCCTTTTATTCCTAATGTTAGCAAACTAAGTGAACGGATAGGAATCTCGCGTAATTCATTGCTGGCCTATCTGGATGCCCTCCATGACAGCTGTCTGACTATGAATCTCCAAAAAGAAGGCTCCGGCATAAGCCGCTTGCAAAAACCTGATAAACTGTTTTTGGAAAATCCTAATTTAATGTATGCATTGTCTGCCAGTCAGATTGATATTGGAAATGTCAGGGAAACTTTTTTTGCCAACCAATTGCGTTATTGCCACAAAATAAACGTTTCTAAAGAGAGTGATTTCTTTATTGATGGACGCTATACTTTTGAAGTCGGTGGTAGAAACAAAGGTAAACAACAAATAAATGGACTTTCTGATGCATATATTGTCGCTGATGATATAGAGTATGGAATAAATAATAAAATACCATTATGGTTATTCGGCTTTCTATATTAGTGCTCTTTTCGGTAGAAAATAGATAGAAAATTGTATTTAAAAGTCCTTCTATAGACTTTTAAATACAATTTTTCTTTTTGAGGCATAAAAATAAAACACATTGATATTCAGATACATAGCTACAAGAGTAGTTCTGAAGGAACTAAGGAAACGGAATTACTTGAT
>OLNU01002275.1_pt1 | contig 12186 bp, 9 predicted proteins | sample 1672241 | NCBI WGS metagenome assembly OLNU01 (sample SAMEA3136663, study PRJEB25190) | human gut metagenome | biome: human gut; feature: human-associated habitat; material: faeces | place: Austria | collected 2013 | reverse complement strand
GGGATTCCCCCGGCTTTAAATAGATCTCGCTTCCGGCCGGCACCTGATACGTGCATCCATCGCGGTAAACCGTGACATCCTCCTCGGAGAGCTCCCCCTCTTTCGTGGAGTTCCAGAGCCGGAAGGTCAGGGTTCCTCCTCCCCGGTTAATAATATCCTCTATTTTATTCCAGTGGAAATGATTGGGAGAGAGCTGCCCCTCCCGCAGCATCATAATTTTTTCCGCATAGGTTTTCCGGTACTTCGGATTGTTCGGATTTCCGTTCCGCAAAGTAATCAGGGACAGGCCTATCTGGTCAAAGGTTCCAAGTCCATAATCCGTCACATCCCACCCAAGACCATTATCACGAATCTCATCGAATTCATGTCCCTTTTCCTTCCACTGTTCCGGAGTAAAACTCAGGTAAGGCGGAAGCTCAAACTGATGCTCCCTTAACAAAGTCTCAAATTCTCTGATAATCCTGTTGATTTCTGAACGCTTCATCTGTACCTCCTTCTCCTGCCCTGCCAGAGCAGTCGGGCTCTGCCGCTTTCTGCAGCGCCGCTTCCTTATCCCCGGTCCATCAGTTTACAGAACAGCACTCCTACCCCTGTGCTTACCAGGGTCGCCAAAAGCGCCGGACCCGCGACGGCTGCCGGATTCACGCTCCCGTACTGGCTGCGATAGGCGATCATGTTGACCGGAATCAGCTGCAGGGACGAAATATTTAAAATCAGGAACGTACACATTTCATTGCTCGCCGTATCTTTTGGAACGTTTTTCAGATACCCCGTCTGTCTCCGTTTTTCTTCCAGCTGTGCAAGATCCTCCATCGCCTTTAAGCCCGCCGGAGTTGCCGCCCAGCCAAGCCCCAGAATATTTGCCACAAAATCACCTCAACAATTATTTTCGATTAACTTAGCCAGCTTTTCTATCTTTTACATTTTATGCCTCACAATTTTATTCGCCAACTCACAAAAGATATCTATAAAGTATAAAATTACGATTATTCTTTATTCATCGCATTCACATATGCCAAAATTCTTTTCTTAAGTGTTTCCGTATCTCTCTCATCATTTACAATATGCATTTTCCTATGACAATTAGGGCACAGTGCCACTGCATTATCTATGCTGTCATTTCCTCCATCAGCCAGTCTGACTAGATGATGCTCCTCTAGATAAGGAAACCCATTAGCATTATTAAACGGAGCAGGTTGTCCACACAAATCACATTGTCCATTTGCTCTTTCTTTTACAACCGCTGCAATCACAGGATCTCTGTTAAACACAGTCGTATTAACACGAGACTTACCAGGTTTACCACCTCTGTTGTATGCATCATTTAACAAAGCCTCTCTGTTTACACCTCTTTTATCCTCAACCTCTTCTTCGAACTCCTGATTAAACTCTGAAACAAAATCTACAGAAGACTTTAGACTCATCAAAAATGTATAACAATTATGTCCATTTTCATTTATTCGCAGGATTCTTAATTCTGTATAATTAGGAATCAATGTATACGCAACCACTAGAGAATAAATATCAGAGGAATTGCAACCTATAAATCCTCTGTCTAATGTAGATTTTTTTAGATACATATCAAATTCCAAATTTGATGCATGTTCAATTTCCTCTCTCCTATACTTCCATCCATCCTCGTCTATCATTTTCCATTTGTCGGAATTTCTAGTGAATTTTTTGTAATCATAAAATAAGTTAAGTATGAATTCATCTTTTATCGAATCCATATATTCTAAAAGATTTCTCTTATCGAATCTATAAACATTCGATTTATTTAAAGAATATACTTCTTTTCCAGCAATTGTTTCTGTTGAATTCACATTTCCTCCAAAGAAATCTATATCACTTATATTAAAATAAATTTCCCCTCCAAGTCCACTTGAACCTTTTGTTACAATATTTGAACCATATAAAGGGATATTTTCAAAAAAGATTTCATCATCATTAATTCTCTGCATTCTTTATTCCTCCTTCAATACATAAAATATGTTTACCTATTTCCTCTACACTTTGTCCCCATGACACATACATCATATTGTTATTCTTTCGATATCCAACACACCAAAGGGTCTTGCCTAAACAAATAGTTATTTATTACGGTGAGGCCAAAAACGCTCGTATATCTATTACTTTTGGAGAGTGCGGGCTAAAACTATCATTGCCATTAATGCCATTTATATCGCTAATGTTTTTTGATTCTCTTGGCAAACAATCCTTAACAACCTTTACTTTCATTACATAGTAAAAATCCGCATTATGGTTATCTACAGACGTTAAGAAACCTTGAGAATTAAGCTGATTTACAAGTTCCTGCTTTGAAACAAGATTATTAGAAACTATATCGCAAAGAATTGGTTCTAAATCATATGTTTTTGTAATATCAATATTGTTTTTGTAAAACCTGAATGTTCCAGCTTTTGCAATATCATGGTGATGAGAATATACCGTGTTTCCTTTTATTGCATAGTAATAGAACAAAAATTCCTTTCCTGGCTTGAGCAAATCATTCTGTTCAAGCGAGTGGTAGTAATCGCTTGGTCTTTCACTTCGAATATATCCAATGACACATAATGCCTTTGCTAATCCATCTGATGAATCTACTTGCGTATTCTTAAATGCAGCCGGTTCTTGCATAACCATTTCTGCATAATACTTCAGTCGATTGAGTCGGGAATTATCTTGTCCCTTTTCTTTTATCATGTCAGAAATAAATCTGCACAGTTCCTTCTCTCCTAGCGCACTATTACTTGGCTTTATTGCAAATGCACCTACACCTGGGAGAATTTCATCATAAAGGCTAAACACCTTATTACCCATATCTGCTTGTTTTGCATTTCCAGGATATAATACATAGCTTCCAATCGTTCTACGAATTGCGTCATTATATGTGTGCATCTTTAAAAGATCGCCACGTTTATATGTATTTGTGACCTCTGATGCTTTCTCATCTTCTAATTCGCTGTCGTCAAAATCGGTAGCATTATCAACTTTTCCAACAAAAGAAGTTAATTCTGTAATACGATACTTGGCATCAAAATGGATATAACTTACAGCACCATCTTTGATGGCCTTACTCTCTCCTCCATCATATCCTCCCTGATATCTGCATGGAAAAATAGCTAGTGTATAATCTGGTCTGAACGGTCGTGAATACGACCCTTCATACTTTGTAGTACGAAAATCAGTTGGCACAAAAGTTCTATTATAATAAAGATTAATTCTTGTATTAAGATTTTTAATTACATATGCCTGGCATGATTTCTTTCCTTCCTTCAGTGATACAGTCAACTTACCATTATCCGTTGTGAGAAATGGTGTATCCTCTATAGTAATCGCTTCACATCCATCTATAGATTTAATTATACTGCCTAGTTCAAAGAAAAGCCAATATTCATACAGGAGAGCAACGTTTTTTGATTCTCCCTCATATACAGAATCTTTCCCTTTCCAATCAAGTTGCAGTGCCAGGTCAACCATGGAATATGCAAAAAATATATCCGAATAGCCTGCTCTCTTTTGAAGAACCTGATTATTCTGAGGAATAATCTCAAGCCTTCCAATTTCATCAAAGAAACGATCATTCAAAATATCATTCAACATCTGCTGAATATTAGCAGCTTCACGCAAGCATTCAGTTTGCTTTTCCGCACCTGCGGACTCAAGAGATTTGATTAAGTCTTCGCAGATAACTTGAAACTTCTCCAATGCAAATTTCAAAAATCTGTTTGCGACTGTATCAATGCTGTCCCTTTTTTTCGAAACTGCAATCGTTGACGGGAGATAATGTGTATGCAAGTCCTCAGTCTCATATTTTCTCCATTTTTGTCCATAACTAAAAGGATGTGTAAAAATTTTCCTCGAAGGCACTCCGCATCCTATAGGCTTAAATTCCGAATCTTCTATCAATATACGATCGGGATTTCTCTTTATGGCTTCAAACAGTCCTAAAAGATTCTCACTGAAACAGAATCTCCGTAAAAAGATAAATTGTTCCAGCAAGGTTCTTGAATCTTCATTCGATATACTAAATACATTCGATGTTAATCCAGAATACTCCAATAACAATTCCGAACAATGCTCTGCAATGGATTCTGTAAGCTCAATATAATCATCTTCATAATCCATTTTATTAGGAACTACTTCAAAGACAAGAGTTCTTTTTTGATTGGAATCAGAAAATGAAGCCTTCGTTCTTCCCAGGTAATTTATATACTGGAATGTGACAGAGTTCTCGTCTTCATAAATTTTCGGAGCCTTGTTATTTTCATTCTGCAAAATCGGTAACGATACGAAATCTTTGCTCTTTTTATCCAGCTTGATAATATATTGCTTCGTTTCAATAAGTCGTAAAATTGGTTTTCCATCCAATCCATTTACTATATCAATAGCCTCAATATTATCTTCTGATTTAGATAAGTATACCGAATAATCTGTGCCTAACTGGCAAGGTAATTCATTTTCCCAGTCTATTTTATTGTATGTTCCGACAGGGTAAAAGTACGCATCATAATCTCCATTCACCCTGAAGCGTAATGCTGCAACCATATTTTATATAAAGCTTGCATACTGGATCTGTGCAAGTTTTCCTTTCATCTTCTCAATCTTTTCTCTGCTTAATGGCAAATTATACTCTACACACAATGCTCCCAGTTCTTCGAGCAGTCCGCCAATTTCTTTATTATTCCCATGAATTTTAGGAAGAATCTTCTGAATAAGCTGCTCATCAATTATGGAGTAAAAATCAAAAGTTTCCTTGTCTTCCGTAAGTTCATAAGCTGCTGATAAATATTGTCGAATCTCACGGACAGTTCTATATGCAAATTCGTATCCACTCTTTTCAACAATCTCATAAATTCGCTTGAAAACGCTTTGAATTTCGACAAGTATATCTACCTCCAAATTACTTTTTCCAGCTCTAATAAGTACGGCCATTTTTTCAAATGCTTCTGCTGTTCCGTCACTAGCAGGGTTGATGTTTTCATTATCTGCTGGATTAACAAATAAATCCAATACAGAATTTTCTTCCGGCTTGAATTCAATTACATTAGCCCTATCCAGTACCTTTGGACTAAACATATATGTAGTTTCATCGATATTGACTGTTCCAACCACAAACAGGTTCTCAGGATACCTAAGCACTCCTGGATATCCATCCAAAACAAACTTCAAATCTGGTGTTTCCATATGACTAAGAAAATCTGCAAAATATCTCTCTACATAACTTAAATTCATCTCATCCAGTATAATAAAAAATGGTACACTTTTATTTTCCGGAAGATTCGCTCTCTCAATCAACTTCAAAATGGCAGTCTTCTCATACTCGCCTTTACCATCAATTGCTAATGGATTGTAAAAACCAAGTATCTTTGTATTGTCCGTCCAATCTGCACCGACAGGAATCAGTAACCAGTTTTTTTCATCATTTCCAAAGTCAACCTCAAGATATTCTGCAAACTGCTTAGAAAGTCTTGTTTTACCAGTTCCACTGTTTCCAGTTAAAATCACAAATGGTTTTGCCAAAAGTGATTGAATATATCTCTGAGCAAATCTTGATTTAAAACACTCTGGCAAATCAGACAATTTGAAGTCTTGTTTCAAATACTCTAAGTACCATCTTCCAAATTCTTCGTATATTTTTAAAACATCAGAATAATATGTATTTATGGTCTTCATTAATGCTTGAAGATAATTTGCACTTGCGGTACCATCTCCAAGTTCAGAGCTTACCCACTCGGTTGATAATCTACATTTTTCTGTCATACCATCAACATTAATTTCATAGTCTTTATCCAAAAACACACGTTTCTTTCCACCACTGGTATTCTCATACAAGTCAGATGTTGATTTAGCAAACATATATCTAAGATAATTTCCGCCTAAATCATCTGTAATAATCTTGACATTTTTATCATTATTCTTCAGAACTTTGGAAAATCTTTCAAAATTATCTATTCGATATACACAATCCACAAGTTGACGTGCGCATTCCTTGCTTTGTTCAAAATGTAATTCCACTCGTGAAGTATCTGCTAATCTAATTTCTTCACCATCTTTGACTTCCGGATTTTCATCTTTGCCATAAAACTTACAGAAATTTGCATATGAGAATCTTTCAAAAAAATTGTGTTCAGACTTTTGATTACCGATAGGGAAGTTTGCTTTAATAAAACTTACTTCATCTTCAATAGCATTAATATCAGATTCAGAAATATATAAATTATCATAATTTCCAACTTTTCTGTACTTCACAGGTGCAGCATATGCTTTTATTGCATTGAGTAAAATATCATCACTCTTTCCCCCGATATTCTTTTCTACAAAATCTTCAAAATTCACTGAATGACTTTCACTCTGCAAAATATCTTCGCAAAGACGACAATAAAGCAAAAAAGCCTCATCAGATGATTTCACATGTGGATTTGGTGCAAAATATGTCTTAAACCAAAATACAAGATATTTTGTAAGATTCTCATCATCAAATGTATATAAATAGTTGTGTATTCTAAAGCTATCTTTTGTTCTATCCTCCAAACCAAGCTGACATGCCTGTTGATAGGCGGTCCTCTTATAACCTTTTAAATTTGCCTCTGCAAAATCCTTTGCCTCCTCCCACGGAATACTTCTTGCCATATCAGGATAAACTTCAAGCAAAGCTTTAAGATTTGCCAATGTAAAATTTCTATATCTAGCAAATGGTGTAAATGACATAATTCTATTCCTCCTCGACTAAAGATGGGCAACTCTCAATAACTTTGTTCATAATATGAATCAAAACATCAACTACTATCGAATTACCTGCCTGCTGATACATAGATGTATCTGATACTACTATCTTAAAGTTGTCTGAGAATCCCATAAGACGTAAGCACTCTCTTGGTGTAAGCTTTCTCAATCTTCCATCTGTTGTAACATAATTATCAACTCCAGCTCTATGCATTTTGTGCATGGTCGTAAGTAATGGTCTCGCAATATCTAAGTCAGTCTTTGGTTTACTATAAAAATTCTTTGTTCCTGTAGCCATTACATATTTAACTACTTTTTCGGATAAAAAATATTTTTCAAGTTCTGGTATCTCTTTCTCTTTCGCATCCTCTTCTGACTGAAAAACAAAATCCCCATGCCAATTAAACTGTTGATTCTTCTTCTGACATAGTTGTACTTCACCATCAATTTGCGTGAATCGTTTTGAAAGATTTTTTTCTTTTGTTACAAATTCTACTCCTTTCTTCGGGAGAAAATATCCTCCAGGAGCATTATCCATAAGAAAGTCCTTCATTTTTTTCCTTAACGGAATTGGATTTGGAAAACTAAATTTTTTTGCCAGTTCCAAATCCTCACGAAATCCTACAACAAATAATCGTTCTCTATTCTGCGGAATACCATAGTTCTTTGAATTCAAAATCGACCATGTAAATTTATAGCCCAATTCTGAAAAAACCTGTTGCATTTTCTCCCATGTTTTTCCTCCATCATGTGTGGTAACAGCTTTTACATTTTCATAAATAAAAATCTTCGGTTTTATTTCATCAATCAGTCTGGCATACTCATAAAAAAGTGTTCCTCTTGTATCATCCAAGCCACGCTGTTTACCTACCAAAGAGAATGATTGACAAGGACTTCCACCAACAAAGAGATCCACCTGACCAGCATATTGCTTGCCATTCAGGAAGGCAACGTTCCAATGGAACTGCTCATCTTTAATATTATAATTTGCCATATATGATGCTTTTACCTTATTTCTCTTTTCCATTCCTTCATAAAGAGAATCTACATATTTCTTTCGGGCAGTCCAGTCATCACCCATGGCTACAAGCTTCTTTTGGACATCCATATAATTAATTTTCTCGTGCAACTGACTTGCTCTCTGCGATAAATCCTGTACCTTACGAATTATCTTCTTTCCATCCAGGGCTTCTAATTTTTCGTAAGCTGAATATACCAACTCCGAAATGCTTCTCCAATCAATATCATCGCCACTTTCAAATTCAATATCTTTTCCAAGATCCTCAAGTGAATTATCTTTTTTATAGTCATTAGAAACCTCAAGTATAACCTGCAATTCTAAGTTTTGCCTGCTGCTCAGATCCCTGTCCAAGTTCAGCTAAAAACTTTTTATATTCTTTTACTCTTGAAGCTTTTACTCCCTTCATGGAAATAACATTTTTTAAAATTTTTTCTATCAACTTCGAATCTTGTTTTGGAAACGAATCAATCTTACTTAAAACAATTTCATATTCATTTAGCGCTTCTGCTAACATGCCATCCAACTGGTTTTTATACAAATCCTCGACTTCATCATTAAATTGTATCTTTTTAATAATCTTCGATAAAGCTTTTAACTCATTTCCTATTTCATCTATATTCATGTCTATTTTCTTCGTAAGAATTGACACATCGCCATTATCACAAGCAAAAATTATCTCATTTTTTATCTGCATTCTCTGTAATGCATGTTCTATTGCTCCAATACCACTAAAAACTGTCGCTAATCTAATCATTATATTGTCCCTCGCCTTTCTTCTCTGAACTGCTCCCGACCATCTCCATAATGTCACAAATATCACAGTCAAGGGCATTGCAAATTTTCTGCAAAATTTCCGTATTTACATTCTCATTCTTGGATAATTTTGCGATGGATGTAGGACTAATCTTAGCTTTTTGAGCCAAATCCTTTTTTAACATATCTTTATCAATTAACAGCTTCCAGAGCTTTTTGTAACTTATCGTCTGCATTTCTTTCCTCCGTTTGGGTTAAATATAACCCTATTTTATATCTTAACCCATCATACCATGCAAACATTTGTTTGTATATACTTATTTCCAAAAATTTTCGCGTTCTTGAAAATTAAATTCACGATTAGTTTTGTGAATTCCGCAAATTTGTTATTTCCAGCCGTTATTTCTGTTGTTTTCTGTTAAGAAGTAGAAGCAGAGAAATTATCTCCCTCTACCTTTATTCCACTGCTTCTCCTGTTCCATCTCGTACATCTCATTTTTGCTGACAGTCTCCTCATAAATCTTCTGATACTCCTCGTACAATTGATCCCCATCAAGTTTCACACCCAATTTATCCAGCACACTCATAAAAAGTTTCAAATTACCACCAGTATCACTTAAATCAAACTTAAAAGCATTTGCTTTCACTGATGTTTTCAGGTACTTATATGAACCACATGCCAAAAGTTCTCTTGCTACCTTTTCTTCCTTATCTGCCACAACATTTTTTAACAACATCTACTAAACTCATATAGCCTGTCAAAATCAGCTTCGTGACCAATTTGCTTAAAGAAGCTATTAAGTTTCTCATATACTGCTAGTACATCATCGTTTCCATTACCACCTACCATTCGTACCTTCTTCTCATCAGTACTGACATGATAATCTACATACGAATAAAATGAATTATCTTTTACATTCATCTCAACCACTACCTCTTTCTCATAAATCAGTTCTCCTATCTCCGGCACATTGTGATACGCAGTATTCACTGTTTACAAAATATGCTCCTCATATGATAGATTTTTGGATATTTCCATTGTCTACCATATGGGGAGCATATCATTTATAAGGCTTTTCAGAGATGTGGTAATTATTCAAACTCATTATGTCCCGGGTTGTACTTAACTTATTTTGTTTAAGTTTTGATCTCATATGGGGCATATTAATATATCAATTACACTATTTATTCTGACCTACTGAATGGCGTTGCCAAACTGTTGCCACGAGATTATTATCGTTTGGATTAAGATGAAATGCAACAGATTCTTAAAAATTAGCACTGTTTAATATATTCTCTCAAATACTTAAACGGAAATGGAAGAACCGTATATTGACTATTACGCACAAATTCTACTGCCATCAACGGAAGAGCCTCCTCATATTCAAGTTCTTCTCCCAAAGAAATCACCTTACGCATACAACAAGCATTTGGATATGCTAATCTCTTACTCTTAGCCCCCACATAATATACAAATGTACGTCCATCTAAGTAGTCTTTCTCATTGTATTCGTACTTGATGTTTAAGAGATTTCCAATTTGGTAAGTCGCTTCAAATTCCCCTTTTCTCAGCTCGCCATCAATCCAGACTCCATACTTTTCATGTAAAAACCTATTGAATTTTGATGCAATTCCTGTGCGCATATTTAAAATCTTTTTCAATGCTTTCTTGGTAATCATTTCTGTTTCTGCAGCCACCTTACTTTTCCATTCAGAAATGCATTCCCTTGAATCAATATTATCTTTTTCAAAATCATCTATTGCTTCCAATAATAATTCTTTTGATACTCTTTCTTTTGCATCTGTTTCCATAAGCGTATTCATTAATGCTGATATGTTAGGCAATGTCTTTTCGCGTGTTAACAATATGGCATGAATATTATCAATATCCGAATACATTAATCCTTCTACCTGATTCTGTGCACCGCGATGTTTGTCTTCTACAAAATCATATGCATAACAAATCTTGTTCCACTCTTCTGCTTCATCTTGATTACTATCACAAAATGTATCAAATTCCATTTCACCATTGCAATCAATTTTCAAACGATAATATTGGAAATAATTGAGTGCCTTTTTATTAACATGATTTATATGCGCTGCATTTTCACCGTATTTTGTTTTTATCTTCTTTCTGAAAACAAAGGTCCAATCTTTTTCAGAATCAAGTCTTTCCCAATCAAAAATTGAAATCATACATTCTCTTACATCACCTTTTATTATAAGTTCCTGAACAATCTTCTTTATATCTGGAGAACTTCCCTTTGTATTTGTAAAATGCTCGGCCTCTTCTGTTATATGCTGTACAATATATCCTTTTAAGTTATCACTGTGTGGATCATGCATCTCATTTTCAGCATAATATTCACCATCATGAATGATTCTGATATTATATGCTTCTTCCGAAAGGTTTCCTACCGCTGCCTTTACATGATAATACTTCTCCAACTCCTCTTGGAGCTTTGCTACAATATCCTTTGATACTTCAGAGTTATTTTCATCTACAATTACAACACCCTTTTTCTGTAACATTTCACCATATTCAAGCTCTGATATTCCCTTCTTTTCCAAATTTGAGATATCAAATTCTTGTGCATCTTCTCTCTCCACAATTTCTATGGACATATATTTAGAAAGATTATCATTCACATCTCTTAAAAACTGCTCCATTACGCCCATCTTACTTTTCCTAAAATGCGTAATATCAGATATATCAAAATTATCTACTCTAAAGTGATTATGCGGCAAGGAACCTTCCTTGTATGTAATGACATTGGTATCTGTCTTTAATTTTTTTCTAAACTCACCAGTCTTTGAATCTATTACATACAATCCGTTACTTTCTCGATCATACCTCTTGAACGTTTTATGTTCCAAATTGAGATACATCCCTGGATCAACAACAATCTCCAAGAATCTGATAAAATTCACCTTACCTGTTAATTTATCTTTATGTCTCCATGATGGGTCATGATAGAAAAGCTTACCTGTGAGATTATTATACATAAAAGCCTCATGCTTAGGCGTTCTCATTGAATTTATCAGGAGTTGTGCAAGTAATCTGTTTTCAAAATAAAAACATTTATTGCACTGCTCGCTATCAAACAAATCAATCTTTTGGATTTTTACATCCTCATACTCTTTCATAATACTTTCTTTAAATTGCTTTTCTGTCACTTCACCCTTACGGAACAGCACCAATGCAGTTGCACCAAAGGTCCACTGAACTGCTGCCGCCTTAAATTCATATACTGCCGAATCTAAGATATTGTATTTGTAATAATCCTTATTATCCTTCTCGACCCTAAAAATATCAAAGTCAGCATCAATATTTTCTATATTGTAGGTAACATTAATTCTGTTAGTTAACATTTTCGAAATCCTCCTTACGAATCATATGTAAATTTTCATAACACACTGTACCATCTTCTCTTATAAGCATCGGAATCTCCACCAAGCACTGATCCACTATGGCACTCGGCTTGTAATCTTTATCTGATACAACATTTATGATATAAACCCGTTTAGCCCCTATAGCCTCCAGCTTTCTCAATATATCTTTTCTGATTTCGTCTCTATCCTGCACATATGTAAACTTCCAATTCTTAAAATCAACATACACATCATCAGATAGCTTATAATCGAAGAATTCAAAATATTCCGGCACTGTTATTGATGATAATTCA
>OLNU01002274.1_pt1 | contig 12186 bp, 10 predicted proteins | sample 1672241 | NCBI WGS metagenome assembly OLNU01 (sample SAMEA3136663, study PRJEB25190) | human gut metagenome | biome: human gut; feature: human-associated habitat; material: faeces | place: Austria | collected 2013 | reverse complement strand
ATGCGGACTAGCGCACGCCCACGACTACCCGACGGGGACTGTGTTTTCATCTCTGGTGCCCGCATTGTAGCACGCGCGGATTCACGATGTTGATTGCCGGCGCCTAGACGGAGATGAAGGCGGTTCGATCTAGGTCAAGCCGGTCGCTCGTTCATGAAGCGGCCGATTCCCTGAAAATAAAAGGCGCCCACGAGGACACCTACAGGCTATCTTCGAACTACTTGGTTGGGGCAGACGGAGGAAAAAAATAGGGCAGAATCGCTCTCACGATCCCGCCCCGCAAACCCGAGGGTTTCTAACTGGCTCCATTATTCCGGGCTTCTCAGTTCTGTCATTGACCCAGGTATCATCCGTCTCCTATAGCGAGTGAATATAAAAATAGGGCAGAGTCGCTTGCGCAAGTCCGCCCCTAAAACCGTGAAGGTTTTGCTATCTGCAGGCTATTCTACCAACCCGAGCGATTCTGTCAACCTGCGAAGGAACTCGAGCGCGGAGCGAGCTGCGGCGTCGGGCCCCTTGTCGGGCAGCGCCTCGGTTTCGCCGTCGGCCCTGGCGAACATCTCGGCGAGCTCGGATGCGGCGCGCGAGCGCGAGGAGCCCTCGGGTACCAAGCCGGAGTGCGCCACGAGCACGGTCGCGACCTCCTGCATGGCCGTATTCCCCATCCACTTCCTCCTGGTCGCCTTGGGAATCCCCACGGCGGCGACCCTTCGGGAGACGCCGCTGGACGCCGAGCCCCGGGCGGCGCCCCTCTCGGCGAAGCAGTTGATCAGGCACGAGCCGTGCGCGGCGCAGTTGCGGACGGACTTCACGCGCTTGAGGTCGTAGTGGGAGGCCTCGAGGCGCCTGTCGCCCCATCGCCTGGCGCAGAAGCGCACGAAGTCGATGAGGGTGCCGAACGAGGTGAGCTCAAGGAAGGCCCAGGCAGGCATGTCGCCGGAGTACTTCGCGTAGAGGCTCGAGCTGTAGGGGCTGCGGCCGCTCATCTTGAGCTCGCGCAGGCGGTACTCCCTGTTTGCAGTGGTAAGCGATGCCATGTAGTCGGCCACGATGGCGTAGCCGTCCTCTCCACGGTCCTCCATCTCGCGAAGCAGTGTCACCTTCTGGAAATGCTCGATGTCGAGCGTCATGCCGAGCAGGGCGTGGCGCAGCTCCTGGTCGAGCGCCGCGAGCAGGCGCAGCTGGCCGAAGTCGAGGTCTACGTAGCGGCCGTCGCGCGGGCCTCCCTCGTATTTCGAGAAGAGTTTGCGGTAGGATGCGAGCTTGAAGAAGTTGCACTTGTCGCGCAGGTAGTCCGCGGCCTCTTCCTCGGAACACAGTTCGAAGGCTACGCCCTTCTGCTTGAGGTGCTCTATCTGCTGCTCGATCGTGAGGATCGGCTTCCTATCGTGGGGTTCGGCCATGCTCGGTCTCCTGTCATTGATTTGAGAATCCTATTCTACCAGCATGTTTGCCCTGAATCCTGAAGGCCCGTTCGCCAACTCATAAGCAAGCCACCTGAGACTACTCACTTTGTTCACGAATGGCGAAGACCTGCGACCTGGGGTTTTGCAAATGGCGCGCAAGCCACCCGCGTTAATTCACTTGCGATTGCAGCTGGCGGCTTGCGGGCAAAAGGGCGGTTGAGTTTCAAAACGGGCGTTTTCGGCGCCATCGAGCCTCCAAAGGCGACCCGCCGCGCACTTTGGGACAAAAACAAAAACTCAAAGCCCTGAGTTTGAAAAAAGTTTTTGAGGTTGTCCCAGCTTTTGTCCCCGAAGCCGACGAAACGCGACATCGCGTCATTCGGCGGCACGCGTTCCGTGTCGATGCCGAAAACTGGGTGTAACTGGAGTGACGGGACGGCAGAACCGACGCCATCGAGTGGGAGTAGCGGGAATACGTGCAACATACGTGTATGCCAACCTAGATAGCACCCATATCGCACTGCATCATGGGTGCTATCTTTGCGTATGGGAGCGGGTCATGGCGCATTCCGGTCGCCACGTAATGGATTCCAGGAACATACCGCCAAACGCATAATGTTGCGACAATATTGACTCGCATAATATTGCGAACTATCATAATCGCAAAATGATGCGAAAGAACAATTCACCTGAGACGGAAGGATATCCATGGTCGACGCGCTGGAGATAGGCTACGCCATAAAGGACAGGCGCGCTGAATTGGGGATGACCCAGGCTCAGCTGGCAGAGGCCGCGGGCGTGTCGAAGCGCTGCCTTTGGTCGCTGGAGCTGGGACAAAACCCCGGCGTGCAGCTGGACAAGCTCACCGCCGTGCTCAGGGCCCTGGGGCTGGGGCTGGAGCTGACCGTCGGGAACCCCTCAGATGAGCCGCAAGCTGAGCAGTTGGGTATCGGAGGGCCTGCGGCTCGCGACGATGCCTCCTCAGGCGCTCTCTCCATCCTGACGGGAGGTGCGCGATGACGGCCGGCGCCCTCGACGTGCTCATCGCCGGCAAGCTCGCAGAAACCCTTTCCCAGGACGGGGCCGGCTCGCTTTCCTTCGCCTACGAGAGAGACTACCGCGGTGTTCCGTTGTCGTCGTCCATGCCGCTTTCCACCAGGCCCTACCGGGACAAGGTCGTGCTGCCCTACCTCTGGGGGCTTTTGCCGGAGGACCCGGCTGCGAGAAGGCATGTCGCCGCCGACGCCGGCATCTCTCCCAACAACCCCTTCGCGCTCCTCGGCGGCCATCAGAGCAAGTTCGCCTTACGAGGGCGAGAGCGGCGTGGAGCCCGCCATCGTCATCGAGCGCTACGACCGCTTGGGCGAGGGGGCAACGTGACGAGGCTCCATCAGGAGGATCTCTGCCAGGCTCTGGGATGCCTTCCCGACTGCACTGACAAGATGAACATCGGGGACATCGAGCGTGCGATTGGCGCGAGCTACGAGCTACGCAATAAGAAGGATCTCATCGAGGCATTCATCGACAGCCTGGACTCCAGCAACGCCGCCCGGCGGCCGTCACGAAACTAAATTACGACGTCGACCCACAACCCGTCCGAGTCAACCAGAATCCGCATCATGATTTTCGACTTATATTCTTCTTGAAAGGAAAGCATTTGAAAGGCGAAGAGCGATATTTACTGAATCTTCTCGAGGGCACAAAGACTAGGTTCGTGGTCCCCGTCTATCAGCGCAACTACGACTGGAAGATCGAAAACTGCAAGCAATTGTTCGACGACCTCGAGGATGTCATTTCCGAAGGCGTGGAGAGCCATTTCTTTGGAAGCATTGTCTCCAAGGCGGATGGCCCCGACACGCGCATCGTCATCGACGGGCAGCAAAGGATCACCACGTCATACCTTCTTCTGCTTGCCCTCGTGAGCAAGCTAAGGGAAGGCGCCATCGCCTCTGAGGACGAAAATCTGGCCGATATGATCACCGAGGAATACCTCATCGACAAATGGCATAAGTCCGAGCGAAAGCTGAAGCTGAAGCTCATCAAGGACGACCAGGCCGCCTTCGAGGCGATCTACTCCGCCGACGCGGAGAAGTTCATCCAGGACTCCAACGTAACCCAGAATTTCATCTATTTCTGCGGCCGAATCGACAAGACAAAGCTAACAGCCGACCAGCTGCGTGTCGCCATCGAACGCCTGATGATCATCGACATCAAGCTCGACAAAGAGGACGACGCCCAGCGAATCTTTGAGAGCCTCAACTCAACAGGCCTCGACCTCAACGAGGGCGACAAGATCCGCAACTTCATCCTTATGGGCCTCGATGCCCAAATGCAGGAGGAATACTACGAGCGGTACTGGAACGAGATCGAGAAGAACACCGGCTACGATGTAAGCTCATTTGCTCGTGATTGGCTTGCTGCCGTCCGCAGGAAGACCCCCGCAATCAAGAAGGTCTATTCCGTGTTCAAGGACTATGTAAAAGCGGGGGCATTCGATACGAAAGTCCTGCTTGAGGAGCTTCTCAAGTACTCAAAGCATTACAAGGCGATCAACGCCGCCGATTCTGGAAACCATAGGCTCGATGCGGTTTTGAGGCGACTTATTCTGCTGGACATGAGCGTCATGAACCCGTTCACTCTAAATCTGCTCGAATACAGGCGCTGTGGAGAAATCAGCGACCAGCAGGTGGTCGAGGCGCTCAAATCCGTCGAGACCTACCTTTTCAGGCGCTGGGTCTGCAAGGTTCCCACCAATGCGCTCAACAAGGTCTTCGAGACCCTACACAGCGAGGTCCTGAGAGGCGTCAAGGACGGCGGTTCGTATCCTGACGTGTTGAACAAGGTTCTCCTCTCCAAGGAGGGCAGCGGACATTTCCCAGATGACGCCGAGTTCATGCAGGCGTTCGAAGAGAGGGACTTCTACAGGATCGCGGGTTACAAGTACTATCTCTTCGATCGTCTTGAAAACGGAGACAGCCTCGAAAGGGTCAACGTCGTCGACAACCTTCGCGACGAGTCTTTCAGCATTGAGCACATCATGCCCCAGACGCTTTCGACAAGCTGGCAGCAGGATTTGGGCGACGACTTCGCAGAAATCCACGCAAGGTGGATGAACAGCATGGCGAATCTGACGCTCACCGCATACAACTCCAAATACAGCAACAGGCGCTTTGTCGAGAAGCGGGACATGGAGAACGGCTTCAAGCAGTCTGGCTTCAGGATCAACGGCTTCGTCTGCCAGCAAGAGGCCTGGGGCGAGGAGCAGCTGAAGGCTCGCAACGAGCTCATGAAGAGGAAGTTCCTTGAGCTTTGGCCACCCATCGAGTCCGACTTCGAGTGGGGCAACGACGCCTACGAGGAGCATGCCCTCGACGATGACTTCTCGTTCACCGGCAGGCAGATCGCCGCATACAGCTTCATGGGATCTCGCTTCACGGCGAAGACCTGGGTTGACATGATCTGCGGCGTCCTCTCTATGGTTTACGAGCTTGATCCAGTCGTCTTCCATAAGTTCGTCCCTGAGGGCTCGGACTTCCCGGGAAGGTATTTCTCACGGAAGGAAAGCGACTATTGCTTCAAAGTTGGCGAGGGAATCTACTTCAATCCTGGAAGCTCAACTTATGTGAAAATCGAAACGCTGAAGATCGTTTTCGAGGCAGCGGGCATTGACTGCTCAGAGCTTCTGATCGAGCTGTACAAGTCGAAGATCGGGGATCCGTCGTAGCTACTAGGAGGGTGTTTGTAGAGGCTTCTCTACCCTGCCCTCCCTTGGCATACAACGTCCAAGTGTCCATCAGTTAGTGCTCGCAGTTTCCCATGACCCACCGTGACCTACGAAAATGCCACGGATGACCCGAAAAACCGTGACCTAAATTTGACCCCATGGATTCTCGGCAATTTTTGAGACTGGATGCAAATGGGACAAACTGGAGCAAACTGCGGCAAACTGGAACAAACTGGAGATAGTTTTTTAACTATCGAACGAAAATAAGCGAAAGGCGTTCGATATCTTGATATAGAGAAAGACGACAGGTCTGGTTTCAACTGAAGCCAGACCTGTCGTCTGTACGTGACCTTATGGCAGTCCTGAATAATGCCGGCATGGTCGAAGATCAATCAATTGGCGTTTTGCCAGACGGACCTTTGGAGAACCATGTTGCTTATCAAGCTTTAGACTGACTCAGCCAATCATTTCTCGTCAGGCAAGAGATCTGCTCTGTGCGGATGTCGCCCATCAGCTCGCAGTAGACGTCCTTGCGGGTACGGTGCCAGGTGAAGCCGCATTTTTCCTGAACGCGTTCCGACTTCTCGTTCCCGTCGGAGCAGCCGCACCAGATCTTGTCCAGTTCCAAGTCCTCGAAACCATGGCGAATGAGCTCTCGAGCCGCCTCCGGTATCAGTCCCTTGCCCCAGAACGGGACGCCGATCCAGTAGCCGATTTCCGCCTCGGTGCCCGGGATTTCCTTGTCGGACCGCGCGCCGATCATCAATCCTATGCTTCCGATGGCCCTGTTGTCTTCCTTTAGGCAGACGGCGTACGTCTCCGGCGCGGAAAACACGGTACGTATGATTTCCGCGCTGTTGTCAACGCTCGAGTGCGGTGGCCAACCGGCAATCGGCCCCACCCTGTCGTCCTTCGCGTATCTGTACAGGTCCTCTGCGTCCGTTTCGGCCCATGGGCGGAGTATCAGCCGTTCTGTTGTCAGTTGCATACCTGCCTCCATCGACTAATTAGGATTGATGTTGATAGCTCCATTTTATTCGCTGCGATAAAACCTGACACAGAGGATGCTGCGTTCGATCGGTTCTTGAAAAACCACCACCGAAGTGACATATAGATTTTGGTGGCTGCAGTTTTGCGAACGATGCGCAAGCCACACGCGTTGATTCACTTGCATTTGCTGCCAGCAGAGCCACGTACCTACTGCCGCTTCTAAAGAAACTTGTCGAGCTCGCGATCAACCGCAGCCTTGCGCTTCACGCGAGGCTTAGCGATGAAGTACCCTCGATGAATGACGTGCTTTACTGTGCGCAACGCGCGCAGGTCATCCAGCGGATTGCCAGTTGCGACAATCATGTCAGCCTCCTTCCCCACCTCGATTGAGCCCGTGATGTCGTCGATGCCGGCAAGCTGGGCATTGCGCAATGTTGCGGTATGAAGAGCAAACGAGCGCGACACGCCAACATACTTCTCGAAGTAGCACAGCTCGCGCCAAAAATCGTACTGAGTGATCCAGGGACACCCAACGTCATTGCCAAGTGCCACAGGAACCCCCTGCTCCAGGGCTGCCTTGGCATTGGCGATAATGCCCTCGAAGACCATATTGCCGTTAAACTGCTCGACCTCGCTTGCGCAAGAGACGGAGCGATCGAACAGCGCATACGGAAGCGCAGGAGAAAGCGTAGTGCACAGGAAGGAGTTTCCCTCCTTGAACAGGCGCATCACTTCGTCCGTCGGAGCAGCGCCGTGCTCGATCGAGTCTACGCCACACTCGAGCGCCACACGCACGCCTTCGGTTGACTCGACATGCGCAGCAACAATAAAGCCCAGCCCGTGCGCCTTGTCGCAAACCGCGCGCACCATATCCGGCTCCATCTTGAGCTCGCCAGGCGTACCCTTTTCTTTGGCATCAAGGACGCCGCCGGTAATCATAAGCTTGACAAGGTCAACACCCTGCAACCTGGCAGTCTCAACCTGCGCAAGCGCCTCTGGAATGCTATTTGCCGCGATGGCAACCGAACCGGCCATGTGACCTCCCGGCACCGATATGCCCATATTGGCAGCAAGAATGCGCGGAGCCTCCAACTTTCCCGCCGCGGCGTCATCACGCACGCGCGTGTCGAAGTCACCCAGGCCACCCACTGTACGTATGGTGGTGACGCCGCTGTGCAGCTCGAGGCGAGCGTATTCGGAGACAAGGCGGTAGGCGACGGCTCGCGTAAGACCGTTCGACATAATTTTCCTTACCAGCGCCTCGTTATCACGCTGCTTCTTCTGGGGTTTGCCGTTGCCTGCCAGATGCACATGCATGTTTATGAGGCCTGGAAGGAGATAGGCGCCCTTGAGGTCAAAGGTCTCGCATCCAGACAAATCGGTATCGGCTAGGGGTGCGACATCAACGATGCGCCGTCCCTCGACCACGACCGCGTGGTTTTCAAGCACCTCCATGCCCTCGGTTCCATCGAGAACGTTTGCGTTGATGTATGCTGTCCTCTTGCCCTCGGCGGCGCCAGCGCCGATCTTCGCCATATGCTATCCCTCCGCTTCTTTACCCTCACCTCAGCCTTAGTTTGCTTCGTGCCAACATACCACAAAGGTCTGCAAATGAAGGCTTTCCGCAGTTGTCAGGGCCATCGCGCCGAGCACAGCCCATGATCATGAAACAGTATTCGCTTAGTGCTTGTTTTGCTTACGTGAACGTGGCCATTCGGCGCAAACTAGCGGTTTGGCGCCTTGCTGCAGCAACGCCAGCCGCGGCTGCGGCGGCTGCGGCGACGCATAAGGCCAAAATCTACCAGCAATAGAAATCCCCTGCTTGGCGAAGCCATCAGCGAAGTAGGTTCCCAATGCCAAGGTAACAACCATCGGCCCCATTAGCCTCTCCATATACCCCTTGCGCCGCAGGCGTATAATCCAGAGCCATGATCACTCTCCTGCTTATAGAAAAAATCGCTTCGCTATTCCTAATCATGGCTGTCGGATTCGCGTTAGTGCGCCTTCATCTCCTGAAAACGGGAGACAGCAAAACGCTCTCCGTCCTGTCTGTATACGCCATCTGCCCGTGCGCTTTCATTTCTGCAACGCAGGTTGATTTAACTCCAGATGTACTGCAAGGTTTTCTATTCGCAGTTGTCTGCGCTATCGTGCTCCAGGTTGGGCAAATCATCCTGACGAAAATCCTGGCAAAGCCGCTTCACCTCTCCCCTATTGAGCGGGCGGCAAGCATCTACTCGAATTGCGGTAATCTGATCATCCCGCTTGTCGGCTTCATCTTGGGCGACGAGTGGGTGGTCTACTCGCTTGCCTACATGAGCGTGCAAACGATCCTGATTTGGACACATGGCAAGTCCCTTATCAGCGAGAATCATCACATTGATGTCCGCGCCGTTCTGTTCAATATCAACTTGCTTGCTGTCGCCGCTGGCATCGTGCTCATGGTGCTCGGCGTCAAGCTTGTTGAGCCCTTCGGCACCTTCACCTACGACGTAGGACAGATGATCGGCCCTGCTGCCATGCTGGTAACGGGCATGATCATCGGAGGCATGGACTTGCGGCAAATCGTAGCCAACAAGCGCGTCTGGCTCGTCGCCTTCATCAGGCTAGTGCTGATCCCCGTCATCGTTACGCTTGCACTCAAGTTCAGCGGCATAGACGCGTTGGTGGCAAACGGCCAGTCGATCCTGCTCATTACGCTTCTTGCCACCATCACTCCATCCGCCTCAACAACGGTGCAAATGGCGCAAATTTACGAGAAGGACGCACCGTACGCTAGCGCTATTAATGTGATCACCACGATCGGCTGTATCCTAACGATGCCGATTTGGGTAGCGCTGTTCATGGCTTAGCTCCAAACCAATCACGAAAATAATCTCCCTACCGCGAACTGCACCCTTTCGCCTCCGTGGAGGTCGTCGTTTGTCGCAAAACGGACGGTATTCCCCATCAAATACCCTCCCTGCGGAAAAACACCTAACGTAATGCGAAAATAAACCACGGAAACGCTTGCTCGTCACGCAATGCAACGTCGTAGCGTACGTGACGAAAGGAGGTAGATTCCATGTCGGAAATCAACAACGAAGCCGAGAAAGCTTACCCGACAGGCGAACTCGCCGCGCTCTGTGGCGTCAGCGTAAGAACCGTGAATATTATGACGAAAAAGGTCTCCTACCACCATCAGGGCTCACCGAAAGCGGTAGACGCATCTATGCCGAAGCCGATGCTACTTGGCGGCAACAAGTTGCCAGGGAAGCTCCATATAGTAGATTATGCCCTCCTGAACGCCCGTGCCATCGCCATCAGCGTTGTTCAGCGTCACGGCAGCCATCCGAAAACGAACCGTCACGTTGTCGCCCTTTGAGAGGCCAGCACCTTCCCCACCTTGCTCAACAGATTTATAACGCTGGTCAATCGCGCGGTGGGGATCGTTCGTGTCTACAACCTTTCCGTCCTTGTCGAGCAACGTGGTATACATCTGCGAATGAGGGGTTCCAGAAGCATCCGCCTCAATGATATCAACAAGGGGTGCTGCGGCATTTGCTGCGGGCGCAGGCGCATCAGCCCCCTCAACGTCAGAATCGTCAGAAGAAGAAACGCCAACATCGACATTGGCGAGCATGGGCGTTCCAGCTTCACCATATGTGGAAGAATCCTCGTGAACCGATTCCTCAGATGCATTTATAGAAGCATCAGAAGAATTGCCCCCGTCAATTGCGCACTGTCGGAAGAGGCGGAATCGAGATTAGAACCCGTCATATCAGAAGGCTCAGCAAAGCCTTGAGCGGGAATAAACGAGACTATGAGCGTTGCGGAAGCAAAATGCTTATCGCTCGACGAAGTAAGGTTGTATTCACAGGTCCCCAAATGGAATCGGCGGTATAGCCATTCTTAATTTTCAGATTATAGCTCTATTCATGCATATGATTAATTCGAGTACTCATTTATAGGTTCACTGAATTAACCCTATTGCCCACATCATTATGAGCGAGTTCACGGGTCATTACAGGCGTTACGAAGATTAGCAGAAGCAGCTTTAAGAGCAAAATCGCTACAGCAACAATGAAAACGGTCTCGTTTAACGTCATGCGCCACGCATTACCCTGCGGTGCTGCCTGCTGGCAGAAGTCGGCTTTGTTTCAACTCCAAGATCATGCTTTAGCTAGGAAATAACCCGCAATTGGAGGCTACCCTAATTGCACTTCAAAGCGAAGGGGCCGAGCCTGGACTACCTCCAAGCTCGGCCCCTTTCATCAAACAGCCCTATTCTGTATTACCGTGCAGCAAACGGAGATAAACAAGCGTAATGCACTAGTTCATCTTCCTGCGACGCAGCGCAAATGCAGCAACACCAGCAGCCGCAACGGCAATCACAGCAATTGCACCACCGACAAGAGCGAGGTTGTCGCCCGTCTTCACGGTAGCCATCTTCGCTTCGCTTGACGCGTTGTCGCCGTTGTTGTTAACGGTGTTGACGTTTACATTCGCATTGGCAGAGGAGTTATCGCCGTTGCCTCCGTTGTTACCGTTGTTTCCGTTGTCGCCAGTACCAGGCTCAACGGTAGCGGGGGCCGCCTTCCAGCCGGCATATAGAGTGAACTCAGGCTGCGTGCCGTCTACATCAGCATCGAAGTCATAGGCATTGGTGCAGCCCTCGTCAGTGAACCATCCGGAGAAGGTATAGCCTTCCTTAGTAGGATCTGCTGGCTTTGCCACTTTGTCACCAACGGGAACAAGTTGAGAGTCAACTGCTGTACCCTCGTTGGAATCGAAAGTAACAGTAACCGCCTGCTTGACACCGTACGTGCCGTCAGCATTAGCGGCAGGTGCATAGCCTGCAGCGCAGTAATCTGCAGGAACCTCATTGGTGAACGTGCCGCCAGAAACCGCGATAGTAGCATCTGCCGCAGCCGCTGCGTCGGTCACGCGCCATTTGGTGACATCCAGCTTACCGCTCTCGATCTTCAAGGTCGAAGGATTGGGGCTCGTGACGTCCATGTAAATCGTGCCGGTGAATTGGGCGTCGCCGCCAATGACGGTCTCGCCAACGGTGCCCGCTTCGGTATAAGAATCCGTCCAGAGATAACCGCCCGTCAGGTTGCCGCCCAGAATCTGAGCCTTGTTCCAGTTCTGAACAACAGCCTGCTTGCTGGTCAGCGTGCCGCCGTTGATGGTGAGCTCACCATTGCCGTCGTTCTTGACCGCAATGAAGTTCTGCTGCTCGAACGTGCCGCCGTTGATGGTGAGCGACGATACAGTATCCACACCGCCATTGCGGATCAGAGAAGAGCCCTTGGACCCAGAATTGTTAATGACATTCGCCTGGTCGATGACCATCGTGCCATTGTTGTCAATGACGTAATAGCTGATCTCACCCTGTGCACCCTGGTCATCGCGCTTGATGGTGCCGGTCTTGCCGGCACTCGTGTCAGTGATGGTCACGTTGCCCTTGTTCAGGATGGCCGCCTTCGCAGTGCCCGTGCCACCGTTAAGGGTGTGGCCGTTCAGGTCGAGCGTGATTTGCTTCGTCGAAGCAATGGTAATATTTTCTGTGGCGTCAGTCAGCAGCTGGATGGTTTCGCCGTCCTGGGCTGCATTGATGGCCTCCTGCAGGCTGGAATAGTTCTTACCACCAACTTCCGCAACTGATGCCATAGCGCCTTCCCCGCTAGTTTCGGCTGCAGGGGCTGCTACTTCATTAGCTGCTTTGCCGGTCGTCGCATTGGTCGCTTCACCCGCCGATTCGGACTGGACGCCAAGCGTATCGCCTGAGCTTGCATCCGTATCGGTGCCTTCCGACTCAGAAGACTGAATCAACTCAGTCGGGGATGAAGAAATCTCCGATGCTGCGCCATCATCAGCCGCGAATGCTGCGGTTGGCAACATCATGGGGCACATCGCAACACCCAGCAGGCCCGAAATGAATTTGTTTTTATTGTTCATTTTCATTTCTTGCGCAACTCCTTTTCTGTTTTCTATGCTCTCAAAATCCTTTACATCTTAACCCCCCCATCGTCGTAATTGCTGCCGAAAATGCTTTGCTGAATAAAAGATTTACAGGCTTCC